>ERZ1370068.5863-contig-4868_pt1 | contig 74961 bp, 130 predicted proteins | sample MGYA00561227_ERZ1370068 | MGnify/ENA primary metagenome ERZ1370068 (study PRJEB38410, sample SAMEA6850437) | metagenome | study: Metagenomic assessment of the ecological functions of the soil: analysis of the soil microbiota associated with the... | reverse complement strand
AGTTACGTATTGCTGTACAACCTCCTGACATCAGCCTGATCATCTTCTTTGCGTATTTCTACACCGCCATCATCTTCAACCCCGGATGACGTGGCGGAGAACATGCCTGGCATATTTGCGGCGGGCTCGTGCCCGGCATCCGGCCCCGGCAAGCGCACGGCGAGATGCATCGACACCATCCTGACGCGCATCACGCTGGCAGGCGCGATCTACCTCGCGATGGTCGCGATTCTGCCGGACTTCCTGATCGCCTGGTTCCAGCGTCGCGCCGATCCCGTATCATCGGCGACTGGCTCGGACAGCGCGCTGCCCAGCTTCGTCACCGCAGGGGACGGCCGTGTCCGTCTACTTCGGCGGCAAATTTCGACGCTTGCTCATCGTCGTGGGCGTGGCGATGGACACGATTCAGCAGGTCGAGTCGCAGCTCATCAGTGCGGCACTACGACGGCTTCATGAAGAGAGAACACGTATTCGCGGCCGGCGAGCTTAGATGGCCCTGAGCGTCGTGCATGCTGGGGCCGCCGGCATCGGGTAAGGGCACGCAGGCGGTCCGGCTGGCGCAGCGCGCGGCATCCCGAAGATTTCGACCGGGCGACATCCTTCGCGAGGCGGCGCCAGAGCAGGAAGCGAGCTGGGTCTTCGCGCCAAGGCCTGATGGATCGCGGGCGAGCTGCCTGGGCGACGCCGAGATGATCGGGATCGTCAACGGAGCGCCAGTTGCGGAAGCGGACGCGGCGGACGGCTTCATCCTCGACGGGTTTCCGCGGCACCGTCCGCAGGCCGAAGAGCTGGATCGGATGCTGAACGGCCAGCCACTCGTCGTCATCGACTCTGGCGGTGCCCGACGACGAGCTGATTGAGCGGATGCCAGGGCCGTCGCGTCTGCAGCGAAGTGCGCGGCGAACGCCGAGCCCGGATGCCAGCGACGGGCGCGTCGTGCGCGCGGTGCGGCGGCACCGATGGTGACGCGCGCCGACGACGGCGACGAGCAGATGCGCGGCACTCGCCTCGAAGTGTACGCGCGCGAGAGCAAGCCGCTGCTCGATTACTACGCGGCCGGCCCGACGTTTCCTGATCGATCAACGGCGCGCAGGCGCCCGAGCGAGGTCGCGGCCATGGCAGCGCAGATCGACGAGATGGTGCCGGTCGCCTGCAAGGAGGCGGTCACGATGATCGTCTGCAGATCGGCGGCCGGAGCTGCGACGACTCCGGAGGCGAACCAGCTCGTGGTCACGCGTGCTCGAAGTGGTCCGCGAGGCTGTCGTTGCCGGGCGTGACGACGGCGCGAGCTCGACGCCTGGCGGAGCGCGAGATCCGCGGCGGGCGGCGCGGTGCCGGCGTTCAGGGTTACAAGGGTTATCCGGCGACGATTTGTGCATCGGTGCAACGAGCAGGTCGGTGCACGGGATTCCGTCGTCGAAGACGAGTGTTGAGCGAGGGCGACATCATCTCTCGATCGACCTCGGGCGCGCGTGCTGGACGGGTTTCTGTGGCGACTCTGCGGTGACGGTCGGGCGTCGGGCGCATCTCGTCGAGGCGGCCGAGCTTGCTTCGCGTGACGGAAGAGTCGCTCTGGAAGGCATCAGCTGTCCGGCCCGGGCGCCGGTGTCGGATATCGGCCACGCCGTGCAGAGCCACGTCGAAGCATCCGGGTTTTCGGTTGTCGGGAGTTCGTCGGCCACGGCATCGGACTCAGAGCTGCACGAGGATCCGCAGATCCCGAACTACGGAGATCCGGGCCGGGGCCCGCGGCTGGCCGGAAGGCATGGTGCTCGCGATCGAGCCGATGGTGAACGCGGGTGCGGCCGGCGTGAAAGTGCTGCAGGACGGATGGACGGCCGTCGACGTCCGGATCGCAGTCTCTCGGCGCATTTCGAGCACACGGTGGCCGTGACGTCGGACGGCGTGGCAGATCTCGCTGCCCGAACGGTAGGCGCGGCGAAGGAAGTTAGAACCATGAAGTGCGAGCGTCAGTCAAGCGCATTTGCGATAAGTGCAAGATCGTCCGCCGGCGCGGCGTGGTTCGCGTGATCTGCTCGAACCAGAAGCACAAGCAGCGCCAGGGCTAGGAAGTTGGGGATTATGGCTTGGGGATTGCGAGGCCGGAGTTCCTGAAACTGGCGAGAATTGCTGGCGTCGATCTTCCGCGCGACCAAGCGGGTGGAAATCGGCCTGACCTACATCTACGGCATCGGGCGGCACCGCTCGAACACAGGTCCTCACCGAGGCGGGCGTCAGCCCCGACATCCGCGTGAAGGATCTGTCCGAGGACGACGTGCGAAGATCAGCCGCGTGCTCGAGGAGCAGGGCGGCGTGGAAGGCGATCTCCGCAAGGAGATCTCGATGAACATCAAGCGGCTGATGGAAATCGGCAGCTATCGCGGCGGCCGTCACCGCCGAGCCCTGCCGGTCCGCGGCCAGCGCACGCGCACCAACGCGCGCACCCGCAAGAGGCGCCGCGCAAGGGCGCGCGTCGCGAAGAAGAAGGTTGAGTAGGTGATGGCCAAAGACTGAGCAGCAGAAGCGACGACCGCAGCCATGCCGAACACCGTGAAAAAGGCGAGAAGGGCGCGAAGAAGCCCGGCAAGACGTTCAAGAAGCGCGGCGAGAAGCGCGTGGTGCACAGCGGGTACGCGCACATCCACGCCTCGTTCAACAACACGATGATCACGATCACCGACACCGAGGGAATGCGTGATCGCGTGGTCGAGCGCCGGCGGCGTCGGCTTCAAGGGTTCGCGCAAGGGGACGCCGTTCGCGGCGACCAGCGCGGCGATCGCCGCCGGCAACGTCGCCAAGACCGTACGGCCTGCGATCGGTGAGTGCGCGTCAACGGGCCCGGCTCCGGACGCGAGTCGGCGATCCGCGCGCTGCAGACGATTGGCATCGAGGTGAAGTCGATTCGCGACGTCACGCCGATTCCGCACAACGGTTGCCGTCCGCCGAAGCGGCGACGGGTTAGTAGTCGACGAGGATTAGTAATGGCGAGATATGTAGGTCCAGTGTGCCGGCTCGTGCCGGCGAGAAGGCATGAAGCTCTTCCTCAAGGGAGAGCGCTGCTACACGGAAAGTGCGCCATCGAGAAGCGCAACTTCCGCCTGGGCAGCACGGCAAGACGCGCAAGGCCAAGCTCGTCGGCTACGGCGTCAGCTGCGCGAGAAGCAGAAGGTCAAGCGCATCTACGGAGTGCTCGAAGATCAGTTCCGCCGGCTACTTCGAGATCGGCCGAGCGCCAGCGCGGCATCACGGGCGAAACGCTGCTGCAGCTGCTCGAGCGCCGGCTCGACAACGTGATCTACCGGCTCGGCCTCGCGACGTCGCAGGCCGCAGGCGCGGCAGCTGGTGCGGCACGGGCACTTCCTGGTCAACGGCCGGAAGGTCGACGTGCCGTCGTATTCGGTGCGCGTCGGCGAGGTGATTGACCGTGCGCGAGACGAGCCGGAAGCGCGCCGCGATTCAGCACGCCATCGAAGAAGTGAAGGGCCGCGGCATTCCGGAATGGCTGTCGTTCGACGCCGAACGGGCTGACGCGGACAGAGTCGTGTCGCTGCCGACGCGCGAGCAGATCAACCTGCCCGTGCAGGAGCAGCTCATCGTCGAGTTGTATCGCAAGTAGTAGCCGCATGTAGGCTCGACGGTCTTCTGGCACGACGCCGACTCCCAGTCACCGGCCCGCAGCCTTACAGACCTGCGGTGGGAGGCCGGTGATCAGCACTGCAGGTCTGGATGGCGACCGAGTGGCGGCTGAGTCCCGTAGGGAAAGGACATCAGAGCATGTTGTGGAAAGGTTTTCAGCGTCCGAAGCGGCTCGAGTTCGAGCGGTGAAACACTCACGGATCGGTTCGGCCGGTTCTACGCGCAGCCGTTCGAGCGCGGCTTCGGCACCACCATCGGCAACGCGCTGCGGCGCGTGCTGCTGTCGTCGATCGAGGGCGCCGCCGTCACCGCCGTGCAAGATCGACGGCGTGCTGCACGAGTTCTCGCCGATTCCGGGCGTGGTGGAGGATGCGACCGACATCATCCTCAACATCAAGCAGGTGCCGCTCAAGATGCACACCGACACCACCAAGACGCATGTACTCTGCGCGTCGAGAAGGCGCGGCGAAGTGAAGGCGCGCGATATCCAGACCGACGCCGACGTCGAGATTCTGGAGCCGGACGCGCGCATCGCGACGGTCGTCCGAGGGCGGCAAAGCTCAACATGGAAATGCGCGTGAAGCGCGGCCGCGGGTACATCTCGGCCGACAAGAACTTCGACGAGGATCTCGGCATCGGCTGGATCCCGATCGATTCCGTGCACTCGCCGGTCAAGAAGGTGAACTACCTCGTCGAGGCGGCGCGCCTCGGCCAGACCACCGACTACGACAAGCTGACCGTCGACATCTGGACGAACGGCTCGGTGACGCCGCGCGACGCCATCTCGCCTGTCGGCGAAGCTCGTTCGCGATCACCTGAACATCTTCATCAACCTCGACGAGTCGTCCGACGAGCAGACCGATGCGCAGGTCGAGCAGCAGCAGAGCCGGATCGCTGAACGAGAACCTCGACAAGAGCGTCGAAGGAGCTCGAGCTGTCGGTGCGGTCGCATAACTGCCTGAAGAACGCGAACATCCGGACCATTCGCGAGCTCGTGCAGAAGACCGAGGGCGAGATGCTGAAGACGAAGAACTTCGGCCGCAAGTCGCTGAACGAGATCAAGGAGATCCTGCACAGCATGGGCCTGAGCCTCGGCATGCGGATTCGATCAGCCGGCGGCGAAGCCGGGAGTAGGCAGATACTGGAGACTGAAACTGGAATCTGAGACTAATCTGATCTGGACACGATCACAGATTCTAGATTTCCAGATTTTAGTTAGGATCGATCTATGCGTCATAGAGTGGCACATCGAAAGCTAGGCCGGGTCACCGAGCATCGCATCGCGATGCTGCGGAATCAGGCGACGGCGCTGATTCGCTACGAGCACATCGAGACGACGGTGCCCAAGGCGAAGGAGCTGCGGCCGTTCGTCGAGCGGCTCATCACGATCGCCAAGCGCGGCGTGGCGGCGGCGGCGACGGCCAACGGCAGGCTGCTGCACGCGCGCCGGCTCGTCGGGCCGCGAGATCGTCGGACGGAGAGATCGTCGGCAAGCTGTTCGACACGATCGCGCCGCGGTTCGCCGAGCGTCCAGGTGGCTACACGCGGATCCTGCGGCTCGGCTACCGGCGCGGCGACAGCGCCGAGGTCGCGCAGCTCGAGCTCGTCGGCAGCGAATACGATCCGAAAGCCGAGCCGAAGGACACCGAAGGCCGCGGCCGCTCCGAAGCCGAAAACCGGCGTCGGCGGGCGCCTGCGCGCGGCAGCGATCGGCTTCGCGGCAAGACCTCGGAAGACGCCGACCCCGGCAGCAAGAAATCGTCACGCGCGTCCCAGAGCGCAGGCCGCAGCGCAAGCGCGACGACTCCTCAAAAGGCGGATAGCGCAGGGTTGCTGGATTGTGTGGATTCGGTGGCGCTCAACGCGAGCCAGCTAACCAGTCACCGGTAACACCAGTCCAACCAGTCCTACCTCAGTTCTGTAGCAAATCCCAGCACAATTTCGCCCGACGGCGTGAGGCACCGACCGTGCAGTAGCACGGATCATGGCGCCACGTCGTGACATCGCGGGCAACAACAGCGGCGGCGGCAAAGGCGGCCGGCCTGCACTACGTCGTTGAAGGAGAGCCGGGGCTCTCACGGATTCGGCGTGGAAAAACGTTCGCCTATCGCGACGCGAAGGGGCGCACGGTTCGCGACCCGCGATCGCTCGACCGGATCTCGATCGCTCGTGATTCCGCCGGCGTGGAACCGACGGTGTGGATCGCTGCGCGCGCCGACGCTCACCTGCAGGCGACCGGGCGCGACGCGCGCGGGCGCAAGCAGCATCGCTATCACCCGAGTGGACCGGCTCGCGGCGCGATGCGAAGTTCGGCCCAGATGATCGACATTCGCACACGCGCTGCCCGCCATCCGCAAGGCGCGCGCACGGATCTCGCAGGAAGGCGCCGCTCTCGCGCAGAGCACGTCCTGGCCACGGTCGTGCGTGCTTCTCAGGAAAGACGCTGATTCGCATCGGCAACAGGATGCGCTGCGCGCAAGCAAAGTCCTTCGGCCTCACGACGCTGCTCGACGAGCACGTGCGTGCGGGTCAGAGGCAGTTCCAGTAGATTCCAGTTCCGCGCCAAGAGCGGCGTAAGCGCAGACGATCGAGCTGAACGACGCCACGCTCGCGCGGATCGTCGAGCGTCTGCCGGAAACTGCCCGGAAAAGCGCTCTTTTTCAATACCTCGATGAACACGGCGAGCCGCAGTGCATCGACTCGGTTGCCGTCAACGCAGTATCTGCGCGACATCACGGGCGCACGTTCACGGCGAAGAACTTCAGAACCTGGGCCGGCAATGATGCTCGGCTGCCAGCGCCGTGTGCGATCTGCCCGCGAGTGCACATCGGAGACGCGCATTCAAGCGCAACGTCGTGCGCGCTGATCGACTCGGTGGCGGCGAGGCTCGGCAACACGCGCGCGGTCTGCCGCGGTCAGTGCATCCATCCCGGGGTGCTCGAGGGATATCGGGAGAACGTGACGATCGCTGCGCTGCGAAGCAGGGGCCGCGAAGGGCCGGACTGTCGTTGGAGGAGCCGCGGTGCTCGCGCTGTTGAAGCGACGCGCGAGGCACCAGCGGCACGAGAAAGTTGCGGCGTAGCTATTTCATCGGCCCGTAATCGGTCGAATTCATGAAGACCGACTGGACCGCGGTTCCCACCTGCATCTTCTTGGTGACCTCCATCCACTCCGGATCCGTTCGGAACGCGTTCCACGCCGCGTCGCGGGCCGCGGCATCTTTACGCGAGCAGATAGATCAGCGTGCTTTCCATGCCCGGGTTCAGCGGGCTGCCAGAAGCCGACGATGGTCATGCCGTGCTTGCGGAACAGGCGATTGGTGTTCTCGCGGAAACGCGAATGGAGCAGGTCAATTGAGCCCGGTCCCTCGCCCTTGACCGTGTAGGTGCGCAGCTCGAAGCAGCGCGAATCGGACGCGATGTTCTTTGCCGGTGACGCCAGGGCCGCACGGGGGCGTAGGGGCCGCTCCTCCACGCTGAGGGGGCGGGAGCAGCCTGGGCCCCGGCGGCGGCAGCCAATCGATACGACCAGCGCGCCGGGCATGAGAATCGAGGAAATATTAAGAAACCGCTGGATCATCTGAAGCCTCCTGAAGTCCGGGAGTCTAGCAGAATTCTTGACAGTGGAATATCCTGAGCGCATATATAGAGCGATGCTGGCGACCCTTACCGCGTTCCTCCTGTCGGCGGCCGCTGTTGTCTGCCCAGGGACCCAATTATTACCAACCGGCTGGCGCCGACCACCATGCGCGGGACAATAGTCGAGGTCACCTGCTTCCGTCAGCAGGGTGCGGCGACAGTCAACGACACCCGAACAGATGGGCTGCGCCAAGAAGCGCGTCGCCGAAGACGGGCGGCTCGGCATCCTCACCGAAGGCGACGGCCTGTTCCAGATTACCGGCGCATTCGCGGCGAACAGCAAATGCGCGAAGCTCGTCGCCGTTCATCGGCCAGCGCGTCGATCTCAGCGGCGCCGAGGTCGTCATCTCCAACAACTACGACTACAAGTCGTTCGAAGTGAAGAAAGGTCGTCGCAAGGTCAAAAAGTGAAATGAGTGTCAAAAGTCATGGAAGTGGCATAGTAGAAAGTGGAGGGCGGAATGAGAATCGGCTTACGGTCCTCGCGGCGGCGGCGCTGGTCATGACGGTGACGGTTGTGCCGGGCGCCCAGGCGCCCACCTCCGCGCAAAGCGCGTACAGCGGCGACGCCTGCCGGCAGGAAGTGCCATCACGCTTCACTCGAGGACGTGGCGCCGATTCTTCCAGCGCTCGTGCCAGAACTGCCATCGGCCGGACTCGAACGCGCCCGATGTCGCTGATTACATATGAAGACGCGCGGCCGTACGCGCGCTCCATCAAGGCCAAGACGACCGCGCGCCTGATGCCGCCGTGGCACATCGAGCGCAACATCGGCATTCAGAAATTCAAGGACGACCCGTCGCTGACCGAGCGAGGAGATCGCGACCATCGCGTGCGTGGGTCGATCAAGGGCGCGCGCGAAGGGCGACATGGCCGACATGCCGCCGCCCCGCAAGTTTGAGGACGACGACGCGTGGCACATCGGCAAACCCGATCTCATCGTCGAGATTCCGCAGCACGCATGTCGTGCCCGCGACGGCCCCGACGTCTGGATCGATTACATCGCCGACAGCGGGCTTACCGGAAGATCGCTACGTGCAGGCGGTCGAGACGAAGCCCGGGCCCGGCGCGCGACCGGTCGATGCATCACCTGCTGACATATCTGATCCAGGACGTGGCCGACGACGAAAGCTCGTCGGCCGTGTGACGATGCGGCAACAGCTAGACCGAGATGTTCCTCGAACGAATACGCCGTCGGCAAGAACGGCGACATCCTTCCCGAGGGCACCGGCAAGCTGATGAAAAGGCCGGCGCGAAGGTGCGCTTTCAACATTCACTACCACTCGAGCGGCAAGGAGACGGTGCGATCGCTCCCGCGTCGGCCGTGAAGTTCTATCCGAAGGGCTACGTGCCGAAGTACCACCAGATTTCGCATGCAGATCGCGTCAGCCAACAGCCGAGCTCGACATTCCGGCGGGCGCGGTCAGCCGCAACGACGGGCTACTTACCGCTTCGACAAGCCGGTGCAGATCACGGCCATTCAGGCGCACATGCACAATCATCGGCAAGCGCATGTGCCTCGAGGCGATTCTGCCGACCAACACGACCGATGCAGCTCAACTGCATGGGATGGGATTTCAACTGGCACAAGGTCTACAACTACGCGGACGACGTCAGCCCGCTGCTGCCGGCCGGCACGGTGCTGCACGCGATCCTGTGGCACGACAACACGAAGGCGAACCGGGCGAATCCCGATCCGCGGAACTGGCGCGGCTACGGCCAGCGCACCATCGACGGAGATGGCGTTTCGCGTGGATCACGTGGTCGAACCTGGAAGAGCGCCGACTACAAGGCGAAGGTCGCCGAGCGTAGCGAAGCTCGACGCGACACAGCGAACTAGGAGACTACATGCGATCTTCGCCGCCTGCGTCATCTGCTCTTGCTCTTGCGCTGCGCTGACCGTCAGCCGCGACGGGCCAGGAAATCGCGATCGAGCGAGCTGAAATTCAATTCGGGTCAGAGCATCCAGCCGGCGTATGAAGGCTGGACGCGGAATCCCGACGGCTCGCGCAGCATGTGGTTCGGCTACCTGAACCGCAATTGGGAAGAGACGCCGGATATTCCGGCCGGGCGCCAGCAACGGGTTCGGTGCAGGCAGGCGAAGATCTCGGCAGCCCACGCATTTCCTTCCGCGCGAGGCAGGCGTTCGTGTTCAAAGGTGAACGTGCCGGCGGACTGGCCGGTCGACAGGATCTGGTCTGGACGCTGACCGTGAACGGCACGCACGCTGAAGGCATTCGGATCGCTCTGGCCGGTGTGGGAGATCGACGAGCACACCATGTCGGCGAACAACGGCGGACGGACGGGCTCGCACGTTCGGCGAGCCCGTGAATCTTGCGCCGTCAGATTCGCGTTGGCAGTTGCCAGCAGCAGAACGGTTGTCGTCGGCCAGCCGCTGCACGCTCGTGCTGCGGTGAAGGACGATGGACTGCCGACGCCGGAAATCCGCGCGCCGTGGAACGGGCGGGCGCAGACGATAGCCGACATCGACCGAATGCCGCGGCATCCCGATCCGTTCGCCGAAGCCGCGCGCGGTCAGTTCCGCGTCGAAGTGGGTGCAGTACCGCGGGCGCAGGCAAGGCGAGGATCACGCCGGCGAAGTCGGCCGTGCTCGGCGCCGGATGGCAGAACCAGCCACTCTGACTGACGGCAAGTCGACGCACGAAGGTGACGTTCGACCATCCGGGCACGTACACGCTGCGCGCCGTCGCGCGCTCGGACCCGGACGCGAGGCTGGTTCATCGACATCAAGACGTCGTCGGTCACGCGTTGACGACATGCCTAATGACGCTCAATCCCATGCTTTCAATGGTCACTCCGCCTCGACTTCCGCCCCGCGCTCCGCCTTGCTCGCCGCGATGATCTTCGATCTGCAGCGTGCGCCGGCACTTCGTCGTAGTGCGAGAACTCCATGTGATAGCGACCCGCGCGCCGCCGGTGGCCGACGTCAGGTGCTGCTCGTAGGTGAGCATCTCGGACATCGGCACCGTGCGCGCTTGATGACCGTCGTCGGCGCCGCGCGTGTCCATGCCGGCGATGCGGCCGCGGCGGCTGTTCAGGTCGCCCATGAGATCGCCGGCGAAGTCCGACGGCGCGTACACCTCGACGTTCATGATCGGTTCGAGGATCGTCGGCCGCGCGCGGCTCATCGCGTCTCTGAACGCGAGCCGGCCGGCCAGCTTGAACGACAGCTCGTTCGAGTCGACGTCGTGGTACGAACCGTCGAACACGGTGACGCGGAAATCCACCATCGGGTAGCCGGCCAGATAGCCGCGCACGCGCGTGTCCTGGATGCCCTTCTCGACCGCCGGAATGAACTGCCGCGGAATCGAGCCGCCGAAGATGTCGTCGACGAACTCGAAATCCGGCGCCGCGCGGCAGCGGCTCGACCTTGATCTTGCAGTCGCCGAACTGGCCGTGTCCGCCGGTCTGCTTCTTGTGCCGGCCGTGCGCCTCGGTCGACGCCTTGATCGTCTCGCGGTACGGAATGCGCGGCGGCTTGAGGTTGACGTCGACGCCGAACCGCCGCTTCAGCTTCGCGACCGTCACCTCGATGTGCAGCTGTCCCTGGCCCGAGAGCAGCAGTTCCTTGGTCTGCGGATCGCGGCTGATAGCTAATCGACGGATCCTCTTCCTCGAGCCGGTGCATCGACGTGCTGATCTTGTCCTCGTCGCCGCGGCTCTTCGGCTCGATCGCGTAGCGAGAGCACGGGCTCGGGAAACTGGATCGGCGGGTAGCGTGACGCCGGTCGGACTTGTCGCCGAGCGTGTCGTTGGTAAGCGTGTCCTTCAGCTTCGGCACCGCGCTCCCAGGTCGCCCGCGCGTAGATTCCGGGCACGTTCGTCTGCGTTTTGCCCTGGAGCAGCACGACGCAGCCGAGACGCTCGGCCGCGTCGCGCGTCTTGTTATAGACGGTCCTCGAGTCCGCCTTCAGCGCACCCGCGACGTGACGCGGAACATCGTGATGCGCCCGGCGAAGGATCGGCCACCGTCTTCCAGACGACCGCCGGTCAGCGGCGCCGCTCTCGAGAACGGCCGCTCGGTCTCCTCGCGCCGTCTTGGCGGTCGGTCATGGTCAACCGCGCGTTGCCGCCGGCGACGGCACGTACGCGACGATCGCATCGAGCAGCGGCTGGAGCGCCGATGTTGACGTGGCCGAGACGTGCAGAGCAGACGGGAAACAGTTTTGCCCGGACGCCGTGGCCGCGCGCGAGGCCCGCGACGAGCTGCTCCTGCGTGAGCGTGCCCAGCCTCGAAGAACTTCTCCATCAGCGATTCGTCGGCCTCGGCGACTATCTCGATCGAGCGCTTCGCGCGCCGCCTCGCGCCGCATCGGCCGACAGCGTGTCGCCGGGGACGTCAGGCTCTGCACGCAACTTGCCGCTCGTCATCTGGCAGAAACGTCATGCGCCTTCTGCGCGACGAGATCGATGACGCCGCGAAACGATTTTCCTCGCCGATCGGCAGCTGAATCGGAACGACCGTGCGGCTCAGCGTCGGCGTGGATCGACTCAGCGTTCGCTCGAGGCTCGCGCGCTCGCGGTCGAGGCGGTTGACGACGACGCAGGCGCGGCAGCCGGCCTCTTCGGCCGCCTGCCAGGCTTTCTCGGTCACCTGCACGCCCGAGCACGGCGTCGACGACGACAATCGCCGCGTCGGGCGCACGGCGCAGCGCGCGCGCGTCCGCCAGAAAGTTCGCGCATGCCCGGCGTGTCGATGAAGATTGATCTTCGTCTTGTTCCACTCGGCGCCAGGCGAGGGCGCCGGCCGACAGCGTGTTAGCTGCGCGCGATTTCCTCGTCGTCGTAGTCGGTGATCGTGGTGCCGCTCGTCGACCTTTGACCGAACCTGTTGACCGCGCCGGCGTCGAACAGGGCGGCCGAAGTGAGCATGGGTCTTTCCGGAGGCGCTGGCCGACCAGCGCGGCATTCCGGATCATTGCCGCGTACGCGACCTTCATAGACGGTAGCCCTCCGAAGCGGGCCCGCGCCCGGCACGCGCTGGGGTGCGTAGGATGAAGGGCTCATCATACCCCCAACAAATCCAGCCGGGGAGCCACCGCGTTCAGAATCGCCGGCCCGGCGGTGTTATCTGATGGAACCGCGGTTTTCCCCTGTTTCACCCTGGAGAATGATGACCTGATCCTCTCCGACGACCGCCGCGGCACTCGGGCGCGCTTCCGGCGAGACGCGCGCGCCGGATCCTCTGCTGAGCGACGAGCCGACAATCGAGCTGATCGCCGGGTCGCCGGCGCGATATGTCGACCATGGAAGCCCTCTGCAGCGCGTGTCTGCCCGCCGCGTGAAGCGCTGGGCCCCACGGCCGTCTGCCTGCGGCGGCGCGAGGCGCCTCGACCTGGCGACCTCGTGCAGGAGGCCGCGCTGCGCGTGCTCGGCAATCCGGACACGTTCGAGCCGCGCCATGTCGGGGCGATGCAGGCTTATCGCGGCCAGTCGGTCATCAATCGTATCTGCGACGAGGTGCGCGCGCATCTGCCGGCCAGCCACCGCCGCCTGGAGCTGCCCTGACGACCATCCCGTGCCGGATCGCACCTCGCCGGAAGGGATGCGATCCGCAGCCGAAGAGCTGACGCACTATCGCGAGGCGGTGTCAGCGCCTGACGCCGAAGGACCGCGCCCTCATCGTTGCGCGCATCCCGAGATGCAGTGGACCCTCGCCGAGCGGCCCACCGCTATCGGGACGCCCGCGGTCGACGCCGCCCGCATGGCGGTGAACCGCGCCGTCAAGCGCCTGGCGGCCGAACTTCGCCGCGCTTGCAGAAAGTAAATCTCGGTCTCCCAGGCGAAGATCGACGGAACCTCCTTCAAAGAGGAGGCGTTCTCTGCATCCAGCCTTCGTGTGCAACCAGATTTCAGCCGAGTTCGTTCGCCGCGTGTGGGAGCGTTAACTACATCAGAGCGGCCGGCGCATGGCCGACGCCGTAGCGATAGATAGTTCAGGGAGGACAGAATGCTTGGCTCCGAAGAATCGTCCGCACCTTGTGCGGCGTCGCTCTTTCTCGCGGTGCTCGCGACGTCTTCAACGGGGCCTTTGAATGCCAGCCGCACGACGTGCTTCTTTCCAGCGGCCTGGTGCAGATGCGGGCGTGGCGCTGGCGGCCGGCACCTACATCTTCGAAGTGGTGAACCCCAGCACGGCGCTCCCGTTGTCGTCCGCGTGATCAGCCGCGATCGAAAGAAGACCGTATCTCATGAAATTGACGCGCCCGTCGAGCCGGTCGGGGAGGGCAATCTCGGCAACGCCTCCATTACCCTCAGCGAAACCGCTGCCGGTGCCCCTCCCAAGGTGAAAGCGTAGTATCCGCAAGAGCAGGACCCGCGACGCGGTTCATCTACTGACCACCCCCACCCCGCCGTGCAGAAGGTATGTGCCCCTCCCTGCGACGAGCCCGGCCTTTGAAATCTGAAATCTAGAATCCCTGAAATCTGACGCCTTCTGAAGAGAAGGCATTCTATGCACATCTTCTTGTGTGCATCGAATTCAGCCGGGTTCGGTCATCTTTGTAGGAGCGTTAACTACAAACAGACCCGGTCGGCGCACGGCCGCGCGTAGAAGGGGTTGAAGGAGGACAGAATGCTTGTTCGAAAGAAATCCCCGTTCCACACCCTGTGCGGTGTCGTTCTTCTTGGCGTGCTCGCGACGTCTTCGACCAGGGGCCAGCGACTTTCCACCGCGCGACGCAAAAGCTCACCTCTGGCACAGCGGCGATGCCCCGGGGGCGATGCACGAGGCTCTCTGGCGGCCGGTACTCTACATCTTCGAAGTGGAGAACCCCTGATGGCGGCTCCAATGCGTCGTCCGCGTCGTGCGCTCAGCCGCGGAGCGACAAAGAAAAGACGTATCTCATGGGACTCACGCGCGGCGTGGATCGCCCGCGAGGCAACCTCGACGCCACCATTTTACGCTCGGCGAAACTGCTTCCCGGTGCCCCTCCCAAGGTGAAAGCGTGGTTTCCCGGAAAACGAGACCCACGGCCGCGAGTTCATCTACTGACACACCCCAAACTCCCGCCGTGCCGGAGGGCGCTAGCCTCCGGCCGTGGCGGGCCCGACTCCCGCGGGCGATTCACCGTTAGACGTTCGCCGTTCACCGTTTGCTGTTTACTGTTCTGCTGGTTGCTTCCTCTTGAGCATTGAAGCGGCTTCCTCGATTGTTCAACGATGTTCAACGAAAAGGAAAGTCCACGATGCGGGACTGCAGGAAGCTCGATGCGTGGCAGAAATCTCACGCCGCCTTTGTGCTCAGAACCTACGCAAAAACTGGAGAACTTTCCAAAGACGGAAGTATTCGGGATTACTTCTCTCAGATGCGACGCGCCGCGATGTGTCCATCCCCGCGAACATTGCAGAGGGCTGCTATCGCGGTGCAGAATCACTCGCGCAATCGCTCTCGGATTGCGCTCGGTTCTGCAGGTGAGCTCGAGTGCTTCCGTTACATCACTCGGCCGGCGATCTGAAGCTACTGCTCGGACCTGGACCGGACGATCCTGCAGCAGAAACTGCCGGATGTGAAAGCCGTGCGCCGCAGCGCTTCGCTGAGGTCGGTGAAAGCATCGATTGGGAAGGAACGCCACGCCAAACGCCAAGCGCAAACGGTAAACGGTAGACGGTGCAAGGTCTGTAAACGACTGAAGCCGCACTATTCGTATCGCAGCGCTTCGATCGGATCGAGGCGCGCGCGCGCGGATCGCGGGATACATTCCGAAGACGATCCCGACCGTGGCGGAGAAACCAATGCCGAGCGCGAAGGACCACATCGGAAGCGAGACCGGGAATCCGGTGAGGAAATGGCACAGCCAGCCAGAGCCCGCTGCCCAGAAGAACGCCGAGCAGATGCCTCCAACCGACGTCAGGACCGCGGCTTCCGTCAGGAACTGAAAGAGACCTCGCGCCGGCGCGCGCCCAGCGCGCGGCGCACGCCTAATCTCGCGCGTGCGCTCGGTGACCGAGATTGACGCGATCACGCCATCACGCCAATGCCGCCGACCATCAACGCAATCGACGAGATCACCACCAGCGCGAAGAACGTCGCCTGACTGATCTGATTCCACACGCCGCATCAGTGCGTCCTGCGTGACGATGTCGAAGTCGTTCTGTTCGTCCAGCCGTAATCCGTGGCGGCTTCGCATGACGCGTTCGATGTCCGCGATCGCCGCTTCCTGGCCTGATGAGTCTCCGCGCGGAATCGCGCGAGTATCATCACTGGCGTGACCTCATCCGCCCCCGGAACGACTGGACAATGCGTGACGCCGTAGACCCTCTGGAACGTGGTGTATAGGCAGACGCACGAAATCATCCTGGTTCAGCGAAAAGTTGCCTGGCGCGGGGCCGTGCGGAAAACACCCCGACGATCAGGAACTGATCGCGAGCCGACGCGAATCGTCTTCCCGATCGGGTCGATGCCGGATGGCTTGAACAGCAGCGCGTAGTGCGCCAGTTGCCCAGCACGGCAACATTGCTGCGGTGCTGAACTTCGGTGCCGCTGAAGAAACCGCCCGACTTCCATCAGGAATGCGCGTGCCTTCGGCGTATCGTTCGCCTGCGCCGAACACAATCATCGGGCGCGTTTTCTGATCGCGATGCATGAGATCCGCCGCATCATCGTCTGTCCGGGACCAAGGCCGATCTGGATGTCGACGAGCTCGAGCGTCGATGCCTGCTCCTGCAGCGCGCGGCGTCGCCGATCGTCAGCGTCGGCCGCTTGATGACCTCCTGAGAATCCGCGGCCGCTCGCGAAGCTGACGATGACCGAACCGCTGCAGGAAGATGACCGCGGCCCCATGGCCGGTGGCGATGCTCTCCTGGAGCGACGATGTCGAACCCGCGAATGAGGCGCACGGTCATGGCGACGATCGACGTGATGCCGATGACCACGCCGAGCGACGGTCAGGGCCGGAGCGCAGTTTGTTCGAGTGCGCACGGTGTCGAAGGCCATGACGACGACTCCTTGACGAGCCCGTAGCGGATCTGCGGCGTCTTCATGTTTAGTCGCGGGGCCCCCGCCCTGCTCCACGCTTGCCGCTTGCATCTCATCTCTGTTATTCGTTTTTCGCTCTTGCTATTCGTTTTCATTCCCTACGCAAGCGCCTCGATCGGATCCAGCCGCGCGGCGCGGTCGCCGGATACAGCCCGAAGAACAGGCCGACCAGCGCCGGTGATGCCGATGCCGAGGGCAACCGACCAGAGCTGAACCGCCGCTGGAACCGGAGTGAGCCGGGAAATGCCGATGCCGATGATGCGCGCCCAGAATCGTTCCGACGATGCCGCCGAAGACCGACAGCACGACCGATTCCGTGAGGATCTGCGTCGTGATGTCGGATCGTCGCGCCCGAGCGCCTTGCGCAAGTCCGATTTCGCGGCGTGCGTTCGGTCACGACCATCAGCATGATGTTCATGATGACGATGCCGCCGACAACGAGCGACAGCGCGACGACGCCCGACGAGAACGGCGAAGATGCCGCCGGTCGCGGTCGCGGTAGATGCCGAGCACCGTGTCTGAGTTGAAGATGGCGAAGTTGTCTTCCTGGTCGGCTTCAGCCGCCGCGCGATCCGCATCGCGAGCGTCGTGTCGTCGATCGCGGCCTTGATCTCGTTCGAAGTCACGCGGCTTGACCGACATCGACAGCTGCCGCCGCGAGCCGAACATCTGCTGGAACTGCCCCAGCGGAATCGACCGCGAACTCGTCCATCGTCTGGCCGAGCGCCTGTCCTCGCCTCGCGCTGACGCCGACGACGCGGAAATGGAGCCCTGGATTTGGATGACCTTGTCGATCGGATCGACATCCGGCCCGAACAGCCGTTCGGCGAGCTGGGCGCCGATCACGGTCGCGCGCCGGTCCACGGCGATTTCCGTGGGGCTGATGAGCCGGCCTCGCTCGGCGTCGTAGCTCGAGAAATTGACGTATTCGGGTGTCACGCCCGTCACCTCGATGCCGTCGATCGACGCATCGCGGTACGTCACTCGCGCACGGGCCTGCAGAGCTCAACATCACCGCCGACACCAGCGGGCTATACCGCTTGACCGCGTCCGCATCCTGTCGCGGTGATGCGCGGATTCGACTGCACGCGCAGCCACTCGTCGTCGCTGCGCACGATGCCGAACTGCTGGACGATGAACGAGTCGGCGCCGGCCTCGTTGAGAATGGCCTGCCTCACCGAGGCGTTGAGGCCCTGAATCAGCGACACCACAGCGATAATCGACATCACGGCGACGATGTTGCCGAGAACGGTCATGAGCGACCGCAGTTTGGCCCCCAGATGGCTCTCAGGGCGATGCCCGCTGCGTCAGGTATTTGTTCACGATGTTTTTCGGGGCGGCTGAACCCTCGACCGGATCGCCGTCATTCATCGTCCGCACGTTGTTGAATGGGCCGGTGATGACCTGATCTCCCGCTTTCATGCCCGACAGCACCTCGAAGTAACGATCGCCCGCAATGCCTATCTTGATCGGAACGAACTCCGCGTGTCCGTCGCGGATGACGAAGACACCCTCGGTCTCCTTGCGCGTCTGTCCGGTTCCAGCTCCTGCAGGCGGGGCGCCGCGGGCTGTGCCGGGCGTGGTTTATCGGTGCGTGGCTGCTTCACGATGCCGCCCTTTGCATCGTAGACAAGCTCTCGAACGGCCACAGCAGGAATCGGCACGGCCACGACATCCTTGCGATTGGCAGTCGTGATGTCAGCCGTGCAGGTAGCCGTATTTGCCGAAGTCAAAATCAGCGACACCATTATTGGCTAGCCTCCAAATCTCCGCTACATATATTTCTGCGCTTTATCAACTGCTGTCAGATAACTGTATCGTCTGATGGGCAACCGATCCCGTTGCCCATTGGTAATTTGCGCATGGGTATATAAGCCAAACACAATTGAAATAACTGTAATTATATTTTCATGAAGTTTTTCTTCGCAGATTTTATCTATTTTAAAAACAACAATCGTGCTACAAAAACCAATCCACGCCAATGGCTTAGCACCGCATGAGTTTTTCCCATGAGGATGAACCCATTGAATCGGGTAATTAATGTAAACGAAAATATTCCGTTGAATAAGCCTCCGATAACCATTTGTGTTGACTCACCAAGGCCAGTAATACTGCGGAGAGTTCAGTTTTACTGAGTACCTTCAACACCTTCGAGCTTTATTCGCAATTAAATCCTGCTCCAACAACTTGTTGTCATCACTTCGGTATTGATATTCACTATTAAAGCACTTGTTACCAGTTGTCCCCTCACTAATTTGTTTATCTTTAGGGGAAGGGCAGATTTAGAGGAGAATTCCTTTTATGTTGAAAGAACCGCTTGAAACTAAAATCTTCACATGAAAAAAATTATTCTAATCCTTAGCTCCTGCCGTTTATTTCGTGTCTGCACGAAACGCACTCAAAGTTTTAACATGAACCTGTTGCTTGGGCGGCGATGTAGATAAAGCTATCGGCTCGATACCAGCACATACACAAGTGGTTTGCCGCTCGGCAATTAAGCGGAAAATTGTGTTGGGATTTTACCAAACTCACGGGAACTTTCCTATGGTGATTGATTCTTTTATTAACCCCAGTGCCGCAGTGGGTGCAACCGCTTATCCTCACTAATTTTTGTACAACACCGCACGACCTACTTTATACATTTATCGTTCCACTACAAGTCGCAACAAACCGAGTTGTGGGCTTATTCTCCGTCGCTCAGCTTAACATTTACAAACTCCGCCATTATTGTGGGCTGTCCGGTAAATTTTGAGTACAGTTTGTGATCAGTGAGTGGTAATTTTTCGCTACAACACCACCAACGGCACCTGCAATGGTGATATTTCTATTAGCGTGGCTTCTGCTGGAACAGTTCAGCTTCCAAATGGTGTCTCCATTGTATTCTTCTTTGTCTCAAAAGTGTCGAGAACCTCCTCAGTGTGGGTATTTTCCTTTTGGAACTTTTAATCAAACGATTTACAATTATTATATGCCCGGACGAAATTTAATTTTAAATATCAATTACCCAAATATCAGTTTCATATCTGGCACTCCACAGTTTACGGCTTATATTTATGAAGCAATAACTATTATACGGTTGTTGGACTCACTGAATCGCTCACAAACAGTGACAGCCTTTAGTCAGCACCTACAATCCCTTTTCACAATCAATTATTTGAACATGGCGAATCAACGTCTCTCGACAATGACTGTTATTTACGACAGCATTGGTCACCTTTCTTTGAGCACGCGATCACTCTGAGGATGATAAAATAGCACAACTCCAAAAAGGTTTCTATTTTCTGGAAATAAAAAATGGAAAAGGATGTATTCATCAGAAACTTTGAAAGAATAACATCGAACTGCTTTTCCATTTCTCTTTTTATTTTTGCGGCATAAAGAAGCGCAACATAGCGTAATAATTGCTGCACGGAGGTCAGTTCAAATGGTTGAATAGCATTGTTGGTGCCAGAAACTCAATGGCCCAATTCGAAGCGCTAAGCCCAATGACACATATTCTCTTAACTTAGCGAAAGGGCGGGCCAAAGGTGATCGGTACCGAAACGACAAACCAAAAAATGTTCAATGCGGCGCCAGGCAAATTGCCGAATAATTATGAATTCCAAAAATTGTGTATTTAAATTTGCAATATGGGCACTTACGTTCAAAAACAAGCCACTCCTCAAGGCAATGTCTAATTGCGTGTTAATTGTGATTGGCAACTGAATTGAATAGTCGTTGGCTTGTTCAGAATTTCCATAATCAGCCCTCAACAAGGAGTCAAGCATCGCAATATTTTTAAGTGATGTAAAAGTTGTAATGTCTCTATTGGTGATGGCGGTCCAGATCATACGCTGGTGCCCTCTTTTTTATATTTTTATTTTTCCATCAACAATTGAAGCGCAAACTTTGTTATAAGTTGAAGTTTCCGCGTTTAAAAATCCCCTTTCTATTGCGCTGACATTTTATAGACTTACATCCGGACGCCATTCATAAGCTCAAAATAAGATCAAACAAGCGCAGGCCCGGTTACAAATGATTATACTCTTGTAGGGTGGTTTCATCTACCACCAGCAGCATCAACTGTCGGAAGTTCGTAATAAAATAATCCGTGGCTTGAAGTCGGTCAAATTTCGCCGCTCGCGCAATCCTGAGGGTTATTTTCGCGCAGCCGCTTGAAGAAACCCCTCATCCATGCTTTCTTAAGCAAGCGAGTAGATCGAGAAACTCCGCGGCTTTTTTCCGCGTAGATGCGGCAAGCGATGTGGCTCAAGTCTTCGATGTCGTTTTGTATCGCTTCCTTCGTTCGGAAACGGCCGCACGGGAATCGAGCCGAGCAAATAATTCTTGTGCATCGACTCCAGCAGCTTTTGATCTTCGATCTTCACTTATACTTGCGGTAAATGCGCATGGTCAGATCTTTATTGTTGCCGGCCCGACGCCAAGTTCCCTCGGTAACCGCCATGAGAAACGCCTTGAGCTGTCTCGGCCGTTGTTTCAGCAACTGGCGGCTCGTGGCGATATCGCGCGCTGCCCGTGGTAAAACATTACACCGGAGTCGTAAAGATCCGCCAAGACTGGAAAATTTCATGCCGCGATTGGCCAACTGAAGAGATCGATTGTCTTCGGTTCCCAACGGTCGCGTCGATCTTGCCTTGCAACAGCATCAGCATCCGGCGGTCCGACTCGCTGATACCCGTGCGGCGAGCGGTTGCACATCTTTGCCTGGAACCAAGCCGAGCTTCGGCATCAAGCGTTGCAGAGCGAAGTCGGAACCTGCGCCGATCCGGCTCGAGTTCCGATGATCTTGCCTTTGAGCTCCTGCAACTCGACTTAATCGACGGCGGTGAGCAATCAGCTTGTAGGCAATATGTCCGAGGCTGGCGACGATCACCAGCGGCGCGCCGCCGCGCCGCGCGCGCCGACGGCGGACGATCCCGACGCGGCGATGATATCGACGCTGCTCGCCCGGCAGCATGCGTTAGACGGAAGTCACGCCGGAAGCGATGTAAATCAGATTGCCGTCCAAGCCGTATTTTCGAATAGTCCGAGATCTTTGGCGATCCATAACGGCGCCCGTGTTCCCGAGACCGACGCATGAGAAATCGTAAAACGAATCGAGTTTCTTGTCTTGTGCCAAAGCCATCCGGGGTGCATCGACACGAACGCAAGACTGGCAAGCATATCCACGTACCTTTTTCATCGCTGAACAGTTTTTCATTCTGATGCCGGATCCATGCTCGATCTTCGATCCTCTATCCCTCGACCTTTCACTCTCGATCCTCGCTCAGTAATGTTCGCCTTCTTTCAATGTGCGGATGTCTTTGCGGATTTGCGCCTTCGACTTGATCTTGTGTTTGTACAGCAGAAACGGCCAAGCCGCGGTAAGGATTCTCCAGGCGCGCGTCAGTTGCGGCCGCGCCCGGCATCGGCCAGCGGTTTGAGGTCCGGTGATGCTCATCATCAACAGCTGATCCTGGCAAGGCGCGCTCGGAGCTTGAATCGCCGAAATACACAGCGCCCTCGATCCCCGGTCCGGTGACGATGACGCCATGGCCGCGCAGCAGCGTCGCATAGTGCGGCCCGAGATTGGCGACCATGCGCTCGGCTAATGCGGAAGCTGTTGATGCCGTGGCTATCGGGAAAAATCGGCACGCCATCGGCGAAGATGCGCTTCGCGGTTGAACGGAATCAGGCCGGTGTCGAGCAGGCCGACAAGTATCGACGCGCGCGCATGGCAGTGAATCACGCTGCCGACATCGGGGCGGGCGCGATACACCGCTGCGTGAATCGGCGTCTCGCGAGGGAATCGGCCCCGCGCCGGCGATGCGTTTGCCGTCGAAACCGACGATGCAAATATCCTTTGGATCGGCGTGAGCACGCCGGCAAAACGCGGATTGATCAAGAAAGTCTCCGTGCCGGGAATGCGCGCGCTCAAATGGCCGGAGCCCGAAAGCGACGCCCCTCGCCGGTAATGACTTGAATTCCTTCGACGAGGCGGCGCTTAAGATTTTGATTTGAGTTTTTGGTTTTTGGATTGTGATTCTCCACGTATTCGGCTTACTAACATGGGGCGTAATCATCGTCAACGAAACGATGATTTGACAGCGTTGCACCGTTCCTATACGAAAAATTTTATGGCGCGCAAAATCTGGCTGCGGGTAAAACTTCCGGAAACAGAATTATCTGCTCTCCAGGGGCATTTCCCCTGACAGTGAGCTGCACCAAGCAGATGAATCGAGGGTCGATGCCGGCTGGCTGCAGCAAGTGGAAGCGGTCTTCACCGAAGAGGTTTTGCCGGACGCTCTTGTCCAACAGATGCCGAGCTTGAAAATGGCTCCATGTCACGCGCGGCGGCGTCAATGCTTACTTACACCAACGGTGAAGTCTCGCCCGATCCAAGTAACCGGCTCCAAGGGCATCCACGGCACGGTATTTTCAGGAATTCGCTCGTACTGCATCTTCATGCTCGCGAAAAATTGCCGGAGTGCATCGACGCCCAGAAGCAGAAACGTTGGCAAAATTTCGCGCCCTTCGAGGTCGAAGGGAAAACCATCGGCATCGTCGGCCTCGGCACCGTCGGACTTGAGTTGGCGCGCAAGCAAAAGCGCTCGGCATGCGCGCGTCCTCGCAACCAAACGAACCGCGATGGCAAAACCGGATTACGTCGACGAATTGGGCACGGCGGAATTCCTGCTGCAGTTGCTCATGCAATCTGATTTTGTCGTCTTGCTCTTGGCGTCGGTACCGTCGACGTTCAACATAATCGGCGAAAATGAATTGCGCGCGATGAAGCAAAGCGCCTATCTGATCAACCTCACCGGCGGACGCGCGATAGAAGAACCCTTGCTCGTGCGCGCCTTGAAGGAAGCGCTGGATTGCCGGCGCCGTTTTGGATGCATTCGCCAAGCAGCCGTTACCGGAAGAGTCCGAACTATGGAACCTGCCCAACGTGATCATCATCGCCGCGCATCGCCGGCATCACCAGTCAAAAATGGCCCGCGCTGCTGCCGGTCTTTGCGGACAATCTGAAGCGCTTTATCAACGGCGAGGCCGCGTTGAAGGAATCTAGGCGATAAAGAGGTGGGTTGTTGAGACGAAAATCCAGGTCGGATAAAGCGCTGCGCGTTCCGCTATCCCAATTACGCTTTCTACTTTTTACAGAGCTGCAAAGCTTGCAGAAGTGCATAAAGTTTGGCTATGATCTGGCCAGAATGCGCTTTGAGATCGTTCTGGCTCCGGAGGCGATCGAAGATTTTCGGGCTTTGAAGGCCAACGTTCGATCGATCGTCCGTGATGCTCTTGAAACGCATCTTCGTCACGAACCCATGAAAGCGAGCCGGAGCCGGATCAAGCGATTGCGAGGCCTGGCGCGACCGCAATATCGACTTCGTGTCGGCGAGGTTCGAGTATTCTACGACGTATCCAGTCGAGTCCGTTGAGGTCTTGGCTATTGTTCCCAAATCGGAGGCTGCAATATGGCTGGAGCAGTTCGGAAAGCCCGAATGAAGGAAGTCCCTTTGTCCGAGATCAAAGATGATCTTTCACGATTTCTGCGTGAGGCAGAGAAACAGGAGATTGTCATAACTCGGCATGGAAAGCCTGCCGGCGTGTCTGATCCGGATTGAATCCGAGGACGACTGGTTTGATTGCAGACTTGGGACTGATCCTCTCGCTTCCGCCGAGCGTATTGAACGGGCGCGAAAAAGTTTGCGAGCACGGTCGAGGCATCCGCCTAGAAGATGTAGCCGGAGTAAGCGGTTTTATGAAGTCTGTCCTCGCATCGCCAGCGATGAAATGGTCTGCGCTGCCGATCTTCCGAGAAAATTTACACCGCTTCCTCTCGCCAGCGGATCCCTTAAGGAATCTGGTTGATACAGAGCTCGCTTATTGATTCATTCTGAAAGTTAATCGATGTGGTGTTCCTAAGGATCCTTCTACGAGTCCTCTACGGGTAGCGATCGGATATATCCCAGTCGCAATATTTCGGCATCTCCGCGAGTACGAACTGGCCACCGGATGTCCTGTGTCAGGGAATGCTGCGTGCCAGGATCGGAGCACATTTTTGCCGCTTGAAATGATCTCTGTTGTATGCTGCGATATTAACTTCTTTCCAGCATCCTTTGGAATATATGGCGAGCGGTCCATGACATCACGAGTAAGTTAACACCTAATGACGTGCTCAACCGAAAGTGATGCAACGATTTTCACCGATTTGAACCACTTGAACAGCGCCGTTCCGTTCGCCTTGTCGCCCCAATAGTTCTGTAGTAGATATTGATCCATCAATAAAAATGGAGAAAGCTGCGGCATCCATCTCTGTGTTGCGACGGATGAAGGCGTGGTCACGCTCAAGAGTGCAGACGGCCACAACTGGAAACAGGAACATCACGGACTCAAAGATTGGCAGATTCCCGAAGTCGCGGTGTCGCCGAATGCGCCGAACAAAGTCCTTGCCGGAACGCGCGGCGACGGCGTCTGGGTCAGCGAAGATTTTGGCGCGAGCTGGAAAAAGCCCTGCTACGGCAAGCGCGGGCCGGGCAAAGTGCGCTGCCTGTCCTTCGATCCGCACGATGCCAACACTCTCTACGCCGGAACGGAACCCGATCGATGTTTTCGTCAGCCGCGATGAAGCGAAGAACTGGGAGCGCCTCGATTCGGTTTGGAATATTCCCTGGGTCTCAACGGTCACCTACCCGGTAGCCGCCGTGGAGCCGCATGTGCGCGACATCACCATCGATCCCAAGGATCCCAAAACCATGTACGTGGCGCTGCAAGTGGGCTACATGCTCAAGACCACGGACGGCGGCAAGAATTGGGAGCTGCTCAACAAGAATCTCGACTGCGACGTGCACACCATCGTGCTCCATCCCGAAGACAGCAACAAGATTTTCATCGCCACCGGCGGCCACGACTGCCGCGCGGGCAAAGCTCCCGGGCGCGCTCTCTATTCGAGCAGCGACGGCGGCAAAAACTGGGCGCCCATGGCGATGGAATTCAAAGAAGAATACTCCGTGCCGCTGACGATTCATCCGAAGAAACACAACGTGCTTTATTCCGCGGTCGCCAACGGACAACCCGGCCAATGGCGCAAGCGCAATAGCGGCGCCGAAGCGTTTCTCATTCAGTCCACCGACAGCGGCCAAAGCTGGAAGAAACTCGACGGCGCGATTTCCACAAGCGAACCGGAGCTTCGTCGAAAGCTTTCGCCTTCGATCCAGCCAACGCCGATTGCATGTACGCAGCGCAGCGGAACGGCGATCTGTTCGGCAGCGAGGACAGCGGCAGTCAGCTGGTTCAAGCTGAATCTCTCGGTGCCGGAACTGTCCGACTTGAAAGCCGCGCGCATAAGCGGTCATACGCGCGAGAGACGAACTTTGAACGGATGATCTATGGCAAATCTAGTCGGCTGCGCGGCTATGTCGCACGCGCCGCAGTTGATGCTTGATCCCGACTAACTGGCATCTGTTGAACACTCGGCAGAGCGAACACCTGCCCGACAAGCCGGGCCTGGAGAAGGAAACGCCGGATGTCAAATGGTCGAAGTGGAACGGCTGTATGGAAGCGCATCGGTAAGCTGCGCGAAAAGATCGCAACTTTTAATCCTGATGTTCTCGTTGTCGTCGGCGACGATCAACATGAAAATCTCGTCGACGACAACATGCCGCCGTTCACCATCTTCATGGGCGAGGAAGTCGAAGCGAGCCTCAGCCTGCGCTATCTTAAATCAGCCCAAATCGGAAAATCGCACCAAGTATCGCGTCGCCACGCGAAAATCGCCGAAGGCCCTGATCAACGGCCTCATGGAAGAAGGCTTCGATCCGTCGTATTCCAAGAAAACCCGCTATGACGGCGGGCTCGGCCATGCCTTCGCGCGCGTGCTCAAGTTTGCTGAGCCCGCAGGCCAAGCACGCACGTCAGTTCCGGTGATGGTCAACACCTACTATCCGCCGGCGCCGTCGGCGCAGCGCTGCGTTGCACTTCGGCCGCGCGCTGGCGAACGTTTTGCGCGGTATTCCGGCGACCAGCGCGTTGTCGTCGTCGGCTCCGGCGGACTCAGCCATACCAAGATCGACGAACAACTGGATCATGCAATTTATTCAGGCGCTCAAGCAAAACGATCTGAATTACATGGCGGCGATGCGTGCGTCGGATCTGGTGGAAGGGACTTCAGAAATTCGTAACTGGATCGTCACCGCGGCCGCCGCCGATCGGCGCGGAAACCTCGTCGACTACTTTCCGCTCTATCGCACCACCACGGGCGTCGGCTGCGCCATGGGTTTTGCCTACTGGGATTTGAGTTACTTGAAAGGCCGCGTCCGTCGCCTCACCGGTTTTTCCGACTGTCATCCTGAGCGACAGCGAAGGATCTCGACCCATCACAACGATGGAAGATTCTGCGCCTGCGACTCGGAATGACACTTCGAACTCCTCCGATCCATTCACGTAAACGACACCCTCGGCAATGACCAACGGATCTTCTGAATCGAACCCGCAATCCATCGGGCGGCTCGCTGCCGTTCGCTATCGCGACTTCAGGCTTTTTTGGTTCAGCGTATTCACTTCCAACGTCGGCACCTGGATGCAGATGACGGCGGTAAATTGGTTGCTTTACCAGCTCACCCAGTCGCCGCTGCAACTCGGCATCAACGGGCTTTTTCCGCGCCGTGCCGGCGATCGCGCTCGGCATCTTTAGCGGCGCCCTGGCGGACCGCTACGATCGCAAGAAACTATTGCTCACGACTCAATGTCTCATTAGGATCGCTGGCCCTGCTGCTTGGCGTGCTCGACCATTCGGAAAACATCCGCCCATGGCATATTTACACGATCACATTTTTCAGCGCCGCCGTGAGTTCCTGCGACGGGCCGGCGCGCCAAGCGTTGTTTCCGTCACTGATCCCGCGCGCGCTGTTGCCCAACGCGGTCGCGCTGAATTCTATTTTATGGAAAGGCGCGGCTTTGCTCGGCCCCATGCTCGGGGCATCGCCATCAGTTGGATCGGCACCAGCGGCGCGTTCTACGCCAACGCGGCGAGTTTTCCTCGCCGTTATCATCGCGCTCCTTTTGATGCGGAGCCACTTCGATCCCGCCGACAGCAAACTCGCCATATTGTCCATGAAATGAAAGCCGGTTTGTCCTTTGTGTACTCTCAGAATGTCATTCTTGGGCGTAATCGATCATGGAAGCAACGACGTCGATCTTCGGTCTCGACAACGCGATCCTGACGATCTTCGCGAGCGACATCTTGCGCGTCGGCGCGCAGGGTTTCGGACTTCTACAATCGGCGCGCGGCCTCGGCGCGGTGATCGGTTCGATTCTGTTTATCACCATCGGCCAGCGCCCTTATCAGGGCAAGATCCGTGCTCACCTCGGCGCTGCTTTACGGCGCGGGATTCGCTTTCTTCGGCTTGGCCCCGTCCTTCACTCTGGCTCTTCTGTTGCTCACTTTTGTCGGCGCCGTCGATACGATCTGGGCATCGGCGCGCAGCACAATTCTGCAGTGGCTGACTCCCGACCGACTGCGCGGCCGAGTCATGGGCATCTTTCAATTGAGCAACCAGGGCCTCAACCCGCTCGGCCAAGTCGAAACCGGACTATTGGTTCCGGTCGTGGCGCTCGCGCCGCCACGGCACTGGGCGGGTTGATCGTTTCTGCTGTGACGCTTGCGACGGCTGTTGAAACTTTCCGAGTTGCCCCGCTTCAGCCTCGACACGCCGCGCCACGAGCCAAAAACGCGGCGAAGCTCTCTCCGGCGGCCTCGAATAGTGGAAAACATTTTTCGCCTCTCCGAAATTCGTCGACAACACCTGCGGGAACACTAGTCGGCGCATCGCGCCGCGACACCACATCAGGTTCGCTTCATGGCGGCAAAGCCGTCACCACCCTTTCGTCCCGCTTACCGTTCGTATACAAGATTCTGTTGATGAGCGACGCACCGAGTTCTCCACCTACACGGCCGGGCCGCCTTGGCCGCCTTCGCTACCGCGACTTTCGCCTCTTCTGGTTTAGTTTGTTCGTCTCCAACATCGGCACATGGATGCAGATGACGGCGACCAATTGGTTGCTCTATCAACTGACCAATTCTCCCGTGCAGCTCGGATTGAACGGCGTGTTTCGCGCGATTCCGGCGATCACGCTCGGATTGATCAGCGGCACTTTCGCGGATCGTTACGATCGCAGATGGCTGATGCTCTGGACCCAGCTGATTCTCGGCGCTGAGGCTTGGCGCTCGGCGTTCTGGATCAGGCGGGCCATATCCAAGCCTGGCAAATTTTTTTGTTTACCTTTATCAGCTCATCCGTGGGCTCGTTCGACGGCCCGGCGCGCCAGGCCGCTGTTTCCCTCGCTGGTGCCGCGCTCCGTGCTGCCCAACGCTGTAGCGTTAAATTCTCTGCTCTGAAAGGCGCGGCTTTGCTCCGGTCCGACTCTCGGCGGGGATTGCCATCGGCGCCATGGGTACCGCCGGCGCGTTTTACGCCAACGCCGCCAGCTTTTTGGTCGTCGTCATCGCCTTGCTGCTCATGCGAGCGGCATCTCCACCGGCGGAAAAACGGCGCCACTTTTTTAGTGAAACTCAAGGAGGGATTTTCTTATATCGTCTCGCGGCCGATTATTCTCGGGCTTACGGTCATGGAGGCTTTCGGCTCGGTTTTCGGTCTCGACTACGCGATGCTGACGATTCTCGCCAGCGACGTCTTTCGAGTCGGCGCCGAGGGCTTCGGCTTTTGCAATCGTCGCGCGGTCTCGGCGCCGTGATCGGCTCGAGCATTTTCATCGGCATGGGGCACCGTCCGGGCCAAGGCAAGATCCTTTTTGTGTCGGCGATCCTTTATGGCGCCGGCTTCGCCCTGTTCGGTCTGTCGCCATCCTTTCCGATCGCGCTGGCATTACTCACATTCGTCGGCGCCATGGACACGATTTGGGGCGCCTCCCGAGGAACGATTCTGCAACTGCTCACGCCGGAAAAATTTCGCGGCCGGGTGATGGGGGTTTTTCAACTCAGCAACCGCGGTCTCCATCCGCTGGGGCAAACCGAAACCGGATTGATCGTGCCGCTGATCGGCGCGCGCGAAGCGACTTTCGCTGGCGGCATGATCATATCGATCATGACGCTGTTAACCGTTTGGCGCGTACCGGAGATTGTAAAATTCCGCTGGGACCAAATTGGCGGTAGCGCCGCGGGCGGCAAGGTTGCGGCGGAGGAACGAATCGCGGGCTGAGCGAAGCGCCGGCGCGGCTTTGAAATTTACCGAGGATTCAGCGCAGTAAACGGAAAAATTACGGCAACGGCTTGCTGGACGTCGCCTAACGGCTTAAAGCGCTGCGAATAGCGCCGCCGTATTCCTTGCGCGCCCATCCGGCCCGTCAGAAATTTATCTCTGCTCTCCGTCGGCAGGTCGATGCGGATATTCTTCGCCGGATCGCGAAAGGTATTCATCGGATCTTTACCCGCCGCGATAAGTTTGATCTGATTGTCGAGCAGGTGGCGGTAAAGCACGATGCCGTGATCGGACTCGCCGAGCAGCTCCTTCGGTGCGGTCGTAAACCGCGCCCTGGGAAATAAAGATGGCGTTGTCCTGCGGATCGACGTCGTTATTGAGAATTGAAACTGCGGCTGTCCGTGGCGGTCGAGCTCGGGCGACGGCATATGATACAGCGGCATTTCCTCCGCCGTTTGTCGCTCGCCTTCGCCGAATGGATGGATCGAGTAATACCATTGCGCCGTGTGCGTCTCGTCCACCGGCACGCGGAAGCGCAGCATATCGGGCCCTTTTGAATCGTCGGGAAAACCAGCCAGTGACCGACCTTCCAATCGTCGGGATTCCTCGCTCTCACCCTCCAGAATGCGCCGTTTGATAATGCCGTACTCGGCCAGATCGAAACCGATCTTTCTGGTGGCGCACGCGTTTGCGTTTCAAGTCGGCGTTTCCAGTCCGCTCGGCGGCGTAATTGCGGAACACGCCGTGCAGCCATTCGACGTGCACGGGATCCATAATATTCTCGACGGTCTGTAGCCAGTTGGCAGGCGGTCATCGTGTAACCAACTTCGCGCCAGAAATTGTCTTCGACGAGCAAATCCCAGCGCGGCACGAGCGGCGCCGGTTTGCGGCCCGAGATAGGCGAAGATCAAGCCGCCCAACTCTTCGACGGCATAGTTCGCCAGTTGAATTTTGTCTTTGAAGCCGCCGGGCTTGACGGTTTCTTCGAATGGCTGCTCCAAGCAGCGCCCGGTGCGATCGAACTTCCAGCCGTGATAGGCGCAGCGCAAACCATCCTCTTCGGCCATGCCGTAAGCCAAATTCGCCCGGCGATGCGGGCAGTGGGCGTCGATCAGACCCAGCCTTCCTTGCGTGTCTTTAAACAACACCAACTCTTCGCCGAGAACCTTGACGAACTTGGTCGGATGGCGCGCCAGTTCCGAAACCGCCGCTATCGGATACCAATAACGGCGCAACAGATCTCCCACCGGTGTGCCCGCTTTGACCTGGGTGAGGCGTTCGTTCTCTTCTCTTGCTGATCATGCTCTACTCCCGTTTTCGTTATCGCCTGTGACGACAATTTATGGCTTCATGGCACTCTTTGCCAGCGCCTGGCTCACTACTTTTGCATCGGCTCGGCGTCCATCCATTCCGCCTTCCATGTCACCATATATTTCGCGCCTTCTTTGCGTCGGGCCATCGGGTCGCAAATCGCTCTTGGAAATATCCACGCGCAAGCGAGTCATTGACGCTGGCCGTCGCGCTGAACCGCCATCTGTCCTTCGCGCGAAAGCAGCCAATTGATAAAAACTCTTGAAGCATTGGGGTGCGGCGACTTGTCGAGCCAAACCAAGGTGAAGGCGCCCGGCCCAATGCGCCGCCTTCTTTCCATGCTGCCGGTATCGAAGACATTGATCGGCAAACCTTGCGCTTTCGCCTGCAAGATATCGTGCGCCGTTGCCAAACAGCAGTATCGAGAAACGTCGCTGCGCCACCCAGTCGATGGCTTGACGGTAATCCCGCGAGATCATGACGACCTGTTCGGTAAAGAGCCGGCGCAAAACTCCGCGCCCAGTTGCGGATGATAATAAACCGTGCGCGCGCCGCTGCGGCCGTATCCGGCGAAGCGCGGATCGATGACGACGATTTTCGCGCGCCATTTTTCGTTCAGGAGATCCCAGTAAGAACTCAATTCCGCCGGCGACACCAGTTCGCTATTGTGCGCGACCATATTTACCGAGACGCTGCCCACGGGAACGAAGATATATTTGCCCTCCGTGTCGATGTATTGATGCTTGCCCGACCACCATTTCGACTCGTCTTTGACTTCGGGCAAAATGAACGCCGGCGGCGATGGGCTGCAATGTTTTAGCTTGATGCAGTGAATACGGCGATGTGTTGCCGATGCGCGCCACGTCGGCGAGATATTTTCCTGCGCGCCGTTCCGTCATGATACGCACGAGCAGTTCGTTGCCCCTGCCCTGCACGACTTTGACTTTGACGCGCGGGAATTTCTTTTCGAACTCACTCAAAAAGTTAAACTCGCCGACCGTGTAATAGGAAAGTTCGCCTTCTTGCTCAGCAGCTTTGACCGTGCGCTCCCACTCCGCTTCCCATGCGCTTGCAGCATGAACGGTTTGATCAAATGCCAGGAACAAGAACGCTATGGCGCAGCAAAAAACCAGCGTCGCTTGCTTCTTGTGCTGTATTTTCACAAACGTGTCCGCCGAATGACCGAAGGAGGCGGAATGCGCCGCTGCCGCGTCGATGCAATCTTTACGACTTCGTTTGCTGCTATTTCTTGATAATCTCTTTCAAGAGCTTGTTCACCGGCTCTTGATTGCTTCGCTCCGACGTATCCATGATGATGTATTTCACTCCTGCGACTCGCCGCTGCGGCGCCGGAATGGCATCTTTGGCGATGTCGACGCGCATCGATTCCACCAACAGGTCGGCGGAATTCATGACCTTTTGAAACGAAAGCTGGCCTTCGCGCGATAACAGCCAATTGACGAACAGCCTGCGCGGCATTGGGATGCGGCGCCTGATTCATCAGCGCGATCGAACCGTTGCTGCCGGAGGAGATCGCCGGGGTTTCTTTCCAGCGATACGCGTCAAACTCTTCGACCGCCAAACCCTGCGCCCGCGCCGCTTCGATATTGCCGCAAAATAAACAGAGCGCAATATTTTCCCACCGCGAGCCAATCCAACGCTTGGCGGTCGTCGCGGCTGAGGGCACACGTCCATTTCGCAAGAACAAGCCGGGTCAGAAATTTTTCGCCGAGGTCGGGAAGATTGTACAGAATGCGGCCGCCGACGCGCGGCCGTCCGGGCTGGCGCGGGTCGACGGCGACAATTTTGCCGCGCCACTTTGGCTTTGATCATGTCCCAGTAGGACTTGAATTCATTGGGGTCGACCAGGTTCTTGTTGTAGAAGAGATTCGGCATATCGACGCTGCCGACGAAAACAAAAATATGACTGCCCTCCGGATCCATATATTGGTGCTTGCCTTCCCACCATTTCGGTCACGTCCGATCACCTCAGGCAGCAGCAGCGCGGGCTTGATCGGATCCAGAGCTTTCGCCGGGTACGAGCACGCGTAAACGGCGTGCGTCGGCCCGCAGAGACAGACATCCCAGAGAAATTTCCCGGCGCGCCGTTCCGCCATCAGGCGCGGTCCGGTCTCCGCTGCGGGCGTGCTCGCGGTGACGACTTGAATGTCGGGAAATCTTTTTCTCGAAGACCTTGACCGCCGCTTCGATATTTTCCCGCTGATAGAGAAAAACACCGACTTTGCCTTCTTTCTTAGCCGCCGCGACTGGTTCGCGATCCACTCCGCTTCGCCACTTGCTTCGCTTCCGCGGCGAGCGTGTTGAAGGGGCAGGTAAATCGACGAAAATCAAAACGAAGGCAAGAACTACGAGGCGGGAGAACGTCGTGGCCGATACCATCAACGTTGCGCTTGCTAACCGAGAACGGAATTCGACGCTTCGGTTGTGCCATACTACGATTGAACGTTTGAACTTCTTGAACGTCGAACGCTCGAATTATCCTTCGCGCTGGCCAGAGCGTCATGCCCTCGGCTTGAGTTCGAAGAAAGACTTTGCCGCCCGGCTTCAAGTCTGCTGCGGCTTCCGGCGACACGATACACCCGGGTTTCTTCGACCCGAGCGTCACCGTGTACTCGTAGCGATCGCCTAGAAACTGCGCCGATTGCAAGGTGCCTTCGACGGACGTTTGCCCCGGTCGCGCCGGCAGTCGATGAAAGCGATCTTCTCGGGCCGGATCGCGACCATGGCGGTCTGGCCCACGGTCGGGAAAACCGTTGGCCGGCGCCGATCACATTGGTCCGCTGCAGCGTCAGCGCCGAAGCGCCGACTCCCTGGACTTCGACCTGCGACCTGTGCTATCGGAAACAGCTCGCTAACTTTGCCAGGCAACAGAAAAGTCTTGCCCAAAAATCGCGCACGAACGGCGTCGCGGGATGAAAGTAAACATCTTCCGGCGTACCGACTTGTTCGAGCACGCCGAATTTCATGATGGCGATGCGGTCCGACAAGCTCGAGCGCTTCGATTTGATCGTGGGTCACGAAGATGACCGTGATGTGAACCCGCTGCTGCAGCGACTTTCAGCTCCCGGCGCATTTCTTCGCGCAGTTGCGCATCGAGATTGCTGAGCGGCTCGTCGAGCAACAACACTTTCGGCGAGAAGACTAAGGCACGGGCGAGCGCGACGCGCTGCTGCTGACCGCCGCTCAGCGCTGGAGCCTGTCGCTCTTCTAAGCCGGCAAGGCCGACCAGTGCCAATACTTCGGCAACTTTTCGCCGCCTGGGCGCCCTTGATGCCGCGCAGCTTCAACGGATATGAGACATTTTCAAAAACCGTCATATGCGGCCACAGAGCATAGGACTGAAACACCATGCCCATGTCGCGCTTTTCCGGTTTGACAAAGAGTTGCTTGCGTGTCGGAGCACCAGGCAGCGGTCGGCAAGATAAATCGCTCCGCCGTCGGGTTTCTCCAGTCCGCCGACCATGCGCAAGCGTCGTCGTCTTGCCGCAGCCGCTGGAGCCGAGCAGGGTAAAGAATTCGCCTTCTTTGATCTCGAGATTGATGCGATTGACCGCTACCACCCGGTCGAAAGTCTTGTAGAGATTTTGAATGCGCAGAATACTCACGTCATCTATCCTTGCCTGGCCGCTGACAAGAGACCTCATTTACGACCGAGGATCGCGATCTTTGATCGCCTTCCCTTCGCTCATGACAGGCTTACATTGGCTGTCCGTGGCCATTATTTCAATTGTTTTTCTTCGAATTATAGTTACTCCGCCCGAATGCCGACCTTGAGGCCGAATGACCTCGCAACGATGGCCAATCCGAGCGTGAGCACCGTGACCAGGATGATGGTAATACTCGCGACTTCGCGGTATCCCGCCGCCACTTGGTCGAGGGCCAGCAGCGACAAAGTCCTCGTCTCCGAAGTCGCCAGAAGAATGATCGCCGGAATTATGCTGCGCCGCGAACATGAACTTAATGACGCCCACCATGACCATCGTCTGCGCCATCAGCGGAAACACGATGCGCAAATAGGTGCGCCAAAAACCCGCGCCCGACATGCGCGACGATTCCTCCAGCTCTTTGCCGAGCTGAATGAAATTCGCCTTTAGGATCTGCGTCGACAACGTGATGCCGCCGAGCATTTGGGCGACCACAAGCAGAACACATGCGTACCGTAGAACGGCCGGAAAAACCGGCGTGCCGAGAAACATCCATAGAAGGCCGAGGCCGGAGAGCACGCCTGGGATCGCCGACGGCAGCCAGCAGATCGAATCGAGCACCGCGCGGCCCGGAAGCTTCGTCCGCACCAGAACGTAACCGATCAAAGAGAACAGCAACGCGCCCACGAGTCCGGCGCTGACCGCGACGATCAGCGTGTTGTGCAAGCCCTGGAGAATGCGCGGATCGTTGAGCGCCATTTTCCAGTATTCCAGCGTCCAGGTTTTCGGCAAGTTGAAAAAGCCAAAGCGCGTCATGAAGCTGCCGCCCAACGACGCTCAACAGCGGCACCACGTCGAGGACGAAAATGACCAGCGCAACAAAAGCCGTCGCCGGATAACGCCATGCGCCGAGATCGATGATCTTGGGTCTGAACTGACCGGTCACGGTGGTGAATTGGCGGCGTGTAATCAATTTGCGCTGGAGCGGAATAAACGCCGCGAGAAAGACCAGAATGATGCTGCCCAACGCCGCCGCTTGGTTCACCAGCGGCGGCTCCTGCCGCGCCAGATCGACGATTTTCGTCGAATAAACGTAAAAGCTCCACGGCACGCCGAGCAAGAGCTCGATCTCGAAGCTGCTGAAAATGCGAATCACGCTGAACAGGAAAACAACGACGATCACCGGCGTCATGGCCGGCACCGTGATCCGCCACCAGGGTCGTAAACGCGCTGGCTCCGGACATCCGGCTCGCCTCTTCCATAGATGCATCCATGCGGCGAAAGGCCGGCGTCAGGAGCATCACTTTGGTCGGACAGGCCGGTGGAAACCAGGTGAACCCAAGACAATCCCCGCGAACGAATAGATGTCGAAGTTGAGCCCGCTCAGCAAACGGCATTTGGCGCAGCCAGGAGTTGATCAGGCCCGTGCTCGGATCGAGCATCAGCATCCAGCCGAACGTCGTCGCCAAGCCAGGCAGGAAAACGAGATCCAAAAGCCGAATTCAAAGACATTGGCGAAATAGGATGTTGGTCCGGGCGAGCAACCACGAAACAAAAATACCCAGCGGCAAGGCGAAGCACTTGAAGCACGATGCCGATCTTCACGCTGTTCCATAGCGAGCGCCAGATGCCGTACTCGCTGAACGCTTCGCGCCAAGCTTTCAAGCCATAGACCGGCGGCTCGGCGATGGTGGCGGTGTTGAAAGCTGTTGATCAGAATCAACACCAGAGGGTAAAGGACAATAAATCCCATCACGCCGATCAGCACCGCCATGAGGCCAGTGCCGCCGTCCAGACGCGGAAGCCAGGAGCGGCCAACGCGTTGCCGGGCTCCAGTGTCTCGGTTTTCGCCATATGGTAGACCCTCTATAAGCGGCGCGTTTTTAGCGCGTAGTTTGAGCAAGTTCAAGAGTGATGTCAGCAAACAAAAATGCTCTCAACGCATGAACTTGGGTCACACGCCCAAGCTTATCGCTGCTGATAATCTCGCGCATCTGGCGAATCGGCGGATTAAAACTGCGCGTATGCGCAACCATGAGCTTGACGCGACTTTTCCTGCCGCTGCAATCATCCGGTCGCAGTCTTCCAGCGTCAAAGCCATGGGCTTCTCGACCATCACATGCTTGCCGCGCTCTAGCGCCGTGATGGCATGTTCGGCATGAAACGGATTGGGCGTCGCAACGTAGACGCCGTCAAGCTCTTGAGCTCGCACATTGCCGCGACGCTGTCGAAGGTCTGAATGCCAAACTCAGCGCGGTATTGTTCGCGCGCTGCTTGTCTTACATCCGCGCCAGCGACGAAGAGGAAAATCCCGTCGTTTTCGCTACCGCTTGCGGTAATGATCTGTCTGCGGTGCCGAGACCGGCGAGCCCAATTCTAATCGAAGTCACAGACATTAATAACTTTCGTTCCAGCCGTTCCAATCGCTCAGGCCGCCCGCCTCTTTCAAGGAGAGGGTTGAAATGCTTGGACGTTTGGAACTTTTTCCATTTTACTTTCCGGCTCTCTCTTCTTCTTTATTTAAGATCGGGCTGTACTTCGTCGCGCCACCCTGACGGCGCGGGCCGGACGCGAAAACTGCCGCTGTTGAGTTTGCTGTCTTCAAGCCGCAAGCTTGAGATAGACGTTCTTTGCCGGATCGCGAAAGACGTTGATCGGGTCTTGTCCGGCCTGAACTTTTTCCAGCTGTTCCTTGAGTTGGCGACGATAAAGAATGATGCCTTTGTCGGAGAGTCCCAGCGCTTCTTGCGTGCGGTCCGCCACTCCGCCTTGGGTAATCCACGCGATCATGTCCTCGCCGCTGTTGTTGTCGAGCAGCGTCCACTGCGGTTCGCCGGTCGGCGTCGACACCCGGCACCGGCACGTTGTAGAACGGAATCACCTCCTGCGGCCCTTTATTGGTCGCCGCGCGGATAACAGGTGTACCAGAGGTGCAGCGTGTGCGTGTCGTCGACCGGCACGCGGATTTGGAAAGTCGGCCGGCTCGTGCTCCCGCTCAGAAGAATATTGGGGAACAGCACCGGATGCCCCACCTGCCAGTCTTCATTGTCTTCGGTCTCGCCCTCGAGCATCCGCGTCTTGATGATGCCATGCTCGAACTCTCTGAAGTTGATCTTCTTGTGGCGCACCGGATTTCCTTTGAATTCCAGTGCGCCCGAGCCGTTCCTGCACGTAATTAAAAAATGCTGATGCAGCCATTCGACGTGCACCGGGTCGAGGGAGTTCTCCATGATCTGCAGCCAATTGCACGGGATCGACCGCCGCACCGATATCGCGCAGCACGCCGTCGCGCACGAACAATTCCCAGCGCGGCAACAGCGGCGCGGGCTGTGGGCCGAGGTAGGCGAAAATCAGCCCGCCAAGTTCTTCTACCGGATACGCCGGCATGTGGATGCGATCTTTAAACGTGCTGTCGGGTCTTCGGCCTGCTCATAGGGTTGCTCGAGACATTTTCCGCTTCGGTCGTAGAGCCAGCCATGGTACGGACAGCGCAAGCCGTCTTTTCCGGGAATGCCCAGAACCAACGACATGCGCCGGTGCGCGCACTGCGAGCCGATGAGCCCGGGCCGCCCCTGCTTTGTCGCGATAGAGCACCAAGTCTTCGCCGAGCACCCGCACCGCCTTCGTGGGTTTCTCGACTCACTCCGGCCGATGCGGCGATCGGATACCAGTAGCGGCGCAGCAGATCGCCCATCGGCGTGCCACGCCCGACTTGCGTCAGCAGTTCATTTTCTTCACGGCTCAGCATGGGTCACTTCTCCATTCGATCTCATTCAATCGAAGAAATTCATTCACCACGAAGAACGCGAAGGACACGAAGGGTTTGAATATTTTTACTATTAACCTTCGTGCTCTTCGTGTCCTTCGTGGTTAGAAGTCCTGTCTCTCATTTTCGACCCGCTTCACTCTGCGCTTCACTGATTAGCTTGGCGATCGGCTTCATGTCGAAGTAATCCGGGATTCCACTGCGGCACATATTTCACCCCGGGATTTAATCGGTTGCGCGGCGGGATATCGTCCTTGAAATATCCATTCTGAGCGAGCCCTCGGCGCCGGCATCGATATATTTCGCCGAAGTCTTCTGAAAATCGCTTTGCCCTTCGCGCGACAGAAACCAGTTGAGAAAACACTTTGGCGGCGTTGGGATGCGGCGCTTGATTCATCAGCACCAAAGTCTTCGCGCGCGTCTCGACGCCGACGCCTTCTTTAAACTGACGACGGTTCGATCAGATCGACGGGAAGTCCTTGCGTCTTCGCCTCGCTCAACGACTGGTGGCGGCACAGGCAAATGCGAATACTTGCCCGCGGCGAGCCAGTCTTCACCTTGCGGGAACGGGCGTAACAGATGTCAGCGCCATCTCGCTGAATAACCGGCGCAGAAATAGCGGCCCTAGCTCCGGGTTGTGGTAAAAAAAGCGATCACGGGTGGCGGCAAAGCCGCCGGCCTTGGATCGAAGCGCGACGATCTTTCCCTTCCACTTGGGATCGAGCAGGTCCCAGTAGGATTTGAATCCGCTGGAATCGACGAGCTTGGTGTTGTAGCCCACTAGGAAAAGCGGCGCGCCGACATAGACAAGAATGAATTTTCCCTCGGGATCGATGAACTGCTGCTTTCCCTGCCACCACTTCGACTCGTCCTTGACCTCGGGCAGAATAAACGCCGAAGCGATGGGATCGAGAGCCTTGCTCTGATAGAGCGTATAAGGCGAAGTATTGCCTAGGTTGCCGACGTCCGCGAGAAATTTACCCGCTCTGCGCTCGGCCATCACGCAGACGACACATGCTCACCGCCGCGCGCCGCCACGACGGATATCTTGATCTTGGGGAATTTCTTCTGAAAACCGGTGTTGGCGATCGCATCGCCGATTTCAGAAAGGCTATATAAGAGCGACTTGTCCTTCTTGCTCCGCCGCTTTGACCGTCTTGTCCCAGTCCTCCTGCCATGACGCCTTTAACCTCTGCCGCAACAGCAGCGAGCGGGATCAGGATCGCCAATGTCGAGAACAACAGCAGCGCGGCGATCAAATTTCCTCTGCTAAAACATTTGTTTAAACCGAATTGGTAATTCGCCTACACGGGATCGGGAATGTCGTCTCCTGAAAATCGATCTCCACCTGCCAACCCTGGCGCGAGAAAATTTGATCGGCGGTCCTCGCTCCCGCGAGATTGAGTCCGAGCTTCCTGGCCATTTTGAGCGCGTGGCCTGTACGGCCCGGACGCATGCCGAGTTTGTAAGTCGTGTCGCCCTTATACTAAAGACGTTGTCGACCAGCTCATCCAGGCGCGCCATGACTGCGCGCAACCGCCGGACGCCGCGCGGGCGAACATCTTCAAGTCGAGGCCGGATTTTTTGGCCAATAGCAGGCCTTTAAATCGCCAGCTCTGACAAAGCTTGCATCACCTGATTGATCCGCTTGCCGATTTGCCCGTTGCCGCTCTTGCCCAAGCACGTAACCATGCGGCCGACGATGTTGCAGCACCGGCAGACAACGTTGATACGCCTCATAGCTGCCACCGACGAAAATCGTCAGGTTGCCGTTGGTGGCGCCGATATCCGCGCTCGCTCAGCGGCGCATCGAGCATCTCGATGCCACGCGCGCGCAGGGAGTCGGATGACTTTGATGGCCAGCTCCGGCGCCGTGCTGCTCAGATCGACGAAGACCAACTTTTCATTGTTCGCTGCGGCGATGCCGTTTTCGCCGCAGGTAACTTTTTCCACATCGCCCGGCTGGAGCGACGCTGCAGGACAATCGTCGATCGCTCGGCAATTTCCTTCGGCGTCGCCGCGACAGCAGGCGCCATTTTTTTCAGCGCCTGCATCTTTTCGTCGTCGAGATCGAGAACCGTCAGCGGATAACCGGCGCGCAGAAGACGCAGCGCGATGGCGCCGCCCATATTGCCCAAGCCGATAAAGCTCGAGGCGCTCGAGCGCGCTGCTCGTATCGTTGGCAGTTGTCATATCTGCTCCGATTGCTGCTGTAGCTCGGAAGCGATCAATCCTTTCGCTGGCTCAGGCACTTGACCCACCGGGTATTCTTCGACACCGATGTCGAGATCGACCATAGACAGTTCTTCTTCAGCACACCTCTCGGCGCGCCGCCGTTGGCGACCTCGGCGATGCCGTCGCGAATCATCTTTCGTAAGAGCAGAATCGCCCTGTCGCCGTAGCCGGGATGTTCCAGCGAGCGATCGACGATCGGTCCTTGGCTTTCCACCATCGCTTTGTCCTCCAGAGGAACGATGCCCTTTGATCTCGCCGTAAAGCGCCGGTCGTACGGTCTTCTTTCCCTCTCTTTAGCTTGATCCGCGAAGGCGCCGTGATATCTGCGCTCCTTGGGCTTCTCAGGATAAACCGTCAGGCGCATCTCCTCGCAGTGCGTATCGTCGATGGGCACGATCCAGATCGCCTGCTGCAGCGTCACTTGGGATTCCTCGGGATTTTTCGGACGCAGCTCGCGTGACTTGCGGTTAATGGTCGGCAGCACCGTGCTTCTTTTCTCAACGCGACGTGATTGGCTTTCGCACGCGGCTCGAGAATATACAATTTAACGCCGTAATCGCCTTCGACCGCCTTAAAGCTGGGACACTTGTCGTAAATTCTGTGCAGATAAGTCAGGTGCGTGGTATCCGTTGTATTCTCCACGCCCTGCAGCCAGTTGCAGTTATAGGCTTTGCCGGTATCGCTGTCGCCTCGCTCGACGACCCGATAGCCGTCCTGAACCAGCACATCGTATCGCGGCAGCGGCGGCGGGCTCTCTTTATCCTTTCCCATGTACGCGAAGACAAACCCGCCTAATTCTTTTGCCGGATACCACGGATGCTGAATGTTGGGCGCGGTCTTGATCGGCTCCGGCGGGGCGGTCGACGACCCGACCGCGCCGGTCGTAGCACCAGCCGTGGTAGGCGCAGCGAATTCCGTCGGTTTGAATAATGCCGTATTCGAGCGAAGCCCGGCGGTGCGAGCAGTAGGCTCCCAACAGCGTCAGCTCGCCGGAGAGATCGCGGAAGAGCACGAGCTCTTCGCCGAGGATTTTCACCGGCACAGGAATGTCTTTGACTTCCTCGGCCAGCGCCACCGGCCACCAAAAACAGCGCAAATAGTTTCCGCCCGGCGTGCCCGACCCGACTTGAACGATCTGATCCCACGTAAGCTCGCTCGGTTTAATCATGCGAATATCTCTCCTGTTCTTTCATCAGTCCTTCGGGCTTTTAGTGTGGACACTGTGTCACGCTCAGTTGTTTTGTTCACCACGAAGAGCACGAAGGACACGGAGGATTCGGAAATTGATACTTTTGATTTCTTAACTTCGTGCTCTTCGTATTACTATAGTTAAAAATTTGCGCGGCCTGCGCAAATAATCTGGCATCGAAAGTACTCGGAGTCGGGAATTCCTCCCGCCAAGGCGCAAAGGCGCCAAGGTTATGGGGAAAGGACAAAAACTCTTATAAATGATTTTCACCCTCAATCTCCGAACTTTGCGCCCTTTGCGTCTTTGCGGGAGATACTCCGAGTTTCGGTTGCGGCTCAGCCGCACTGGGTCCTTCGTGGTGAAACTTTTATTCGCAGTAAATCCCGAAGAATCATTCTTCACTTCACCAACTCATTGACGAACTTAGCGACCGATTCCCGGTCCCACACCTCGGCTCCCCAAAGACGCACGTACTTAACGCCCTTCTGCCGTTGCAACGACGCGGGCAAATGCTCTTTGGGAATATCTTCGCGCAGCGAATTTTGTCCCGGCTCGTTGACGCCGGTTTTTGTATCGCCATTTGCCCCTCGCGGAGAGAAACCAGTTGATCAGCACCTTGGCGGCGTTGGATGCGGCGCTTTGTTCACCAAGGCCAACATCGTACCGCCGGCTTCGAGACCGACGCCGTCCTTCTTAAACGCATGGGCGTCGAGAACATCCTACCGGCAAACCTTGGTTCTTCGCCTCCTCGACTTCGGTCGCTTTGGACGTCAAGGTGAGCGGAAATTTACCGGCGGCCAGCCAGTCGGTTTGTTGCCGGTCATCGCGCACGAGCGTCGGACCGGCGACGCTGAAAAGTTTTTTAAGATAGTCCGGGCCGAGCTGCGGGTTATGGAACAGGAAAAGCAGTGGGCTTTGGCCGCCGGGCTCTTCGGGTCTTTGAGAGTGATTTTGCCTTTCCACTTGGGATCGAGGAGGTCCCCATAGCTCGTCAATGTCTTCGGGTCAACCAACTTTTGATTGTAGCCGAGCAAGGTGCAGGGGAAACGCCGCGTAGACAAAGACATATTGATTATCAATGTCGTTATACTGATGTTTGCCATCGAGCCATTTCGAAGCATCTTTGACTTCCGGAGAGTATCAACGCGGGTGCGATCGGGTCGAGCGCCTTCGCCTTGTAGAGCGACGTGGACGTGCCGCCGCCCAGGCGCACGACGTCGGCGAGAAATCTTCCTGCTCTGCGTTCAGCCAGCAACCGCTGTTGGATTTGCGCCGCGTTGCCTTGGATTAGAAACGACTTTGATCTTGGGAAATCTTTTTGGAATGCAAGCCATTCCGAATCGTGGGCGATTTTGTAGACGACGACCTGCCCTTCCTGTTCGGCGGCACTGACGGTGCGCTCCCACTCTTGTCCGAGCCCGAAGTTGTTTCGGCGTCTCACCCGTTCACGCCGCCGGCCAGAATCAGGAGAACGACCAAAGATCCGATCAGTTCGCGCAGTTTCACTCAGCACCGAATAGGAGCGAAAGTCGTCACGCTTAACCCCTCGGCGACGTAGGGGCGATTCATGAATCGCCCCCTACTTTTGCGTGCACCCAGGATGATACGGCATGTTGCAACGCGCGCCGACGGCTTTCATCGCCGCTTCAAAATCCTTGTGGATTTGTGGGTCCTCGTCCTCGAATTCGATCTGCCCGCCGCCTTCCTTCACGCTGGTGTAGGTGCCGCCTTCGCCGTCCTGCATGCGCATGAAGCGGAACTTCCAGCTGCCCCAGCGTAGCGCCAGATAGCGCGCCGGCTTGGCGCCGGAATTGAGATGCTGGTGGAACCACTGATCGGGCGGCACGACGACGCTGCCGGGCTTCCAGTTTACACGCTGCATCGGCTGCCCGTCAGGCCACAAAATCGAGTAGCCCTGCCCGCTGAGTATGATGACGTGCGCGCCGGGACCATGCTTGTGCCCCTTCTTGTAAGTACCAACGGGGAACTCCGAGATATGCGCGCACATGGTTTGCTTGGCGAGATTGAACTTCATATTCGTGCTGCCCTTGCCGCGCTCGCTGTAGTCGGCCAGGCCGATGGTGTGCGTGTCCGGCACGAAGTTCGTCGTCATGAAGAAGCGGCCGGTGACTCTCGCCCTGACCGCTGAAGTAGCCTTCGGTGGCTCGGATCGAAGCGGTCAAGAAACGCATAGTCGTTATCGAAAATGAAATCGACATTGTGGAATAAATTCATCATGAAGCAAGAGTTGGTCACGGCGAAATAACGCGCCGCTTCGCTACCGCTCGCGTTGAAATGCTGGTAGTGAGCGTTGATCGGCACCGCAAATAAGCTGCCTCGGTCCCCACTCGAACGTATGTTTCTTGCCGTCCTTCTGCCATACCGACGTGGCACCGTAGCCCTGGGTCACGTAGACCATCTCTTCGTACAGATGTTTCTGCGGTTTTGTTTTGCTCTGCGGCGGGATCTCGCAGATATAGGCGTCGTTGACGCCGCCGGTGCCGTCGAGCACCACGAACGAACAAGGCACGCCCTTCAAATCCCACGGCGCGAGCTCCGACCTTGTTGACATCCTCGACGAAGAAACCTTGATGACGGGAATCTTCTGCGCCGCCTGCCATTCCCGTGTAAGTATCGATTCGTTCCGGCTTGAGATCCGCGGGTTGTTGTCTGGTTTCCGCCACTGGAAGTCCTCCTGAAAATAATCTCACTGGCTTGCGAAACACTTTTCGTATCCGTCGACGCAGCGCAGAATCGACGTGAGTCGGCTTTCAATATAGTGGAGCGATTTTCCATCGGCTGACGCACGACGCTCCGAGCCCTCCACAACCTTCAGGTCACCGAGCTGTGCACCCTGGATGATAAGGCATGTTGCAGCGCGCCCCGACCTTACCTTCATCGCCGCTTCGAAGTCTTTGTGGATCTGCGGGTCTTCGTCTTCGAACTCGATCTGGCCGCCGCCGAGCTTCACGCTCGTGAACGTCCCGCCTTCGCCGTCCTGCGAGCGCATGAACTTGTAGCGCCAGTTGTTCCAGCGCAGCGCCAGATAGCGCGCCGGCGTCGCGCCGGAATTGAAATGCTGATGGAACCACTGATCCGGCGGCACGACCACGCTGCCCGGCCCCCAATCGACGCGCTGCGGCGTTTCACCCGCGGGCCAGAGAACCGAATAGCCTTGACCGGAAAGAATGATGACGTGCGCGCCGGGGCCGTGGCGTGTGCCCTTTCTTGTACGTGCCCACGGGGAACTCGGAGATATGCGCGCCCATGGTGTTTTTGGCCAGGTTGAACTTCATGTTCGTGCTGCCCTTTGCCGCGCTCGCTGTAATCGGTGAGCTTGAGCGTGTGCGTGTCGGACACAGAAGTTCGTCGTTAAGAAAACCGCCCGGTCAATTCTCCCTGGCCGCTGAAGTAGCCTTCGGTGTGCGGATCAAAGCGGTCGAGAAAGCTGTAGTCACTGTTGAAGATGTAATCAGGATTGTGAAACAGGTTCATTATGAAGCAGCAGTTGGTCACCGCGAAGTAACGCGCCGCTTCGCTGCCACTGGCGTTGAAGTGCTGGTAGTCGGCGTTGAGCGGCATCGCGAACATGCTTCCCGGTCCCCATTCAAAGGTATGCTTCTTGCCGTCGCGCTGCCACACACTGGTCGCGCCGTAACCTTTGGTCACGTACACCATCTCTTCGTACATATGCCGCTGCGGCTTGACTTTGCCGCCGGCGGGAATCTCACACACGTAGGCATCGTTGCGTGCCGCCGGTGCCGTCGAGCACAGACCATCGAACAAGGCAGCGCCCTTCAGATCCCAGTGTTCGAGCTCGAAGGGTGTTGACGTCCTTGACGAAAAACCCGCGCACGACTGGGAATCTTCTGTTCCGCTTGCCAAACTTTATAGGTGTCGATGCGCTCTGGTTTCGAGATCACTGGGCGCCGCCGTTGCCGTCATTAGATGCTCCTCCTCGCACTCGCTAGAAATTAGTAAAGATACTTCCATCAGCTACCCGGTGTGATCCTGAACGGAGTGATGGGTCTGCGTCTCATGGCTCGAGATTCTTCGGCGGAACTTATCCCAAGAATGTCGAAGGGGCCTCACAAAGATCGATGCACCGTAATGGTAGCTGAGAGACTCTTCGGTTCCCGTCGACTCACGCCACCTTCTGCTGCTTGCCGAATAATCCCGACCCGCTCGTTGATCACGTCGAACTCGATCAGCCGATTCTTACTGGGATCGCGCACCACGCCCAACGGGCTCGCCGCCTTTTTGACGATCTCGATCTGATCGCGCACGAGTTTTCGCAATAGAATGATGCCTTCGTCGCCGACGCCGAGGTGCTCCCGCGTGCGGTCCGTGGGCGCTCCCTGGGTTTCCCATGCCATCGCGTCTTGCACCAGCACGTGCTCGAGACGGTACTCGCCCTTCTCATCCCGGATCGGGAAATACTCCCATGGCGTGTCGCCGTCCGCCGGTGAATGGTCCGTATCATTGGGCGTGAAGTATACGACGAAGACCTGGGTATGCGCGTCGTCCACCGGCACGCGCATCTGCACGTTGTGGCGCAGCGATCCGTCCGTCTTCAAAGTGCGAAACACGTGGCGCAGGGTGATCGGAAACAAGTAAAGCGATGTTGATCGAGCTGTGTGCACCTTCGCCGGCTTCCTGCCCCGGGGTGCGGCGCTGCTTTAGAATTCCGTATTCGAATGGTATGAAGTTATGCTTCTTCCTCGTAGCGATCCGTCACCGCCGACCAGGTGCGCCGTCTCGCCGTGCAGCCAGTAAAGATGCGACGGATCCACCGAGTTTTCCATCGGCTGGAGCCAGTTGCAGTTATAAACCTCGTGCTTTTCGATCCAACGCTGTGCCGTTCTCCCAACACAATACATCCCAGCGCGGCAGCAACGGTCGCGGCTCCGGCCCTAGATATGCCCATAATAAGCCGCCCATTTGTTCCACGGGATACGCTGTGTGCTTGATCTTGTCTTTGAAGCCCCTGATGCCTGCTCTGCCGGCTGCTCCAGACATTTACCAGTGCAATCAAATTTCCAGCCGTGATACGGGCAGCGAATGCCTTCTTCGTCGACGCGGCCGAAAGCCGAGCGAGGCGCTGCGATGCGGGCACTGCTCACCGACGACCCCGTAACGCCCTTTCCGGTCGCGATAGACAACGAGATCTTCACCCAGCAGCCGAAATGGTTTGATCGGCTTCTCGTCCGTAAGGCTCGCCGACGCATGCAACCGGCATCCAGTAACGCCGCAGCATTTCGCCCGCCGGTTTGCCACGACCGACTTGGGTCAGCATTTCATTTTCTTCGCGTGTCAACATAGTCCTCTCCTATTTTTTCTCGACTCCCTGCCATGATCTCTTTGGCCAGATCGAAGATGGGCTTCACGTCACCGTATTCAGGCTTTACAACATCGAAGTACTTCACTCCCGTTTGCAGCCGGTTATCGGGCGGAATGTCGTCCTTGGGAATATCGATGCGCCGCGAGCTGGCGGGGTCGTCCACGTCGCCAAGCTTTTGCAGCGCCATCTGTCCTTTGCGCGAAAGAAACCAGTTGAGGAAAACCTTGGCGGCGTTCGGGTGCGGCGCCTGGTTCACATAGGCCATCGATCCGCCGCCCGCTGAGAAACTCTGATCCTTCCTTCCATCTGTTGGTATCGAAATCTTCCACCGGCAAACCTTGGTTCTTGGCGCGCATGGAATCCTTGCAGCCCATGCAAATAGCAAACTTCCCCTGCGGCCAGCCAGTCGGTCATCTGGCGAAAATTTTTCGCGTAGGTAATATCCATGCCGCCGAAAATCTTCGCAGTATTCGGGACCGATCTCGGGACTATAGTAGTAGAACCTGCATGGTCGCGCCCAGGCCCGTGTCGCGCGGGTCGAGAGGAAACGATTTTACCTTTCCACTTGGATCGACGGTATCCCAGTAGATTTGAATTCTTTCGGGTCGACCATCTTCGTGTTGCAGGCGAGCTGCGCGTTGCTCGCGCCGCCGATGAACGAGAAAAGTATATTTTCCTTCCGGGTCGGCGTAACGGTGCTCGTTGCCGTACCACTTCGAGGATATCCGTGACTCCCGGAAGAATCAGCAAGTCTGGCTTGAGCGGATCGAGAGCTTTGCCCCTGTAAAGCGTGGTTGTACAAGCTGCTTGTCCCACCGCTGTATCACATCGGCGATGAATCTGCCCGCGCGCCGCTTCGGCCATCAACCGACTCGTCAGTTCGCTGCCGCGTCCGGTAAACCGATACGACGTTGATGCCGGGATAGTCGCGCTTGAAATCGTGCAACAGGCCTTCGTATCGATAGATGTAGATGGTGACCTGACCTTCTTTTTAGCGGCCGCGAGCGTTTGCTCCCCAGTCTTTTTCCAATCGGCTTGTGCCGCGTTAGCTGCCGCTGTCGGTGCGCAGAGCACTCACAACGGCAAGCAGCGCAAACACACAGCTTCGCTGCCTTTGAAGAACCGCTCATCGACTGCCGAATTTCGCGTCATAACGTTTGTCGACACCGACATCGCCCGAAGCATTTGGATATTTCCTCATAGGATGATTGAAGTCAACCCAAAATCCGCAAGTTCAGCGAGGCGATCCTTAATGGTTAAACAATGAATCTATTTATATAAATCGTCGATAAATCCCGCGTTATCCAAACGTCCTCAGATAGTGCAGATCCCACAACGCCATCGGGCTCTGCTCTTCCGTCTCGGGATTCTTCAAGCAGCAAAGTCTAGCGTTCGCCACCGCTTCATGATCCGGATAAGGTTTTGGCAGCGAGCTTCGACACGCTTCGGTATTGCACGCTTTTGCATTCCGGTTCTGCGCCGGCGCAGCGCCGTCGAGGATTTAGCTTCGGTCTCGCCGCGACTGCGTGCGCGCGAAATGAATGCCCATCAATTGCGCTTTACCAGGCGCTCCGCCAATCCTTCTTGTTTCTCGAGGCGTGGTCGAGCGTTGAAGTCAGTGTGGGGCCGTTGATCATCGGCAGCCGATCCAATGCCAGCGAGCGTGCAATCCGGCCTGCTCGAACTTGTCCGTGTTGCCGGTGACAAAGATCGGCGTCGACTCTTGCTCGCATTTGAGCGGCGTCCATCTGCATGCGCTTTGAATTCGTTGTTCGGACTCGGACAGCTCGACCCACTCGACATCTCGTCTAATTTCAATCCGCCGCGCACACACATAAAGCATGTGATTGCCGCGCGCGGTGATGATATCCGCCGATGGAATCGACCTAGCGTCGTATCGCCGATGCCGTTTGCCGCGCAGCTCGGAGACTTGTTTCAGCGCAAAGCGCGTCACCAGCCGGTCGTTTACGCTGTTCGAAGGCGAGCTGAGGCAAACAATCGGCTTGCCGCGCTTGACCAACAGATACGGCGAAATGTGATTGCCCGAAACAAAGTCGACGTCGCCGCCGAACAGCGCCTTTTCCGCCGCCTCCGAGCTGTCACAAAATTCAAAGCTCACTTTGAGGCCGTTTTGCTCCCAGATTCCTGCTTTCTCCATCACTTCCCAGATCGGAAGATGGGAGTGAGAGCGGAACAAACCGCGAATCTCCATCGTTCTTGTATTCCGACATGTTTGCCTCCTGAGATTATCAGCCAATGGGCGCGATGAAGCGCGCCCCTACGTTTTCCGCCCCTTTGGGTTCCTTTGCGACTAGATCCTTCTCTACTCTGTGATCTCTGTGGCTCAGTAGATGAAATTCTCCTCCGCCTTGTCTTTCTCTCGCCACCTTCGTGCGCTTCGTGGTGCATTCTTCGTCTACTTCAAAATCTCCTGCAGCAGCTTCTGCACCGGCTCAGGATCAAGAAACCCAATCACTTGATATTCTCGGTCCGCGACTCGCTTTCCGTCGGCCAACACGTCGTCTTTCGAAATATCGATGCGCATGGAACTGACGCTTCGACTTCCTTCTTCGTTCATGACGTTCTGCCAGACTGTTTGCCCTTGGCGGGATAAATACCAATTGATGAAACACCTTTGCCGCGTTCGGATGGGGCGCGCGATTGATCAACGCCATGCATCGCTGCTGCCGCCGCCGCCGATTGTTCCGCCTTCCTTCAATTTTTCAGGAGGCAATATCATCCGACCGGGCAGTCCTTGCTGCGCCGCTTTGTCGATCTCGCGGCACAAAATGACACAGCGGAACTTTCCACGTGGCCAGCCAATTGGTTCCCTGGCGCCGGTCGCGAAACAGCGTGATCTCGGTCTCCGTGTAAAGTCGCCGCACGAAATCGGGCCGAGGCCGGCCCGATGATAGAGAATCAACACCGGCGTCAGCTAACGCCGCGCCGCGCGGATCTTGGCCGAGAAGCTTTCCCTTCCACTTGGGCTGAAGCAAATCCCAATACGACTTGATTCTCGCCCTGCACTCACGAGTTTGGTGTTCACAGAAAGTCCGGTGCGTGACGATGGTGCCCTCAAACATGAAGATATATTTGTTCTCCGGATCGGCGTACCAGTGCTTGCCGCCGTACCACTTCGACGGTCCGTGACTTCGGGAAGAATCAACGTCGGCGCGATCGGATCGAGAATCTTATTGAGATAGAGCATGCGCGGCCCGTTGGGCCCGCTGGCTGGTCAAGTCGGCGGAGATATTTATCCGCGCGCCGCTCCGCGACAATCCGCGTCATCATGTCGGCCGCGCGTCCGCTTCGCCGAGATAATTTTGATGAACGGAAATTCTTTACTGAACGCGGACGTAATATCTGGATGCGTGATCTCTTGTCCGCCATAGAGCGAGAGCTGGCCTCTCTTCTTGGCCCGTCGATCGTCTTCTGCCATTCGGCCTGCCACTTGGGCGATTCCGCGGCACTCCCAAACGACACGAACACGAAGGTGGAAATCGCCACCAAGAGGTTCCGAATCACCCACGCGATCCCTGTCTTTCTCCCCTCACTCCTCACTGACTCACGCCTCACGCGCTTTATCTTTCCCTCTGCTCCAGCACTTCCTTTACAAACTTACTGATCGGCGCCTGATCCATCCACTCGGCACGGTCGACAAACGGGTAGCGGCTCTCATCGCCTTCCGGACGGCGGTTGCCGCGCGGCACATTGTCTTTCGGAATGTCGATGCGCAACGAATCCGGGCCGTCATTGCCCTGGGTAAACAATCTCTGATAGGCAATCTGTCCTTCGCGCGAAAGCAGCCAGTTAAGCCCGATCTTGGCTGCGTTCGGGTGCGGCGCTTTATTGATCAGCGCCACGCCGCCGGATCCACCGGTGATATAGGTTCCCTCCTTCAATTGATCGGGCCTGAACCAACCGACCGGAAGCCCCTGGATTTGCATCAAGTCCAAGTCCATGCGCGAGACCGGCCCAAATATTGAGAACGCAAACTTTCCACCCGCCAACCAATCGCCCATTTGACGCGTATCGGTGCTGATAACGATGTCCGTTTCCGTGAGAATCCGTCTGATGAACTCCGGTCCGAGACTCTTGCTGTGATAGAAAACCGCATGGCGTCACCCGAGCCACCAAGCGTCGGATCGTAGGCAACGATCTTGCCCTTCCACTTAGGGCTGAGCAGATCCCAATATGATTTGATTTCGGCGGGGTTAACCAGCTTGGTATTGAAGGCGACGACCATCCGATTTTCACCGTTGATGTTGAGTAGGATACTGGTTCTCCGGATCGACGTAGTGAAGCTTGCCGCGCCACCACTTCGACGCATCGGTAACTTCAGGAAGCACGAGCTGTGGTGTGAATCGGATCGAGAGCTTTCGCTTTGTAAAACACATTGTAACCGGTCGTCATTCCGTTGACGTATAAGTCGGCAAGATATTTGTCGGCGCGCCGCTCGGCCATCAGACGCTTCGCCTACATCGGCGCCGCGATTGAACACGCCTGTAATCTTGATCTCGGATACTTTTCGTGAAGCTCGCCGAAAAGCCCTTCGAAATCCGGACTGCCGTAAAGCGTCAGTTGCCCTTCTTTGGCGGCTTCGACGCTCTTTCTCCCAGTCCGCTTTCCAAGCGTCGGCCTGCGCCGCGAGTGCGCCTCGACTCCAAAGCGCAATTAGAATCAAAACCGCACCCGCAAGATAGAAATTCCGCTTCATCCGCTCTCCTTATTTCTTCATTTCTTCGCGCCTGTTGCGCCTCTTTAATCACTTTGGTCACCGGCCCCATCTCCAGCCACTCGGGCTTTCCTGGAATAAATATATTTCACGCCTTTCACACGCCGGTAAGTCGGAGGAATGACTTCCATAGATATATCTTCGCGCATAGATTGCCGGACGTCGTGCTGTTGTGCGAATGCTTTTTGGTAAGTGTCTTGTCCCTCGCGCTGACAGCAGCAACAATTAATGGCCACCTTGGCGGCGTTGGGATGAGGCGCGTCTTTGAAAAGATTCACGCCGCCCTGGCTCGGACCGACGAAAGCACCCTCTTTGAATTGGCCAGGCTCGAAAAATTTCCACCGGCAATCCCTCGCTTCGCGGCGTCTTCGATATCGCTGACAAAAAGGCAATTTGAAACTTTACCGGCGCCGAGCCAATCGATCATCTGCCGCTCGTCGCGTCGAATAGGGTGATCTCCATCTCACCGAAAAATCGTTTGATAAATTCCGGTCCGAGGTCGGGATGGTTGTACAGGAACCGCAAAGAGTGAGCGATCGTTGCTCACCCGACTGACATCGTAAGCGACGATCTTGCCTTTCCATTTCGGATCGAGAAAATCCCAGTACGATTTGAGCTCCTTCGGATTGACCGACTTTCTGTATTGTAGGAGTTCTCGCCGCCATGGACGTTGCCCCGAAAGACAAAATATACTTTCCCTCGGGATCGGCATAATGATGTTTGCCTTCCCACCACTTCGATTCGTCGACGACTTCGGGCAGGATTAGCACCGGTCGGATCGGTTCGAGAATGTTGGCTCTTGAGGTAAACTTGAATCGGCGTGACCACGCCGTTGATAAAAGATCGACGAGATATTTCCCAGCGCGCCGCTCCGTCATCACGCGCGCGCCATGCTCGCTGCCGCGCATGTTCGTAACGGCGTTCACTTTGATCTCCGGGTATTTCTTTGAAAGACGTCTGAAAGACTTTCTCGTAGCCCTGGCTGCCGTGAAAAGAAATCTCCCCCTTCTTTCTTTGCCGCGGCCAAGGTCTAGCTTCCCACTCGGCTTTCCGGGAATCCGCAACAGCAGCGAGCGCCGGCCAAGGGAGGACGGTGAAGCCAAACACGCCCACGAACACGAGCCACGATATTCGCACTCTCATCCCCCAACACCCATCATTCCAACCTCAAAACGTCCTTCCACTTCTCAAGAGCCTTTCGGCGCGTCTCTCCGGAAAGTAGCAGGTTTTGGCGTACTGATCTTTCCAGTGAACGGCTGGCGGCGTCGATGATGGCAACGGAATTGGTGAACTTGCGCGCCGCAGCGCGCATCCGGCGTGATGCGCGGGTCGAGCGGCGCGTCCAGGCTTCGTTGATTACGCCGATCGCCGTCGCCGGATCGCAGCGCGTCGCCAGCGCCCACAGCACGTCGTCGATATCGACGGATCGACGTCGTCGTCGACAATGGATCACGAAAACGCGCGATGATAACCGTAAGTCGATCCCTAGCATCGCCATCGCCGCCCGCTTCACGTGACCGCCATACTTCTGCTTGAGCGAAATCACCGTGATATAACGCGTCTGGTATTCCCAGACGCCTTGCACGTCGGTCACACCGGCTTTCTCCAGGGCGAGCCAGACGTTGGCGGCGCTGAGCGCAACCGATTTGCCCGGAGATGCCGGGCGGCATGCCGAGGATGATCGGATTGTTTCGATAAAGACGTTTTTGACTTTCACCACCGGCTCGTTGCGCGTTCCCGAAGCGTAGTAGCCCGTCCACTCGCCGAACGGTCCTTCGGCGCGGCTGTCTCTCACTCGGCGGCACGATGAAACCTTCGATCGCCAGCTCTGAAGTTGCGGGAATCGGCAAGCCCGGTTTGCTCGCCGCGAATAACTTTCACCGGCTCGCCGAACAACCAGCCGGCGATTTCCAATTCCGACACGCCCCACGCCTCGTACCAGCTCGCAACTTTGGCCAGATATCGGGTCCTGACCGAAGCTGATCGACCACCGGACAAGGTTTTCCTGCGCTCCAATATTTTTCCCGAATCAATCGGCCGTGCTTCCCGGTGAAATCCAGATGCCGAGCGTATTCTTGTCGTGCCACGCAGACGCGATAAGTGCCGACGTTGGTCCATTTTCCATCGGGATCTTCCATGATCACCATGCAGCCCGTGCCGATGTAGCGCCCGCCGTCATGCTCGTGCCAGCGCGGCGTCGGGAATTTGAGCAAATCGACCTTGTCGCCGCTATCGACGTTCTCGGTGATCGGCCCGCTGAAACTTCCACCGGCTTGAGCGGCTTCTGGCTACCGAGTTTTTCCTTCCAAGCGCGAATGATATCCAAGCCGGTCAGCTTCGGATCGAGACCAAAGCCAACGCCGTCGTCGGCGCCGAACAAACCGGATTGGTCACGACGCGAAATCCTTTGAGTAACCTTTGATGTTGTCGAACAAGCACGACCTTTGGCTTCGCCGTCCGCGCCGCCACTTCGGTGATGCGCCGACTTCCAAATCACAATCGGCCCCGTCGACGACGCGCAACTCGCCGAGCTCGCCGCTTCGAGAACCGCGCAGATCTTTGTAGGCTAACGAGTCCGTTGCCATTTTGAATCTCCGTGTAAGTCAAAAGCCGCTTCGAACTCCACCGTGCCTATTTGATCACTTGTCCGCCCGGTACATCACGGATTGAGAACCGCTCAGCCAATTTGTTTCGCGGTCTGAGATTGATCACAACTCGATCTCGTTCTCATCGTCGACGGGGATGCCGGCCGGCTTGGCGCCTTGAGAATCTTGTCTACGCAAGACGCGGCGCGACGATAGAGATTCCGGTAAAGCTTGGTCCATAGGACATGAACAGGCCTGCTTCAGCAACCTCTTTTGGGCCGAGTTATGGCCGGCAGGCGATGCTTGAGCGCAAGGTCTGCGATCTGGTTCCGCTGCGTGGTGAACACCGGATCTGAGAGAACGATCCAGCGCCTTCGTTCCCTCCTTGCTGATGGCTGTGAAGGCGCGAACAATTTCCGCGGGATCGCGCGCCTCCAATTTCTGCAGCGTTACGGGCAACGCCTTCGCCGCGCTGTCCGCCTGTCGCACCTGCGACGCCTGAAAGATGGGATTGTTACGGATTCCAAAGCGCGGCCACCGGGAAATTTTCGGAAGCGTTTCCTGAGCAGCCCCAGCTGTTTTCCCGAGACAACTCGCGTCGGCCATGGTAGACGTCCCCGTAATATTCGCCCCCGGGCGGGCCAGGCTGGCGATGAGTCCGGCTTCCACGGGACTGCCAACAGCTACCATGACGATGGGAATGGTCGCGGTCGCATTCTTGGCCGCCAGCGAGGCTTGCGTCACAGTCGCAACAATGAGGTCAACCTTTGAGACGTACTAACCTCGGCCGCTAGCTCCGGCAGCCGTTCGAAGTTTTCGTCGGCCCATCGATACTCGATGGCAAATGTTCTGGCCTTCCACATAGCCCAGGTCGCGCAAGCCTTGAAGGAACGCCTCGGTCAAATGCGCTGCGCCAGCCCGGGTGGCTGTTGTGAGAAATCCGATCCGCGCAGCTCTTCGGTTGCTGCGCCTCGGCAAAACAGAAACCGCCAGAATTAACATTGCCGCTGCGAAAAGTTTGATCATTTTCTTCAAAGTTTCTTTCCGTCTTGTCTCCCTGCGTTACTTGTCGAAGGGAGAAATTGCTTATCCGCCAGACTCGATCCTCAATCCTCGATCTTCGGCGATGTTTAGTTCTTCCCCGCCGCCTTCAGCGCTTCATTGACGACGTCGAGAACCGGTTTCATATCCATCCACTCAGGTTTGCCAGTGTCGAGATATTTGATATCCGGCAAGGCGGCGCTGGCTCGAACGGCACTTCGTCCTTGGGAATATCGATGCGCAATGAATCCGGCGGGACTCTCTGCGTTGGCCTGGCTTTTTGCAGTGCCATCTGACCGCGGCGCGACAAGAGCCAATTGATGAAAACCTTCGCCGCGTTCGGATGCGGCGCTCGATTGACGAGCGCAAGCGTGCCGAATTGCTGCACCAAGCCGCCGCCTTCTTTGAAAACGCGCGGGCCGAAGGTGCCCACCGGCAAGCCTCTGCTGCTTTAACACATCGACATCGCAGAAAAAGCAGATCGCATACTTTCCCGTGGCCAGCCAATCAGGACCCTGGCGAAAATCGCGAAACAACGTCACGTCCATCTCGCCGAACAGTTTGCGAATAAACGACGGCCCAAGATCCGGGTGATAATAGAAAAACCGCGTGTTGCCGGCGCCCGGCCCGGCTTCACGGATATCGCGCGCTTCGATCTTGCCTTTCCACTTTGGGTTCAGCAGGTCCCAGTACGAATTGAAATTCCTTTTCGTCGACTGGCTTTGCTGTTGTAATTGACCGCGCCGTAAGTCGCCGAGCCGACGTAGTTGAAAACATATTGCGCATTCCGGATCGGAATACTGATGCTTCTTCAGATACCATTTGGTTTGATCGCGTGACCTCAGGCAGGATCAGCGCAGGCTTGATCGGATCGAGCGCTTTGGCGAGATAAGAAACTGCTGATAGTTAGGATTGGCGCCGGTGCTACGAAACGTCGGCAAGATATTTTTCGGCGCGCCGCTCTGCTCAGAAGCGCGTTGCCCGAGCTGATTGCCGCGCGCCGGTGACCGCGGTTACTTTGATTTCAGGAAATTCTTTTTCAAAGTGCGGCAATACCGCTTCATAGCCGCTGATGTAAACGATGACCTGCCCTTCCTTCTTCGCCGCTTCGAGAGTGTTTCTCCCATTCCTGCTGCCACGCGGCGCTCGGACTTGCGCGGCAAAAGAAGAATGGCGCACAGAACCGAGTGTGCAAATAATCTATAACAGCGTCCAATCCGCCATACCGCAGCACATTTTCAATTCTCCATTCTCCATTTTCAATTCTCGATCAATTCTCTTCCCCGCCGGCTTTCAGCGCCTTCGTTCATGACGTCAAGAATCGGCTTCATCTCCTGCCACTCCGGCCGGCTGGTGTCTAAATACTTCACGCCGTCGAAGCGTCGTTGGAGCACCGGAACCTCGTCTTTGGGAATATCGATCCGCAAGGAGTCGACGGGATTCTCCGTGGACGACATGATTTTTGCACGGTGCATCTGACCCTTTGCGTGACAGGAGCCAGTTGATGAAAACCTTTGCGGCGTTAGGGTGAGGCGCGCGGTTGACCAATGCCAAGGGTGCCGTACTGGCTTACCAAACCTGCGCCTTCTTTGAAAGACGCCAGGGCCAATGGTATCCACGGGCAAGCCCTTGCTGTTTCGACACATCGGCTTCGCAAAGAAACAAAGCGCCGCCTTGCCCACAGCAAGCCAGTCGCTGACCCTGGCGATAGTCGCGAAACAGCGTCACGTCCATCTCGCCGTATAATTTCCTGAATGAACGTCGGACCAACGTCCGGCAGGTGGTAAAACAATCGCGCGTTGCCCGAGCCGGGGCCCGACACGCGAACATCGCGTGAGATGATTTTCCCTTTCCACTTGGGCGCGAGCAAATCCCAGTAGGATTTAAAATCCTTCACGTTGACTAACTTGGTGTTGTAACTGATCGCGCCATAGGTCGCGGTAGCGACGTAGTCGAAGATGTACTGATTCTCAGGGTCGGAGTAATGATGCTTGCCCTGATACCACTTCGAAGTGTCGGTGATCTCAGGCAAAAGCAGCGCCGGCTTGATCGGATCGAAGACCTTGGCGGGAAACAGTTGCTGATAGAGTTGTCACGCCACCTGCGTTGACCACGTCGGCCAAGATACTTTTCCGCGCGCCGCTCTGCGAGCAATCGTCTGAGCCGACCTGCGAGCCGCGGCCGGTAGTCGGGATAACTTTGATTTCCGGATATTCTTTCTGAAACTCCGGCAGAATCTCTTCGTAGCCGCTGATATAAACCGCGACCTGGCCTTCCTTCTTCGCGGCGGCGAAAACTTTTTCCCACTCGCCTCTGCCAGCGCCGGTTTGACTTCAGCGGCATGTATCGGTGCGCGGCAAGCGCCGATTGCCGCGATCGTCACAAAACCCGCAACCGAAGCTATCGTAACTAAACCATCTCGTCTTTTCGAATCTTAGCCAAATCATCTATCGCTCACCTTAGCTCGCTTTCTTCTGCGTGTAGCTCCACTCGTAGTCACGATTTCGATACGCCTCGTCAGGCATCACCGATTGCAATCCTTTGCGCGCTCAGCTCGGACTCGAACTTCTCGCGAATCATCGGGTCCTCGTCGGTATACTCGATCTGATCGCGGGCGCGGTCTTCGACTTTCTCGCTGATGCCGCTGAGCCCGCGCGGCGGATGGATCGCCAGATAGCGCGCCGGCGCGCCGCCGATGTTGAAGTGTTGGTGAAACCAGCGATTGGGCGGCACGAACAAACTCGCTTCGTGCCACGGGATGATAATTTTCTCGCCGCCCTCCGGCCACATGATCGAGTAGCCCTCGCCGGCGGGAATGACGATCAAATAGCCGGGACCATGGCGGTGGCCTTTCTTGTAGGTGCGCGCGGGAAAAACCGACATATGCGCCGAGATCGGCGAGCTGGGAAATCCCACCCACACGACATGGCCGCCGGCGCCGCGCCGCTCGAAATGATCGAGCCGATCCCACGCTCGTCATGTCGGCGAAGAAATTGCCGAACCAAATATTGCGTCCGTCGCGCGCGGTGCCGGGCTCGTTCAGAGTCACGACTTTGGCTTCGGAATAAACCTCGCGCGCGCTCCTGGCCGTAGAGCAAATCGTAATCGACCAGCGGATTGTTGAAGAAATAATCCGGATCGGGCAGCACCGACATCGCCAGCGGCAAGTAGCTGCAATGCAGCAGCTTCACCGATTGATCGCCTTGCATGTTGCTCAGCTGGCAATAGTAGTTGCCCGGAATCAGAAACATCGCGTGGCTTTGCCACTCGAAAATTTTCTTCGCGCGATCGCCGGCCCAGATGCTGGCCACGCCGCGGCCTCTGAAGACGTAAACGACTTCGTCCACCGCGACGCGAAACGACGGCAGCGTTTTCCCGGCGGAATTTCCGTGACGTAAGCGCCGGTCACGCCTTCCTGACCGACGAGCTGAATAAACGCCGCGTCGCACTCGCGCTCCGCGCCAATAGCCAAGCTCCACGCGTGCGGCAGTCTTCGATGTAATAACCGCGATGAATCGGCGCGCCCGTCGATTCGATCCAGTTTCATAGGGCGTCTTCTTGTCCCAAAAATTCGCCGTCGATCTAGCCATTGACTTGCCTCCGTCTATTCTCTTTGCGCGAGGATTAGCATCCACGTGTTTCTTCTTGAGGAGCAGGCCCCTGTGCCTGCTCTGAGTCAATCGAAGGGCCAATCGCCGAACGGGCAACCACGAGGGGTTGCCCCTACTTCCCTTTGACTGCGCCAACGCCTTGTCGACGATGTCATAGATCGGCGCCATGTCGATATACTCCGGCTTATCCACCAGCATATACTTGACGCCGTCGACGCGCCGCACGTTCGCTGCGCACCATGTCCTTTGGGATATCGGTGCGCAGCGACTCTTCAGAATTGTTACGGCGTGTTGGTCGCACGCTGAAGCGCCGTCTGACCTTCGCGCGAGAGCAACCAGTTGACGAACATGCGCGCGGCGTTCGGGTGCGGCGGCTGGCTCGGCAATACGATCGAGCCCATGTTGCCCGCGGAAATCGCCCGGCTCTCTTTCCACTGCGCCGTGTGAAATTCGTCAACCGGCAGCCCTTGAGCTCTTCGCCTTCAGAATTTCTGAACAGAAAAAGCAAATGGCGAACTTGCCACTGGCCAGCCAATCGGTCGTCTGGCGGATTTCCTGAGTCAGCGTCACGTCCATCTCGCCGTACAGACCGGCGAATGAACTCCGCGCCCAACTCCGGCGTGTGGTAATACATCGCGCAAACCGATGCGTTGGCTGCCGGAAATCTTCGGATCGCGCGAGAGAATTTTGCCTTTCCACTTAGGTTGCGAGAAAATCCCAGTAGGAGCGAATCTCGCCCGCCTCCACCGACTTGGTATTGTACGAAACATACTCGCCGACATTGCCGAGATAGACGAAGAATATATCGGTTCTCCGGGTCGACGTAGTGGTGCTGGCCGAGCCACCACTTGGACTCATCGGTGACCTCGGGAAGGATCAGCGCCGCGCGCACGCTGTTCAAGATTTTGGCGCGATAGAAAACTTCATAGGCCGTCGTCACTCCGGCTGATATAAGCATCGACGAGATACTTGCCCGCGCGCCGCTCCGCCATGATGCTGCGGCGCGAAGCGTATTGCCCCGCCCGAGAGTCGTAACGACGTTGATCTCGGGATACTTTTTCTGAAACAGCTGCGCGACGGTGCCAAGCTCGCCTTCGCCCTGGAAGAGATAGAGCGACAGCGAGCCTTCTTTCTTTGCCGCCTGCACCGTCCGTTCCCATTCGGCTTGCCAATTGGGTTTGGATTCGGCGGCGTAAGGCGCAGTGGTCCAAAAGACAACGACAAGGAGACCTACGGCTGTCGCAAGAAAAGATTCATAGATCCGCGACCCACAGCCATTACTTCTTCCCGGCAAATATTTCGTCCATTAGTTTCATCGCCGGCGTAATATCTCTTGGTATCCGGGTCCTCAGCGTCAAAATATCTTCACCCCTTCGCCGCGCCGTTCGGACGCCGGAATGTGATCCTTCGGCACGTCGATGCGCCGCGAGTTTTTCGCGTCTCCCGGCGATGCTGATGACGCGCTGGAAGGCAGCTTTGCCCTTCGCGCGAAAGCAACCAATTGACAAACACCTTGGCCGCGTTGGGATGGGGCGCGCGGTTCATGAGCGCGAGTTGGCCGAAGCGCTACGGCGAGGCTGGCGCCCTCTTTCATATGCATGCGGATCGAATTCGTCCACCGGTAATCCCTGCGCCTTGGCTTTGGCCGTGTAAGAACTCTGCGTCGGCATCGACAGCGCAAACTTGCCCACCGCGAGCCAATCCACCGCCTGGCGCACGTCGGCGGTCAAAGTCACGTCCATTTCTCCGTAGAAACGCCGAATGAACTCAGGTCCGAGGTCCTTGTGATAGTAAAGATACTGCACCGACAAGCCGGACCCGCGCACTTTTCGAATGTCGGGAAACAATCTTGCCTTTCAACTTGGGATTCAGAAAATCCCATAAGGACTTGTAGTCCTGAGGATTGATCAGATTGGTGTTGTAAGCCGGACTCGCACCCGCCGCCACGTTGCCTTCTGAAAGCAAAAATATAGCGCCCCTCGCGGTCGACGTATTTTTGCTTGCCTTCCCACCATTTCGACGGATCGATAACCTCGGGCAAGATCAGCGCCGGCTTGATCGGATCGAGCATCTTGCCGAGATAAAGATTCTGATAGAGCGAAGTGCCGCCACCGCTGTAAACATCGGCGAGATACTTTTCGCCGCGCCGCTCGGCGACGATGCGCGGCGCGAGCTGAGTGCCCGAGCCCGTGACACTGGTAACTTTGATTTTCGGGTAGGACTTCTGAAACGCACCCGAATCGATCAACGCGCCGTAGCCCGAAACATAAACTGTCAACTGCCCTTCTTCCTCAGCCGCCTTAACCGTCCGCTCCCATTCGGTTTGCCAGTTGGGTTTGGATTCGGCCGAATGAGCCGTCGCAACCCAAAAGGCAACAGAAATGACGGTTAAAATTTGCCCTAGAAGATTCCCTTTCCCAATCCTCCCCTCGACGGGGAGGACAACACTCTCCATCTCAATCTTCCCCTGTCGATGGGGAAGAAGCTCGGAAATCCACGGTCGCAATCAGAGCGCATACAGATGTATTTTTCTCGTTCACTTCACCCATACAGCCGATCGATAAACCCGGAATGATCCAGTTGGCGCAAGAAATGTAAATCCCACATCGAAAGAGGGCTCAGCTCGGTTGCGGCAGGATCTTTCATACAGCAAAGCCGATAAGCGTTGGCCACCGCTTGGTGATCCGGATACGGCTTCGCTGCCAGTTTGGCGACACTGTTGTAACTCACACCGCGCGCTTCCGGCTCGCGTTTCTTCAACCCTCGAGAATTTTTTCAGTCTCTTCCTTGCGCGTGCGCGCGTAGTGAATACCGAGCACTTGCGCGAGCACCAGCCGCTCGCCGAACCGATCGTACTTGTTGAGGCGCGGTCATGGTCGTCGTCAAGGTCGGCCCGTTAATCATCGGCAGTCTCGGCAATTGCAAGACGGCAAAGCCGGCATCCTCGTATCTTTTCGTGTCGCCGGTAACGAAGGTGGACATCACCCTCGCCGGCTTTCATCGCTTCGTATTGGGCGGCGCGAAACTCGCTCGACATCTTGTCGGTGATCTCGATCCATTTGACGTCGCTAAGCTCTAAGCCGGATTCCAGGATGTAGCAGCATATGGTTGCCGCGAATGTGGTTGTAGCCGCCGCCGTTATCGAGGATCGTCGTGTCGATGACCCGCTTGCCGCGGATCTCGCGTCAACGACGTCATCGGCTCGCGTGAAACAACGCGATCGCTGACGCCGCTGGTTGGCGACGCCAATGAGACGATCGGCTTGCCGCTGCGCCACCAATGCGTACGGGTGAGATGTGGTTGCCGGAAATCAAATCGATTTGCCCGCTAAACAATCCTGCCTCTGCCTCGGAAGAACTATCGCGGTACGTAAAATTGACTTTGATGGCGACCTGGTTCCAGAAACCGGCCTTTTCGAGTATCTCCCAAAGCGGCAGGTGCGTGTGCGAACGGAAGTATGCGTTGATCTCGATCGGTTCGTAGTTGAGCGTCGCTGCCATGTACTGCCTCCCAAACAGGGTTCAATCGTTACATGATTAGCCGTCATTCCGGCCAACCCCGGCGAAGTGCCGGGGCGACCCGGAATCCAGGCTGGGATGGGATCTGGATCTCCGGCTTCCGCCCGGAAAGACATCTCTACACTGCCACAGTGCAATACTTTGTTGGGCTCATTTGCGTTCTCTTTACTCACTAGCTCCCTAAACAACTTCGTCGGCGGATCGGGATCGAGAAAACCGGTCACGATATATTTTTGCCCTCTTCACGCCGGGCCGGCGCGGCAACTTTGTCTTTGGGAATATCGATGCGCATGGAATCGGACGGCTCCTGCACTTTCGTATTCATAACGGTCTGCCAAACGATTTGCCCGGCCCGGAGAGAAACCAGTTGATAAATACTCGCGCCGCGTTTGGATTCGGCGCATTGTTGATGAGCGCCAAGCCGCTGTTGCCACTCGTGCTGATTTCGTAGCTCGCTTCCTTGAGGTTCGCATGGGGAAATTCATCGACGGGCAATCCCTTGCTGCTTGGCTCGGTCGGTGTCGCCGCAGTCGATGCAGATGGGAAATTTTCCCGACGCCAGCCAGTCGCTCGACTGGCGCCGGTCCTGCGACACGGTTACCTCCATCTCGCTGAATAGGCGCTTGACGAAGTCCGGCCCCAGCTGCGTGTTGTAAAAGTAGCGGATCACGCTCGGCGAGCCGACGCCGGGTCGCTCGAAGAGCAAAGAATTTTTCCTTTCCACTTTGGACTGAGCAGATCCCAGTAGGATTTGAACTCCTTTAAATCCGACCAAGTTCGTGTTGTAGTGCAAACCCACTCCGGCGACGCTGCCTTCATACATGAAGACGAACTGTTTTTCGCTGTCGGCGTAGTAGTGCTCGCCGTTCAACCATTTGGAGCCGTCGACGACATCGGGCAGCAGAGCAGCATCGGCTTGAGCGGGTCGAGCACGCCGGCTTTATGGAAATCAAAGAACGATCGGCCGCCCAAACCGCCGCTGTAAATGTCGGCTAGAAATTTTCCGGCGCGTCGCTCGGCGATGATCCGCGGCATCAAATCGCCGACCCGCCCGCTTACGCTGACGGCTTTGACGAAAGGAAATTCTTTGGTGAACGCCGCAATGATGTCGGGATGCGTGATTTCTTGTTCACCCCAGAGTCGCACCTCGCCTTCCCGCTTGCGCGCCTTCGAGGACCTTCTCCCACTCGCGTTGCCAATTGGGTTTGGATTCCGCGGCATTGGCAACTCCGATGGAGTCCGAGCACCCATGTAATGATAATGAATTGACCCGATCGCTTCACAATCTATCCTGGCAGCGACGGTGAAGGCTAGGACAGGGTGCCCGCGATTCGAACGGCTTGAACGGTTTCCACGACTGCAACTTAGTTTTCCTCTATAGTGCCGGCGGCACGTGGTAGCGCACCGATCCCGCCTTCCCGACTTCCAGAGAGCTTGTCCATCTTGGTATCGATGATCGCGTGATTCGGGATCGCGAAAGACATTCATCGGATCCGACTCCTGCTGCACTTTCTTGATCTCGCGCGCAAGCATTTCGCGATACATAACCACGCCGCGATCTGACGCGGCCAGCCGCTCGTGCGTGCGATCGAGGATCGGCCCCTGAGTCTCCCATGCCATGAAATCCTGAGCGTCCACTTCATCGAGGCGAAACTTGGTAGAAAGGATGGCGCGCGCCGAGCGGATTTTTGAAAGGCTTGCGGTAATTAACCGGCACTTCGTCCTTGTTCGCTCGCGGCTCCGCCGAATCCGGCACAAAGTGAACGTAAACGATCCAGGTATGGGTATCGTCGATCGGCACGCGGATCTGCGTGCGGTTGGCTTGGCGCAAGACGGTGGGGAAAAGCAGCGGATGTTCCTCTACCTTGCCGTCGCGTGAAAACCCGCCGCTTGATAATGCCGTGGGTAAACTCCTCCATCTCGTACTTGACCAGATTGTCGATGGTGCCGCGGGTCGTGCTCTCGACTTTGAAACCGTCGGTCACCAGCTCCTGATGGAGGATGTGCAGATGGGCCGGTGTCCACGGAGTTTTCCATCGCTTGCAGCCAGTTGCAGTCGAGCTGCGGCAGTGCGCGCAGCCAGTGCCAGCCGTCGGTGCGCGCCCAAACATCGTATTTTGGAATGACCGGCGCGGGTTGAGGTCCGAAATAGGCCCAATACAGACCGGCCAATTTTTGCACCGGATAAGCTTTGTGTTTGACGGTGAGGCAAAACTTGCTCGTCCGGCAGGCTCCGCCGGCGTCTCTAAACAGTTGCCCTTCGGTGTCGTAAAGCCAGCCGTGATAAGCGCACGCGAGGCCCCGCTCTTCGACACGGCCATAGGACAGCGACGACGCCCCGGTGCGAACAGCGATCGTGGAGCAGGCCAGGCTCGCCTTTGGGCGTCACAAACAATACCAGATCCTCGCCCAAGATACGGACGAACTTAGTCGGATTTTCCGGCGTCAAGTCAGCGGCAATCGCGACCGGATGCCAATAACGGCGCAGCAATTCGCCCGCCGGCGTCCCCGGACCCACCCTTGTAAGCATTTCATTTTCTTCCGCGGTCAACATTTTACGCCCTCTTTCGACAGCGATTCTCGGCACTGATGCCATCCTCAATCCTCAGTCTTCTATCCTCAGCTATTTCTTCCCAGCAAAAATCTCGTCGATCAACTTGATTGCCGGATTGATATCCTTGGTTTCGGGATCGTCGATGTCGAAGTACTTCATGCCATCAGCGACGCCGCTCCGCGAGCTGGAATATGTTCCTTCGGAACGTCCACGCGGCGCGAGTTCTTGGGATCGCCGGGCGTGCTCATAGTTTTTGCAACGTTGTCTGGCCTTCGCGCGACAGCAACCAATTGACGAAGACTTTGGCGGCGTTGGGATGCGGCGCTCGGTTCATCAGCGCCACCTGGCCGAAGGCGGACGAAATGTTCACACCCTCTTTGAAGTGATGCGTATCGAATTCGTCCACCGGCAATCCCTGCGCTTTCGCCTTCGCCGTCCCCGAACTCTGCATCGGTAGTAGCACTGCGACCTTGCCGGCCGCCAGCCAGTCCATAGCCTGGCGAAAGTCGCCGCTCATGTTGACGTCCATCTCCTGATAAAATCGGCGCAGAAATTCTACGCCGATTTCAGGGTGATAGTACAGATACTGCACCGAGGGTCCGACCCCGCGGACTTTACGAATATCAATTGAACCGATCTTGCCCTTTGAGTTTGGGATTGAGAAAATCCCAGTAGGATCGGTAATCTTTCGGATTGATCAGCTGGGTATTGTAAGCCGGCGAGCCGCCCGACGACACGTTGCCCTCGTAGACAAACATGTAGCTACCTTCCCGATCGACGTATTTATGTTTGCCTTCCCACCACTTCGAGGTATCCGTGACCTCGGGCAAGCATGAGCGCCGGCCGAATCGGTTCGAGCATCTTGCCCAAATAGAGAACCTGATACAGCGAAGTCCCGCCGCCGTTGTAAACATCGGCGAGAAATTTTTCACCGCGCCGTTCGGCGACGATCCGCGGCGCCAGCTGCGTGCCCGTTCCCGGAACGATGGTGACTTTGATCTTCGGAAAGGCCTTTTGAAACACCCCCGCTTCGATGATCGCGCTGTAGCCGGCGATGTAAACAGTCAGCTGTCCTTCCGCCTCCGCCGCTTTGACCGTTCGCTCCCACTCGGCTTGCCACGCCGGCTCGCGACTCAGCGCCATCCACCGCAACGTCAATAGCCAAGCAGATTGCGAAACATGGCAAATAAACGGCCGACGAACATGTTCATCGCAATGCAAACCGGATCAAACTCCGAAACCCTCGGTACGTAGAACGCTAGCCACTGCCTCATTCCGGACTCGGTACCTGATGCGAAAGGAAAATTTCTTTGCGCTTTTCGGCCGACTCGAGCATCGCCAAGCAAACTTCCAAGCGTCGCCGCGCCCCAGCGGCCGTCGTGAAACACCGGCCGTCTGTGCACCACGGCGTTGTACAGTTCTTCGACTTCGGCTTCACGCCCGCGGCTGCCCGCCGGCAAGTGAGATTTCGCGCTGCTCGGTCTCGCCGTAAATGCACAAGTCCATCGGGCGTCTGGCGAATATCGCCCTTCTCGCAACTGACCATCGTGAAGACCGAAAAACGGCTGTTTTCGCTCGCCGCTCCAGACGTGGCTGTAACTCGCCTTCGCGTTTGCCGCCGAAGCGCATGCCTTCTTTGAGCTGTTCTTCTTCCTCGGGACGTGCGCACTTCGCGCAGCTTTCTTCTGCACGTCGAGATTGGTTTCCGGCGCTCGATGTTGTCCGCCTTCGCCGACCCAGCTGAACAACTCCGCGGTATCGAAGAACCCGTAACCGCTATAGACCAGCGTCGCCGGCGTGCCGTCTTCAAATTCCAGATAGCAAGTGTAGCTGCCTTCCCATTCCGCGCGCCTTGTCCCAGATGCCGGTCATGGCGCGCACGCTGCGCACCATGCCGCCGCCGATCAAGCGCACGATATCGACGTGGTGCGGCCCTTGATTGAGCACCACGCCGCGGCTCATGGCCAGCTCATGCTTCATGCGCGGCCGGTACATGAACTCATTGTAGTTCCAGGTATTGATCATGCAGAGCTTGCCGAGCTCGCCGCTCTTGACGATCTCGCGGATCTTGCGGATCGGCGGATCGAAGCTATGCGTGTGGCCGCACAGCAGTTTGACGCCATATTTGTCCGCCGCTTCGTTCATCGCGTCGCACTCCGCGATCGATCATCGCCATCGGCTTTTCGACGATGATGTGTTTGCTGTGTCTCGGCGGCGGTGATCGCATGCTCGGCGTGCAACGAGTTGGGCGTGGCGATGTAAATCGCGTCGACGTTCGGGCTGGCGCACATCGCTTCGACGCTTGTGGAACGTCTCAGCCGCCGTACTGTCTCGCGGAATTTCGCCAGCGCGTCGGCGCGCGTGTCCGCGGCGGCGGTAATCTTGATATAGGGCAATGCGGCGATCGGCGGCATGATCTGCGTGCTCGCCACGCCGAGGCCGGCCATGCCTAGACGGAGAACCTGAGTCAGATTCTAGCCCTCGCTTCCGCTTCGAGATTTTTCGTGTAGCCCTTCCAATCGTCGTTCGGGATCATATCGGAAAGCACCAGCAGATGGGGAAGCGGTTTTGACTCGCTGTTCTGACGACGTGGGGCGCGTCTCGTCCTTCGCGGATGTCGTTGATCGCCTTTTCCATGAGCTTGCGCGCGGCGACGATTGCTTTGTCCGAGGAAACCAAATGCTCGTCGGTACGATCTTGGATCGCGCCCTGGCTGGCGGTCGCGAAAGCGTCGTGAGCTTGGAAGCCCGTGCCCATTCCCGCGTAAGTCTTGGATTTCATCGCGTCACGATCTTGCATTTGATTCGTCTCCTCCGATTTGGCTCCGGATCTTCTGCGCATAATCCGGCAGATACGGGCTAAGTTGATTTGTGTCGGACCAATAAGTCTGTCCGTTTGTCGATAAATAGTAATCGCTGTAACGCTTGAAAGCTTTTTCGCGGTCGGTGTAGGCCAATCGCAAGAGCTCCAGCCAATCTTCGTCGCGTAGCTGCCTTTTGAGCGACCATTGGTTCGTCGTTCGTCGATACGCTGGTAGCAAGAAAACACGCCGCGTTGGAGAAAGTCCGGCGATTTTTCATCGACTGAAAACTGGAAATCCCCATAAAGCAAACGTTTCCGCTATTCGCTCTTCAAAACGCTTGGGCAGATCTACTCGCGCGAAATTATCTCGACTACACGTCGCAGTTTTTGCCGGGGAACAAGCCGAAGCGTTACGCTGTCGATTAATCCAAACAGCCCGTAACCACCGATCGCAAGTCGGAACAATTCGTTGTTTTCGTCCCGCGAACAGCGAATCGATTTTCCATCGGCGTTGATCAGGGTGAATGATTCAACATTGGAAATAAGCGGCTTCATCGCCAGCCCGCGTCCGTGCACGTTCGAGGAGAGACTCCCGCCAAGGGTAAATGTGTCTGCGCCGGTTTGCTTTTGCGCGATACCCCATTGCTTTGCGCTATCCGCCTGGGCGTCCAGATAGGTGCGAATCAATTTCGGCCATTGGATGCCCGCTTCCGCTTCGATCAAACCATGCTCCCGATCGAAGGAAATTACGCGATCGAGCGAACGCGTATCGATGCAAATACTGTCTGTGGCGAATTGCTGGCCACCCATCGAATGCCGGCAGCCAGAAACGGAGATGGGCAAAGCTTTTTGTGACGCGGAACGCACAATCTGTGCGAGTTCGTCTCGGGTACGCGGCGTCAGAAGCTCGCGAACGCGGGTGCGATTGAGCTGTGAATGAACGTCATTGACCCAAATCTCTCGTTCGGGTTCTGCTAGTATGCGCGGCGCCAGCGCGAAGAGCGCCGCCGTGCGTATGAATTCGCGCCGCGTAAGCACGCGAAAGTATAATCGGCCCGGTTAACTCTCAGCCAGGCAAATTACCTCGCCTTTGGCGATACGTTCGTTGGTCAATCCAGATCCCAGGTTGCGCAAATCATCGTGATCGAAAAATCGCGTCAACGCCGCCAGGGACGCACAAGGTCGAACAAGTTCACTTCGCGTTGTCCCCAGACAAATGGTTCGCCGTGTCGGCGCAACCACCAATCAACGAATTTACTTTGCGAATCGAAACGAATCCGGCCGTCGCTTTGTTTCTCCATGAATGTGAATACAAGTTGGCTACCGGGCGCGCTCAGACTTTTCAATGTTCTCATCAATGATGAGACGACATCCGGTGTGCAGATACATCAAGAGACCTTCGGCGATCCAGACCGAGCGTTGAGTCGAATCAAAACTACTCTTGATCAGCGCCTCGCTATCGAAGGTAGTGGCGCTCAAATCCATCGCGCACAAAATGCAATCGTTCGGCGCCGATCTTAGACAAGGGCGCGCTTTGTGACGCTGCGTTGCCGGATGATCTATTTCCCAAAATTGGGCACTGGAGAATTCCTGATGTAATTCGGAAACTAAGCGGATCAAAACCTGCACCGATTACTGACGACTTGTGTGGCTCCATTGATAAGTGCTGAGCGCACAAGCCCCGCGATACATTTCTTTCGCAAGGCATAATGCAGCAAGATTCCTGGGATCGTGATGCGCTCGATCAACTTCGCGATCGGTCGAAACCAGTCCCTGTCGCACGATCTTTAAGAACAAACGCGACTGCCCACGAATGTCATCTCGAGCATCTGAGCGCATAACTCTGCCGACGTTCCCGGGACAAGGCCCGATGTATTGTGGGCTGCGATCGCAGAAGAACCAGGCTCGCAGCAATCAGCAGCGCCGTTCGGCTAGCTTGATCGTTTTGCACGCAAGACGCGCCGATCGGTTTTCTATTCGCGCGCGCTGACGTCTATTCGGACCCTGCTGCTTTAGCTTCGGCGGTAAGGAATTCGCGAACGTGATTCAATTCATCTCGTGAGCCGGCAGCTTTTGCCGATTGCGCGGCCAGCTTCGCGTAATAACGGCGTGCATTTTCCTTGTCCCCGTTTTGCTCGGCAGCTCGCGCCGCTCCATATAGTCCTCTGAATCGTCCCGGATAGATTTTGAGCGCAGCTTCAAATTCCTGCTGCGCTTCTTTTGATTGGCCCACTTCGAGGAGGAGACTGCCGAGTTGTTCGCGAATCGGGAACAAACGCTCCGGGTGAAACTGGATGCTTGCCTAGAATGTCTTCGGCATCCGCAGCACGCCGCAGCATGTCAATCGCTTCGTTCTTTTTGCCCTCGGCTGCTGCCACCCAGGCCGAAGCCGCTTGCATCTGCAGATCGAGATGGTTCTTGAAATAGTCGAACTTGGGATCCTTCGTCGCATCACGTAGTTGCTGCATTCGCGCGATCGCTTTTCGCGCACCGTCGAGATCGCCGGTATGCGCTCGTCCGAGCGCGTGACCATATTCGATCAGGGCCTCCATGAATGGGAACGAGGACCAGTGCGGGAGGTTTGGAATCGGTCAATGTCGCCGCCGCCGCCCAATCATTCCGCTCGAACGCGTAACGTGTCGGAATGGCTGCCAGAGCGTAAGCCGCGCTGAATTCCAGTTCAGGATTTGTCTTCCGCACTTTGGCGGCAAGATCGACAATCTTCTTCGCCTCAGTGTCCTGGGCCTCCTGCAAATAAGAGTAGGCCATGTAATCGAGCGCGTGTAATTCTTCGGCTTCGGTGGCGTCGCGATGGCGCATGGCCGCGTATGCGCGCGAAGCTTCAGCCGAAGCTCGATTCGCTGCGATCGATTCATCCCACATACCCAGGCGCGTGAAGATGTGCGACGGCATGTGCAGCGCGTGAGTACCTACGGCGCGATGGAAGCATAACTCTGTGCCGCGGCCAGTCCGCGTTGAGCGAGCGCAGGGTAGTCGTAGCAATGGATCAGGTAGTGAACGACGCCGGGATGGTTTGCGTTTTGTTTCCACAGCTTTTCGAAGATAGCGGCTGCCTCGAGCTGCTTCGACAAACTCGTGTCATTGGGCGTGGCATAACCGACAGCCAGGACCGCGAAGGCGTAGAAGGTTTGGACTTCGAAATCGTCCGGATACTTGTCGCGCAGCTGGTGCATCGCTTTTTCGTAAGCGATCACACACGGTCGCGCGGTCCGACTGGTCCATGACACGATTGTCCAACCGCGCCTGCGCTCGAACTGTCCGGCGTATTGTAATAGACATTGAGCGCCGTGATGAATCCTCGCTCTCGGTCCGTTCCGGCGTTCATCGCCACTGCTTTTTCAATGGCCGCCTTACCGGCGCTCATCTCATCGGGAGTGGGAGGTGTCCAAATCGGATGCCACCATGTCATGGCGATTCCCCACTGAGCCATCGCGCATTTGGGGTCGCGCTCGGCTACCGAGGTGAAAACACGTCGCGCCTCTTCGTAAAAAATGAATGCAGCAAGCGCCACGCCGCGGGAGAATTCAGATTGGACGGAAGACGCGCACGATACCGGGAACTCTACTTTCCCGGCTGCGCGCAAATCGCCGGGTTCAGGAACGGCGGCGCATTCGACGTGACCTACGGCGAGACTGCTGGCTAGCCCGAAGAGAAAAAATGCGCGAATGGGAAAGGAACGCACCATTTTCGAGGCTACACCCTGTGGCTACGCCGCAAACTCGAAAATGATTTTGCCGCTACGCTGGCCGCGCGCTGCATGCGCAACGGCCGCCTTCGCTTCGCTCAATGGATAAGCTTTCTCCACTTTCGTTTGTCAGCAAGCCGCGTTTCGCCATTTCGAACAAATGTTGAAACGCTTCCATTCGTTGAGCTGGCGTCGCGTTGTCGTACCATTTGTTAATCCAAATACCACGGAAGCGGAGGTCTTTGAAAATGAGCAGACCGTTTGGGATTTTGAGCGGCTGCAAACTCATCGCTCCGTAAGTGACCAGGGTTGATCCCGGAGCGAGACAATTTGCCAGACGCAGCGCGCTTTCGCCACCGACGGCGTTCAATCCCAGACGAATCGGCGCGCCGCCAATCGCGTCTTCCACTTCGTGGCGAAGATTTTCACTATCGACCAGGACAACATCACCGCCCTCCGCGCGCAATTCGTCGATCTAGTTCCGAGCGCCGGACGACATTCACCGTCTTGTAACCAAGCTCGTGCGCGATTTGGATCACCGCGCGACCTGCAGCGGAGTTCGCTGCGTTCTGAATCAGCCAATCGCCGCGTGCAAGATCGACATAATCGTGCAGCAAACGCCACGCCGTCATCGGATTGATTTTCAACATCGCCGCATGCACGGGTTCGATTCCAGCAGGGACGACAACCAGTTCGTCGGCTTTCACTGCAACGGCGTCGCGCCACGTGTCCGACGTTGTGCGGCAAAATCACCAGGGCGCCACTGCGGCAGGTCTTGTGACGTTCGCGCCAACATCGACAACGATTCCTGCGCCTTCGAACCCGGGCGTCGCCGGCAGTTCTGCTCGCACCGGATATTTTCCTTCGATCTGATTTAAGTCGGCCGGATTGATCGGCGCTGCGCGCATTTTCACGATGGCCTCGCCGGCGAGCTGGCGTCGGCCATGGTCGTGACTCGACGTGCAACACGTCCGCCGGATTTCCGTGCGTTTCGTACACTGGCTGCGTTTATAGTTTGCTCATCGATGGCCTCGCCCCAGCATCCTCAAGCCTCCGCAGACAATCTGCAAACGCGCTCGGCGCGCCTGGCGGGATCGACTTCGATCCGCCTGGCAGATCGGCTGCGCGCGTCGCTCTCTTCGGCATGATCGTGAATTCGATTTTCGCGGTGGCAAAGATTCTCGGCGGCGTACTTCGGTCACGCCTATGTCCTCATTGCCGATGGCATCGAATCTGGGACTCGACATCGCGTGGCTCGTTTGTCATCTGGAGCGGACTGAAAGTTGCGTCGCGTCCGCCTGATGCTTCGCATCCCTATGGCCACGGGAAAGCGGAGCCGATTGCGGCCGTGATTGTTGCAGTTGGGGTCCTGGCCGCCGCAGTTGGTCTTGCCATTCAAAGCGTGCGCGAAATCTTTCTGCCGCATCATGCGTCCGGCGCCGTACACGCTCGGTGATATTGATAGTGGTGATCGTGATAAAGGAAACTTTGTTCCGTTACGTCAACCGGATCGGCCGCGACGTGGAGAGCACGGCCGTGCAAACCGATGCCTGGCATCATCGCAGCGATGCGCTCACGTCGGCCGCTGCGTTCATTGGCGATTTCAGCTGGCCTTGATCGGCGGCAAGCGTTGGCAAAGTGCGGACGATTGGGCTGCGCATTTTCGCCTGCGCCGGTCATCGCGGCAAATGGCATCAGGCTTTTGCGCCCGGCGTTTTACGAAATCATGGACACCGCGCCGCGAAAAATCGTCAAGTCCATTTGCTCAGGTTGCCAGCACCGTCCCCGGTGTCATCGAAGTTGAAAAATGCCGCGCTCGCAAGATGGGCCTGGATTTTTATGTCGATCTCCACGTCGGAGTGGATGGCAAGATTTCCGTGCACGAAGGCCACGAGATCGCGCATCGAGTAAAAGCCGCAATCCAGCAAAACGACTCACGCATTGCCGACGTGCTCGTTCACATCGAGCCGGCACAACTGTAGCCGCGGTCGGTGACCGCGGTCTCGCCGCGCAGTCACAGGCGACGCCGGGCTACACGCTTCGCACGACAGCGACCAGCGCATCCGCTAAAATCTTTCGTTGCGCGCGCAATCCTGCTCGCAAAGTGGACCAGGCGTGGAATCGCGATTCGGATGCGCAAGCAGGTGTGTCGCCAACTTCAGCATTCGAGTTTGCTGGCGTTCGATGTCGAACAGAACATTTGCCGGAGCCGGGAAACGGTTGCGCGGCGTATCGCTGATTACTCGGAAGGAAAGCAGTGGAATGCCGCAGGCAGCGCAGGCGCGCGCGATGAATTCCGTCTCCATGTCCGCCGCGACAGCTCCCGATGTGAGCGCAAGTTTGTTTCGCTCTTCAGGAGAATCGATCAACGCCGGCACCGTCAAAAGATTCGCGATATGAATCGGCAAACCTGAAAGCGATGCGCGCGTCTCACTTCAGGTCAACGGTCGAAAAATTCTCTGCCAGAAGGAGATCGCCGATTTGCAGATCATCGTTGAGCGCCCCTGCAAAGCCGGCGCTGATCAAACAGTCGAATTGCTGATCCTGTTCACCGCAAATCCCTGTAGCGGACAGAAATTTCGTCTCGTCGGCAAACCTTTTTCTCCAACGCCCGGTATGAAGAACTTCAATCGCGCGATCATCGATCTTGCCGCTGAATTGTCCTGACACCATTGCGCATCAGATGCGAGATTTGTTTGTCAGAGCGGCGCAAGAACTCCGCGCTTTCGGCTGGTAACGCAAACGTGACTGCGATCATGAAGTGATTTTGTCGTGGCAATTGTTTCGGGCGATAGTGAAAGCGGCGAGCACTGCCGCTCGTCAAAGATTGGCGATAATCGGGACTTTGCGGCTGTGCGTCTGCGTCTTGCGGATTAAACGGTCGATCTCATTTTGCTGATTGCTCGAAATCCTGATGAAACTTCTTCTTCTCAGTTTGACAGCAGCTGCCTGTTGTAGCCGGGGTCGCCGACCCCGGTGGCGCTTCCCCAGTGATCGACGAAATCGCTGCGCGAAATTCCGGCTCGCGATTTGATGGAAGATCAACAAGAACACTGAGCCGGCCCTGGTCCGCAGAGACCTTTTGTAGCAGAACCGCCGGATCGAGTTGCGATGGTGACCACTTCGTCAGCAACTGTCTCCAGTTTCCCAGTTGCTGCGGGAACCATGATTTCGCCAACACCTAGCGGCGCAGGTGTGAAGGTCGCCGCTGCGTGCTCCAAAGAATTCGTGATCTGCTTCCGCATTTGCGTTTCAAGCAACGCCCGATTCGGGTTCTTTGTTTCGTGTCTGCGCGATTAACCAGAGACCGATGCCGACGTTGACCGCCATAGGGACTATGAATGCCGCGCCTACGCGAAGGGCCATTTGCGGCCTTGCTCCGTGACATCGGATCGTGGCGGCAACAGAACCTCCCAGCAATACGTAACTGA
>ERZ1370068.4458-contig-3530_pt1 | contig 74976 bp, 120 predicted proteins | sample MGYA00561227_ERZ1370068 | MGnify/ENA primary metagenome ERZ1370068 (study PRJEB38410, sample SAMEA6850437) | metagenome | study: Metagenomic assessment of the ecological functions of the soil: analysis of the soil microbiota associated with the... | reverse complement strand
GTCAGCGCATGGTTCGCGCGATCCGCTCCTCCGCTCGCTTCCATTCTAGCGCGTTGCGCTGAAGTTTCTCGGGAGAGAGCGACAACGAAACATTCCCAATTTGCAGGTTTGACGAATCGGTTGTTCATTCCTCTTTGTGTATTGCTCAGAGACTTGACGGTGTGGAGAGGAAAGCTCCACGTGGATCCATTCGATCAGAATCGTTCTGGAGATGTTGTACTCGAGTGATGTGTTGGAATCGGGCATAGGTGAACGATCCGTTCTCGAAGCCCCATACACCTCGACGTCCGTGGGCACGCGGGAACCCTTCGCAGATCTTCGCGATAGTCCGAATAGCGGCCGCTCCATTACTGCGAAGGATCGGTGGAAGGTTGATACTTCGATTTTTCAGCCTGCTTTTCCTGCCTCTTCGAGGCTCGCTCTCAAGGCGCGGCGGGGCCAGGCGTGGTCATTGCAATTAGTACAAAGATGGTTGCAACCATCGCGGAAGCACCTCGGAACGCGGCTTCGCATTTACCCTCCCATGCAAGACGGACAGGTAAAATAAATGAACAGTACCGGTGAGCAATCATCAAGGCTGCACCGCTCCAAGACACGTGACAGCGGTCACAGAGCATTGTGACCATACACTTGCGGCCCCTTCGAGATTGGATAAGCTGGTATCGGCGTGATCTCCTGCACATAAGGCCACAACTCGCGCATATTCGTCAAGCCTCGCTCCGAACGCTGAAGGGTCAGCGCGATGCGCACAGTTTGGTCAAATGCATTCACCTTCGTCTGTTCAAAACTGCACACGTTACCAGTTCCTGATTGGGCGGGGATGATGCGCTGCGTTCTGACATCTGGCCATAGAGCCGAGCGACATGGCAAAGCCCCAGTGGGAAAACTGTCGCACCGGGATAGTGATTGCCGTCACCACAAACAGTGAGCGCTCGCACTGCATGCTGGGGCCCGGGATGAATCTGGTTAGTTCTTAACTGACCACCCGGAGGGTGTCATGCCAACTGGGTGACTGAGGCCCGAGAGCCGCGAGTGGAAGACCGGGCGCAAGCGTCTGGGGGGAAGCGGCGCGCGTGCCACGAACACAAGAGGTGCTGCAGATTCCTCGCCTGTAGCGCAGGCCGCTGTTTGCCGACAGTCTGTTGGAGACCGGCAAACAGGAAAGAAGCTGCCAGTTTGCAGCGGCGCTTTCTTTCACGCCGCCCAGTGCTTAAGGATCGGCACCTTGCTGATCGTACCCTCATGTTCACCGACGCGCTTCCCAAACAGCAGTTGCTTGATACCCTGGTGGCTCCGCCGCCACCGCCTTCAAGCACCCCGCCTGCGGCGGAGGCGATGGGCCAGGTGGATCCGCATATTCAGCGACTTGCTTTGACCAGTGGCCAGCTACGCACTCCCAGCCGGATCCCAGCGAAAGTGCAGAGATGATCCGCGAAGAGGAAGCCCGCTTCCTTTGCCTCGATCGGTGGGGTAGGAGGAGTACCGAGCATCCCGGGTGGACAACTCGGTGGGGTCATTGGGGTATTGCCAACCACACTTCGAGCCCGACGGCGTTGCCAAAGCTGGCCCCTGCGCCCAAACGAATTAAAGTTTGCAGGGAAAGGAGCCAGGGATTGCTGATTCAGAAGATCGAGCCTAGGTATCCGCTATTGGCGCAGTGCCGTGATAGAAGGCCAGGTTCTGCTGAGGAGCAATTATTGCCAAGGATGGAAATATGAAAGAACTCGAACTTGTAAGTGGTCACCCAATGTTGGCGCCGGCTGCGATTGACGCAGTCAAACAATGGCATTATCGCCCATTTCTGTTGAACGGCGAGCCACCGAGGTAGAAACGAACGTCACCGTAACCTTTCACCTTTCTCAGTAGTGGTCTATAGAGGATCAATATATGAAACGCGATAACGTCACTCCGATAACCGAAAAACCAGCAATTTTCAGCCTGTTTCCAGAATCACCGTTTCTCAAAACAATCGCCGATGTTCACGAACTAATCGCGAGCCGCGCCTATGAGCTTTTTTCGCCCGTGGCTTTGTGCACGGTCATGACGTCGATGACTGGTTCCAAGCGGAATCAGAACTAGTGACGTCAATTCCTCTGGGACTATTGGAGACACCAGACGGATTGAAGGTCAATACGGTGCTACCGCTATCGTGCGAAGGACATTGAGATTCATGTCGAGCCCCAGCGCCTGCATTATTAGCGGACGGCGAGTGACAAGACGTCCGGAACAACAGTCAGAGCAGATATTCCGTAGCATCGATCTGCCGGCACGGATCGATCCAGAGAGAGTTAAGGCAACTTTTCGCAATGGTGAACTCGAGATCGAACTACCAAAAGCCGGCGAGGCAAAAGAAGGTCGCGGTCGCCGCCAAAGGCCGCATGACCTACCCCGTCATGGAGAAGGCAGCGCCCTACGAATGGCGTCAGCGCGTTCGGATTCACCTCCACAAGTCGAGAGCGCACCGCGAGCATAAACCGTGGCACCACGGGAGGACGTTATGACTGAGACCATATACGAGCAACCTACGCCAAGCATTTATGTATGGTGCAAGGATCGTCGAGTGAACTGGGTCGGCACCCGATCTTTAGGTCGAGCCCCGTGAAATTCGCAAGAGATGAGAGCTGGCCGTCACACCGTATTGTGCTGCCATTATGAAACCTGTTCGCATGGTAAGCCGACACGCTACGAAGAAAAACGAAATTGGATCGAAACAGGTTATGTGCGCTCAAAGAGTAGTGCCGGAAATACTGTCTCTTGCAGACCACTAGAAAAGCGTGCCACGTGCTGTGCTGGTCGCCGGATTAAGCAAGGGGATGAATCGCTACTTATCTTCCGCTCCGGCGTTCCGGCAACCCGCATTACGGAAGACCTCGAAAAGGGAAACAAGACTCAATCAGGAACAGAGAGGACCACGGTCGGTGACCGATATCACATTCTGGTGTGTACCAATGTCATAGTTTAACTGAGGGCAAAGGTAAAGGATTGCAGTAGTAGGAGGACGACGATGATGCCTGCATACAGACTTCTCCGGTTGGTTGAGACCCACTCTGATGCCCTGGCGGCCGCCTACCGAAAGACGCAGAACTCGGCATTGCTACCCGATTATCGCAAGGTTTCGTCCCGGGAACTCAGGCAACGGGTGCAGGAAACTACAGACACCTCGCAGAATGGCTGTTGAGCAAGAGCGAGTTGATGTCGAGAGACGTTACTCGGTGATCGGTACCAGGCGAGCCCAACAGCGGGTGCCGCCGTCAGCTCGTTCTTCGTAATCATTTTGACCAAAAACAACCTTTGGGATTCTTGAAACAAGAGGCAGTTCTGGACGGTCAGAAATCGCCGGGGAACTCGAGGTAGAACAGTTATGTTCACTCTTTGACCACGCGATCTATAGCGCGGTCGTCGGGTATGAACGGGCATTAGCGCCGAAACCGCACAAGGTGAGCGCCGCCGATAGGAACGTGAATGTCCCAAGTCCCCTATGTGGATGGCAAGGGCATTCGCGAATGCGCGAAGGCACCGATCGGGATCATCTTACGGCCCTGCCGGCCTGTGATTCTGATCACAAGATCACGTGACTCGCATCATGGGCCGCGGACCTGCAGCCAGAAATGACAGAAGGAGATAATCAATGTCGCACACTCTTGGTTTACTCGTGAAGCATGAAAGCACCACCTCCACGATGAAGGCACTCGTTTTTCGTGGGCCAGGCAACATTCGTCTGAAATGATGCCCATTCCCAGGGCCAGAGCCGGAGAAGTGGTCATCCGGGTCACGCTACACAATCTGCGCACGGACCTACATATCGTGAAAGCGAGAATATCCAGTCCAGGCGGGCTCATCATCGGTCATGAGCCAGTTGGCATAGTCCACGAAATCGGGGACGGAGTAACTGGTTACGCAGTGGGGATCGCGGTGCTGGTCGGCGCCATCACACCTTGCGGACAGTGCAACCCCTTGCCTCAGTGACAGTGTCGCAATGCGGGAGGGGCTGGTCGGGGGCTGGAAATTCGAACACGATCAATGGCGCTCAGGCGCAATACCTGCGAGTGCCTCACGCACAGGCCAATCTGGCGAAGATTCCAGATGAACTGACCGATGAGCGGCAGAAGTCGTACTGCTGGCTGACATTGCTTCCACTGGCATCTCAGTTGCAGAAAGCGCCGACTCCAGATCGGCGATTCGGTTGCCATCTTTAAGTTCAGGGACCGATCGGACTTGCTTACAGCAGGAGCAAAAATTGAAAGGCGCGAGTCTGATCATTGCCGTGGAATCAGATCCAGTTCGGGCAGAAATGGCAAAACGCATGGGCGACGTCGTGCTCTCGACTTCACCCAAGGTGATGTAGTCGAACAAATCAAAGGAATGACGGTGGCAAGGGTGTCGACGTTGCCATCAGGCGCTCGGAACGCAAAGCTACATTTGAGAACGTTGCGGGTACTGGAGCCCCGGCGGAACCCTCTCCAGTCTTGGCGTGTGTACTCAGAAAATTGTCCGTGCCCTTGGAGCCCGCAGCAGGATTGGGCAATCACAAAAATTGTGACAACCCTGTGTCCTGGCGGCAAGGAACGGATGCGCAGGCTAATGGAGTTAGTCAGGCACGGGCGCCTGGACTTGACCCCCGCTGCTCACGCACGATTTCCCGCTGGATCGAATTGCCGAAGTTATCAGCTATTTAAGAAGCGGCAGGATGGTGTCATCAAAGTGGCGATCCGTCCCTAGCTCTGTTTCAGTCCAGAGGGCCGTATGGACACAGCAGCCCGTCTGGACTGTTCACCGATGGAGTCCTCTTCCAGAGCGTGCTGACCTCATCCATTGTCCACGTTTGTCGATGACCAAGCTCGCGTCGAGCAATTGAGAAAAGACAAAGCAATGAAAACTTTCCGCTGTTAGCCACACTCATTTTGGGAGGAATACTGGTTATGATTCAAGTAGTAGCAGCTCAAGCGCCGAAACGCAGCGATGGATCCTCGAATCGAACCACAAATACGCTCCTTTCTTTCGGATCACAACAAGGGGCTTATTTAGCGAAGACAAATAGCAGATCCGTCGACGCCAAGTCCAATGGGAATGCGCTCACCAGACGACCTGAAAGTGCGTGGAATGACAGTCTTGGCCTTAATTGATCTATCAGGGCAATACAAGGGCAAGTTGCACCATAACCCAACGGTCGTTCGTTCAAAACCGAGGTGGCCTGGCAGGACGGCTTCCCGGTTTGTCCCGCGGGCGCTCCCCCGGCACCCCATCGAGGCTAAGTACTGACCCCTATTTGAATCCTTCGTTACTCACCTCGCTACTGTCCTAGTTTCTTCGCAGCCACTGAGCAACGGACCGAGGGTCGAAACGAACGCAGGTGCCAATACGGAATGACGGAATACGGCCAGCTCTTGGCCTGTTTGAAAATCGTGATTCTCGAGACCGCCAACATCTCCGGCGAGTTCGTCGGCTGTCAAAGCACGCCCGATTCTTTCGATTCTGTCCGCCAACGATAGGGTTCGGGCGTATTAAATGTCGGGCTAGTGCCAGATGTTGCATGTATGCATCAATCATATTTTCCTTCCCTCCGCGATACAGAGTACATACCTACCCACCACCCCTACTTTGCCTGTATATGCGTAGTAGTAAGGTGATAGCCCAGGCTACCTTACCCATATCCATCCGCTTTTGTTCGTTGAGTGGAATAACCGGCGGCCTTTCGTACCTGGCTGACTGCCTTCTCGGCAGCCTTGCCTCTTGACGAGTTGAAAGGCAGTCCCCGACCAGAAGCCTGCTGAAGGCGGCGGTAGCCGGCTTCGGCCGTGACCGAGTGTGGGAACTTTTGCAATGGCAGCCACCAGCAGGCTGCAGCCGGGTCTGACGGGCCGTGATTTTTAGTCCATCGACCAGTGTGGCCTTCCTTTTCGCGACCAACCCAATCCCCACTTGGACGCTTGCCAAGCCGTTTACTCGCGACCATGCCGCGAATCTTGGTCTGGCCATCCTCACTCTGAGTGAACGCTTTCCCGCCGGCGAAATCTCGGTTGAGTTCTTCGACGGGGAAGCTGGCGTTCAACGCGCTTTCTTGCTGACAGCGTTGCTGGCCAGTATCGCCGCACGCCAGCTCATAAATGGGTAGATTTCGGCTGCTGGATACGTGAACCCAGACGCGTCACCAGGCTCTGCGAAGCGGCGGCCCGTTCGGACTTCGACAATGCAGCGACCTCGCAGGCATGTTCTACTTTGTTCCTTTTGCTTCTCCGAATTCCATTTTGTGATCTTCCTTCGCCGACCAATCAATCAAAAAGTCCGGCATATCAATTACTGGGACGTCATCTATCACCGTGTAGACTCTCGCCGTTCGCCCGGACAGGTGAGCCTGGCGCGACCACGCACCCCGCCGCCGCCAATCCCCTTCACATCAAATAGCGGATGAATGAGGTTCCCATTTTTATCGGGAGTCCACTGTGTTACATCTCGACGTTGATTTCAGTCTTCCACTTCATCACGCTGTACGCAGTTCTGCCGATAGTAGAGATGTCGTTTGTACCGAGCAGACGTGGCCGGCTGCATACCGAGAACGTCGTTCCCGATATCTCCTGACCAGTCTCGGCCTCCATCCTTCAAGGACGCCAGGGAATCAATGTCGATGAACATCAGGTTGCCAACTCCCCGCTTGCTGATGACCAGCAATACGTAACTGAACGAAGTACAACGATTTTGGGTTACGTATTGCTATCACCAAGATCGTAGTTGATCCAACCAATCCGGCGACGATTTTCGTTTCCACCGCGCGCGGACTTTCAGGCAGTGGCGGCAACCCCAAAGACCACGACGCCACCAGTTGCACCCAGAGGTGTCTGGCGATCCACGAACGCCACCAGTGCTCCCGCGGCCATAACTTTTCAGCGACTGTTAGTGAATACGGATGCCAGTGTCGATACTCCGGCCACCGGCAACGCTGACATCACGGATGTGATAATGGAGCCGGGTGTTCCCAACAATCTGCTGGTCGCAGTGATCGGACAGACGGCCACCCTGGGTGGCATCTATCGATCAACCAATGCCCTGGGGCGCAACCCGACGTTTACCCAGGTCTATCCGGCGGCCACCGGCGTGCGCTTGAATCTTGCTATCAATAAAGTCGGGCGGAGTGATAACCGCTTACGCCGCAACCAGCGAGACTCCAACGGCCACCCCTGGCTGCACAACGGCGAGTAGTGGCGCCGTGCGCAAGCAAGTCGATCCGTTCAACGCCAGCCGCAAGCTGGGGAACGCAGCTGGCAGGCGGTGGTGGATACTGTAGTGGCCAGTGTTTCTATGACATTGCGATTGCGAGTTAATCCGACCAATGCAAACGAGCTTTATCTCGGCGGCAGCGCCGGAAACACCGCCTGCGGTAATGGAATGAAGAAGTCGATCGACGGGGGCGCCACGTTCTTCCGCGATCAAAACGGGCTGCATGCTGATTCCCACGCGCTGTTTTTTGATGGCGCCGGCAAACATCTACACCGGAAATGATGGCGGGATCTGGAAAAAGTCGGCCGATAACACGACCGAGAGCAGCCTGGACGAACCTCAACAGCTCGCCGCTCAACACGCTTCAGTTTGAAAGTATTGCGGTGCATCCCACCGATCAGTTCATGATGATTGGCGGCACGCAGGACAATGGCACCGAATATCAGCAAACCGTCCTCGGGAAACTGGAGCAATGCCGAAGGTGGCGACGGTGGCTATGCCCTCATCGATCAAAGCGCCACGAACACGACGAACGTGACGATGTATCACACGTTCTTTAACAACAACACGCAGATCGGTTTTGATCGAATCGTCAACACGGCCTGTCTGCCAATTAAGAACTCCTGGCCCACGCGCGGCGCTTGGATTCGTCGGTGGTGCTGATGCTGAGGACCCGAGCCCGGTGCCGTGTGACGGAACGGCCGGGCTATCTTCATAACGGCTTGGTGCTGACGAACAATGTCCTTTTCTATGCGCCGATGGCTCTGGGTCCGGGCACTCCAAACACACGTCTATTTTGGCTCTGATCGGCTTTATCGTTCGACTGATCGCGGCGACACGATGACGGTTGTGAGTCAGGCGCCTCATCGCCGGAGTGTCGCCCATCAGTACGATCGGAATCTCGCGAAGCGACGACAACGTTCGCGTGGTCGGATTGCAAAACGGACAGGTCTGGGCGCACTTCAGCTGGCTCGTCGACGTCTGGTTGATCTCGCGCCTCCGATACCGGCGAACCCAAACGGTTCGGTTACCAACAAGTTCATCGGCCGCGCGATGGTTGATCCCAACAACAAGAATATCGCTTACATAACTTTGTCGTACTACGCGCCGGCAGGGCAGGGAATCTGGAAGATCACAAATCTGGTCGCGGCTGCCGGCGCGGCGCCCGCCACGCCGGTATGGGCAGCTGCGGGCAACGGCATCCCTTCCATTCCGATCAATGCCTTTGCCATCGATCCGAGTAATTCGAACAACCTGTATGCCGGCACAGACATTGGCGTTTACTTCTCGAGTGATGGCGGGGCGAACTGGTCGCCGTTCGGCACAGGCTTGCCGAAGGTGGCAGTTTTCGATTTGCAGATTCAACCGACCAGCCGCATCCTGCGCGCGCGCTACGCACGGCCGCGGCGTTTGGGAGACTGCCTCTGGTCAGCTCCGCGCGGCTTCGACGATGCAATTCAGTCACTAGCGCGACTGTCGGTTACCGAAGGCCCGGTCAGCGCGACTGTCACGGTGACCCGTTCGGTGATGCTTACGGTCCCGGCATCGGTAAACTATGCGACGGCCGACAGTTCCGGGTCGAATGGTTGCGGCGCGAATCACGGGTGCGGCTTCTTCGCGCTGCGATTACATCGCGACTTCCGGCACCCTGGACTTCGCTGCCGGTGAACCTTCAAAGACGATTTCGATTCCACTTTGGAATGATTCATACGCTGAAGGCGCGGAAAGCTTCACGGTGATCACTCAGTAACGCGCAGCCGGCAATGTCACTCTCGCGGCGCGCCATCGACGATCACGATTACGATCAATGACAGCGGCTTCGTGGACCCAATCAGATCGATACCACCGGCTTCTATGTTCGCGCGCAGTACATCGACTTCCTGAGTCGCGAACCTGACACCTGCCGGCTTCAATTTCTGGGTCAACAACATCGACTCGTGTGGCGCCGACGTCGGTTGCCGTGAAGTAAAGGCGCATCGATACCTCAGCCGCGTTCTTCCTTTCGATTGAATTCAAAGAGACCGGGTACCTGGTCGAGCGAATTTACAAGGCCGCATTCGGCGACGGCACTCGGTGCACTCATCGACCGGGGGAGCGCATACCCTGCGCGTACCGATCATTCGGCTCAATGAATTCCTGCCCGATACGCAGCGCATCAGCCAGGGTGTGATCGTCGGTCAGGGTAATTGGCAGCAACAGATCGAGGCCAATAAAGAGGCGTTCACGCAGGAGTTCGTACAACGCACGCGATTCGTCACGGCTCTGCCCGTTGTCGATGACTGCGGCCCAATTTGTGGACACGTTGAACGACAATGCCAAGGACAATAGCGACAATCAAGCCGTTGTCTGCGGCGGAACGCGATCGCGCTGGTCAATGCGCTTAGTGGCGGGCTCGATGACGCGGGCGCCAGGTCTTGCGCGCGGTGGCTGAAGATCCGGATTTATTCAACTCCGAGATCAATCGCGCTTTTGTTCTGATGGAGTACTTCGGCTATCTGCGGCGTAACCCGAACGATCCGCAGGATAGCTGATTACACCGGCTTTGACTTCTGGCTGAATAAGCTGAATCAATTCAACGGCAGTTACATCAATGCCGAGATGGTCAAGGCCTTCATCGACCTCAATTGAATACCGGCAGCGCTTTGCGCAGTAAGTCAACGGTACGCACGCCTCTGGCGTGCTCGATCGCGAACCTGTGAGCCGGATTACGGGCACGCCAGAGGCGTGCGTACCGGCGGACCCTGAGCAACCAGCGCCGCAGCGAATTGAAACTAAGCGGAGTGGCCGCTTGCGGTTAGCAACTGGCCACCGCTTACAATGAGCGGCCTGGCGCGATCAGATTTTTGTTGGGTTTCTTACTAATTTGGCCTGGACCCAGCAGGCTACAGACTTAATCGTTCATTTCGGTTTCTTAATGAAAAGACTTGTTATTGCCTTTTTGAGTGCGGCAGCGGCGTGTATGCTCGTCGCGGGCGCGATTTCTTCGGCACAATCTCCGGCAACTGCTACTCCTGACGCTTTTGTCACCCAGATCACCAATTCCAATCGCAGCTTTGGATTACAAATCAGGTGGGATCGTTTGCCAGTGATACGACGGCTAACGGCCGGTTTGTGGTGATCGAGTCGAGTGGCGACATCGCCACTGAGAAGACGGCGACCCGCAACAATCAGGACGGCAACCTCGAGATTTTTATTTACGATTACGCGCAGCGGCGAACGTTCCAGATTACCAATACGCGCAGCGTGATGAAACCGGCCGGCAGTCCAAGCCCGAGTCCCAGCCCGAGTCCGAGCCCCAGCGTTTCGCCCAGTCCTACGCCGACTGTTAGTCCGACGCCCCCGGCTGATGAATCAACAAACGTTCAGATTGAAGTCAGCAACACACCAGCCAATGATTTCGCCTGGAACCGACTTTGGTGGGCGGCAATCGGACTTACACGATCGTATTCAGTTCCAACGCGCCAGTGTCGCCGGCGAGTTTTGACGGTACGGATCCGGCGCCTCCGACCAACACTGATATGAATCAGGAAATCTGGCTCTATCAGTTCACGGTCGCCGACACCGCAAACCTTTCGAGCCGGCGCTGAAATTACTCCGGTGGACTTATCGACCGGCACCTTTACCCGCATCACAAATACTCCGGCCAGTCGCGCGCCTTCGCCGGGCGGCGCCGTAGGTAGTTCAGAGGTTCTCTCCATTCATTGCCGTTCGACAACCGCGACGCGCAGATTAGCGACAACGGGCAGATCATCGCCTTTACCTCGACACGCAATCTGTACCGGCAGTGCAATTGATGCCGACGCTAAATGTTGGAATCCTGAGGTGTTTCTCTTTAACCGCAACGACCTCGGCTTTCACTCAGGTCACGAATACCAAGCACCACTTCACTCAATAATCCGATTTTCAGCAGCAATCCGTGCCTGAGTAGCGATGGCTCAGTGATAGCTTTTAGCTCCAACGCGAATCTGGTTTCCAGCAACGATGATGGTGGTGGCTTGAGCAATGCAGAGATCTATGTCAGCTAATTTCAATGGCACAGCCGTCAGCGGCTTGCGACAGGTAACCAGGACCAAGGACGGCCTTCCCAGCGCGACGCCGTCGGCAACTCCCGATTCCCTGGCCACTGCGGTGGTCTTTCAGTTTCGGCCGGCGTCTCAGCCGTGATGGCAGGTTTATCGCCTTTGAATCAACCGCCACCGATCCGAAAGCAAATGCAGCTGGCACTAGTAACACGTTCTTCTCCACTCCTTTTGTTTATGACGTGCGCGCTGACACGTTTGCGCAGGTGGGACCAAGGGCGACCCTCACGCAATTCGATCCGTTCCGGCATCTTCCGGTGTTCACTGATTACGATACGGCGCTCAGACCCGCATCTGTGATGTGGACTTCCGCGCTTAACTTTACCTCCAACGGGACGCTGGTGAGCGACAGTACGGGTTTGAATCCGAGCAGCGCCGGAGCCAGCTTCGTCGCGCAGGTTTTCCTGGCGCCGATTCCCGTGGCGACGACCGGCCCCTTCACCAGGGTTACGAACTTCACTATCAGCAACGACGGAGGTCTGGGCGCCATTGCCAGCAACACGCGGCGGCGAATGGCTTTCTCAAGACCCTCGGAACTAGGTTTTGGTAACGCTGACTTCTCCGCCGAAGTTTTCTATCAGTTGCTGCCGAACATTACGACCGAATCTCCAGCGTTACGCTGTCCCTGCAAACCGGGGCGAGTTTCCTGAGTGTTCCGGTGGCCAGTCCGACAGCGACTCCGAGTCCTTCCGTGAGTCCGTCGCCGAGTCCAAGTCCTTCGCCTTCGCCTTCGCCAAGTGCATCCGTAAGTCCGGCGGCAGCGCCGCCCACCGGGTTAGCGGCCGGCGAAGTAGGCGTGGCGCAATTGAGTCGTCAGTCCGACGCCCGCCAACGCGACGGTGAGCAATGCCAATGCATCTGAGTCAAAACGGACGCCGCCTTTGCCGATCGAGCTGAGCGGAGTTTCAGTTGCTATTAACGGCGCCGCGTGCGGCTTGTACGCCGTCGGTTCGACACAGATTCGGTTCGTGGTCCCACCGTCGCTGCCCACGGGAACTTATCCAATTGTGATCAACAACAATGGAACAGTAATCCGCGGGGGATTGACGATTGTCGCCGCGCAGCCGGACATCTTTACCAGTACCAATGGTCCTTTGGGCCGCGCCGTAGTGTGTAATGCGACCAACCCGGCCGTGTGTTCGCCGGAGCCGTTTCGGCGTGACCACGGATGACGGTAGCGGAACCCAGGTGCCCACTGTGTTGCGTAGTGCACTCTGACCGGTGTGCGCAACAATCAGCAATCGGTAATTCAAGCTACGGTGGGCACCACTGTGATTACCGCGGGCAGTAATGCAAGCACCGGATCTGCCCGGCACAGATACGGTGACCTTTACGCTGCCCGCAACCGTAGATCACCGGAGATCTGCCGATCGTAGTGACCGCGAACGGGGCATCGAGCCGGGACAGTGCCACCGCGCCGCACATTACCATCGTTGCCGGAGCGACACCGGTACCGAATCCGATCGACACTGCCGCCTTTTTGGTCCGTCAGCATTATCTGGATTTCCTGGGTCGCGAACCTGATGCCGACGGCTACGCTTTCTGGCAGAACGAAATCAATTCATGCGGGCTCGATGCTCAATGTCTGGAAGTGAAGCGCATCAACGTTTCCGCTTCTTTCTTCCTTTCGATCGAGTTTCAGCAATCCGGGTATCTCGTGTATCGAACCTACCGGGCTGCTTACGGAAATATGCCGGGCGCTCCGGTGCCGCTGACCCGGGCCGAGTTTTTGCCGGACACGCGACAGATTGCTAATGGCGTGATAGTTAACCAGGGTGACTGGCAGGACCGCCTCGAGGCGAACACGCAGGCCTACTTTGCTGATTTTGTGACGCGGCAGAGATTTCTCAGCTCGGGCATACCGACAAATCTGACGGCGCAGCAGTTCGTCGATAAGCTCTATCAGAATGCCGGAATTGCTGCACCTGCTTCGGCGCCGAAATCATGACGCCGCGGTTACGCGCAGCGGCGCCGGCCGACAACGCGGCGCGCGCACGAGCTCTGCGTTTGGTGGCTGAAGATCCAATGATCACCCAGCAGGAGTTCAACCGCGCTTTTGTCCTGATGGAATACTTTGGTTACCTGCTGCGGAACCCACCCGACGCGCCAGAGTCAACCCTGGACTACCAGGGCTATAACTTCTGGCTGAATAAGCTGAACCAATTCAACGGCAACTACATTAATGCCGAGATGGTCAAGGCCTTCCTCTCTTCGATCGAATACCGCCAGCGATTCGCTCAGTAGCTTTCTGCAGCACAAATTGTTAATTTGCCGGGCGCAAGTTGAAGTAACTTGCGCCACGTCGAATGCGCATAGGACTCGACGGCTATCCTCTATCAGAACCGCGAACCGGTGTCGGTCATTACACCTTCGAGCTCGCGCGCGCCCTGGCGCTGGCCTATCCCGCAGATCAGTTTGAGTTAGTGTCGCCGAAGCCGTTCGCATAAATCTGTCGCAGAACGGGGACCGCTCGCGAACCTCAGTTTCATCAACGCAAAATCTTCTTCGCTGCGCGGCCACTGGTGGTCTGTCGGTCTGCCGATGTATGCCCGGCGGGCCCATTTCGACCTGTTTCACGGCACGAACTTTGAGCTGCCACTGTGGAAGCGGCGGCGCACCGTGCTAACGATTCACGATCTGTCAGCGTTGCTCTATCCGGAACTTCATCGGCCGCGTTTGGCACGGCGGGCGCGGGTGCGTCTGCCGCTCGCCGCCAAACTGGCGAGCGCAATCATCACGCCGACCGAAGCCGTGAAGCGCGAGGTATGTTCGCGGTTTCGTCTGAGGACGGAAAAGGTATCGGCCATTCACGAAGCGCCGCGAAGGTTTTTTCGGCCAGTGCCTCTGGCCGAAACAGTTGAAATCAGGAAGCGTTTGCGAATTGAAAATGATTTCCTGCTGTTTGTGGGCACCCTCGAACCGCGCAAAAATCTGCTTGCGCTGCTCAAAGCCTTCGATCAGATTCTTCGCCATACAGCCTGGCGCCCGCAACTGGTGGTGGCCGGGGCGAAGGCTGGTTGATGGATGAAACGTTTTCCTTTATGAAAGAGTCGGGCATCAAAGCAGCATCTGCGGCTCACCGGTTATCTGGACGATGACCGAACTGCGCGCGCTCTATTCGTCATGCAGGGCCTTCATCTACCCCTCGTTGTATGAAGGGTTTGGTTTGCCTCCGCTGGAAGCGATGGCCTGCGGCGCGCCCGTGGTGGCCAGCCGGATTCCCGCTTTGCAGGAGACCATTGGCGACGTGGCGGTCTTGATTGACCCCGCTGACGCAGAGGCGTCTGCAAAGAGCCATCATCGATATTCTGGAGAGCGAAGACGGTCGCCTGACTCTGAGGTCTGCCGGGAATCAAGCATGCGGCGGAGTTCTCATGGGAGAAAGCAGCGAACCAAACGTACGAGATTTATCAGCAAGTGATGTCAGCGTTAAGGCTCAGTCGTTTAGCCGGGAGCAGGTCGCACCGATCTCGTCGCAGCCGCTCGACCTGAGACGTGAACCTTCAACAAAGCTGCGGAGCAGCGACCAGAGTTGAGCCCAGGGTGAGGCTTTTGCGATGGTATTGATATACTTCGCGAATCAAGAATACTGAATCGGCCGACGATTTACGCCACGGAAGGTTTATCTCCCTTCTCCCTTTGGGAGAAGGGTCGGGGAAGAGGGCTCAGGTGAAGTGAAAACCAAGTTGTCTTTCGCCCTTCTCCCTTTTGGGAGAAGGGCTGGGGATGAGGGACTGCTTAACGGCCCGACCCCAACCCTCACCCAACCCTCTCCCAAAAGGGAGAGGGCGATGAAAAAATACCTGATGCGTCGAGTATGTTATTGCCCTCGCAAAGCCTCGCCTTGGACTTAACTCTGACCGGTGCTCGCAGCTGGTCTCAACGCGCAGCGCTACTTCCCATATCGCAAACGCAACATGTGTAGAAGTGTCTTTGAGTAGGCCCAACCGAATTTGATCAGACGGGCATGCGACTGGCCTGAGTTGCGCGCCTCGTAATGAAACGGTACTTCGCGAATTCGTCCTCCGCGAAGATAGATCTTTACCAGAATCTCTTCCAGGACGTCGAAATCCCGGGCCTGCAAATCGAGGCTCGCCAGCACCTGTCGCTCGTACATGCGAAAGCCGCTCGAAAGATCGCGCAACTTTATTCCCAGCAACAACGCATAGGTGCGATTCAGGATTGTGCTTAACACCCGCCGGCCGATTCCCATGTCAGCCTGTCCACCGGCAACATAACGAGACGCGATGAGCAGGTCGGCCTCTTTCCGCTGTTCCCAAAAATCCTTGAGAAACTTCGGCGGGTGCGAAAGGTCGGCGTCCATCGTAACGACGAAGGGAGCACTGGCGGCGGCAAATCCCGCCAACAGCGCCCCGCCATAGCCCCGTTCGTTCTGGCCGACGACGCGGGCGCCCAACTGTTGAGCCACAACCTGTGAATCATCGTTAGATCCACCGTCAACTACAATCACCTCGGCATTGAGTTGAAGCTGCTCGGTGGTCTTCCGGATCAACGGCAACAGCAGTTCGAGATTCTGCTGCTCATTTAGAGCCGGAATGACGATCGAAACGTCGGGTTGCGTCGGGCCGGCCGGCGGAAAATTGTTGGGCCTTCTTGGGTTGCTGAATCAGTGGGGGATGTCATTTGCAGTCAGGCGAGGATAATGCGTCGCCCGCCGCGGCGCAAAGTCCGCGTGGCCAGTTGGCAAAAAGAAAGGCTAACGAAAACGTTAGCCTTCGGAACCTTCAATCAGGAGGACCAAACTAGAACCTGTTCGTGTACTCAATCGAGCTGATAAAAGCCTTCACCATTTCGGCATTAATGTAGTTGCCGTTGAACTGGTTCAGCTTGGTCAGCCAGAAATCATAACCGGTGTAGTCAGTGTCCTGGCCGCTGTTGGGATCGCGTCGCAGGTAGCCGTAGTACTGCATCAGCACAAACGCGCGGTTGATTCTCGGAATTTACCAGGTCCTGATCTTCGGCCACGGCGCGCAACACCTGCGCCCGAGACTTGGCGTTGCCGGTCAAGATCAGCTCACCAGTTGATCCCGCTCGCCTTGTGACAGCGGGTTCCCTGCGTTCGAATTAAGCGGTATCGACAAACTGTGCCGGCGACATTCCAGCAGGGTAGGCGGTGGTAAAGCTTGAGCGTTGCACGAATGCGTCAAAGTAGGCAACTTTGTTTGCCGCCAACTTTCGCTTCCCAACCCGGCGCCAGCACGACGACGCCATTTCCAATCGCTTTGATATCGGTCAGAAACTCGTTGAACCGGATTTTCGGCGCGACGATATTGTGGTTTCCGTTGAATGTCGGAAACACCGCTCGCGTCGCCAAAGGCGGACTTGTAGGTTCGTTCGGCCAGGTAACCAGTTTCCGTAAATTCAATCGAAAGGAAAAACGAAGCCGAGACATTGATGCGCATCACTTCAGTGCAGCCCGGGTTGTTTGCGCCGCAGTTGGTTATCTGATTGAGCCAGAACTGAAAGCCCGACTGGTCCGGCATGCGATTGAGAAAGTCGATGTATTGTTCCTGCGTAAAAAGTCGTTGTCGAGGATGGTAACGAACTGCGGCGGATTGGTGCCCGGCCTGACCCGAAGCGGTTTGACCTTCACACTTCCATAAAACAGCTCGGACGGCAAGTTGGGATCGGCCGTAACAATCTGCAGCGTCGGAGCCTGTCCCAAGCGCGGCCACAGCGGCAATCGTGATTATCAAACTGGCGATGGTTAGTTTCATCTTCTTCTCCTGGACTGATTGAAACTCAACCAGAAATGGGGCCGGCTCTGGTCCGGTCAACTTATCAATGAGGAGTTTCGAGTGTAGCCAACGGTCCTGGGGCTGTCAATAAATTACTGCCGTCCCCTTAAAGACGCGCGCGGGGCGGCTTTTGGCCGATAAATGATCCTCGAGAGAGCAGACCTGGCCTGCGTTTTCGTGGCCGCGCAGGGCCCTTGAGTTTAAGGAGCAAATCGCTGGTTGTACTCAATCGAGCGACAGGAAAGCCTTAACCATCTCGGCATTGATGTAATTGCCGTTGAACTGGTTCAGTTTATTTAGCCAGAACTCGTATCCGGCATAGTCCAGCGTAGCTTCCGGAGCGTCGTTCGGGTTGCGCCGCGAGATAGCCGAAGTATTCCATCAGGACGAAGGCGCGGTTGATCTCGGAATTGAACAGGTCCTGATCTTCGGCCACGGCCCGTAGGACCTGAGCTCGGGTTTTGTTACCGCCGTTAAGATGCACTCACTAATTGATCGCGCTCTGCCTGGTGATAATGGACTTCCCGCATTCATATTGCAGTTTGTCGACAAACTGCGCCGCGGTCATTGATAACGGAAACGCCGTCTGGAAGCGCGTGCGCTGGACGAACTCCTGCGTGAACGCCACTTTGTTGGCCTCGAGTTGTTGTTGCCAATTACCCTGCATTGACGATCACGCCCATCGCCGATGCGCTGTGTGTCAGGCAGGAATTCATTGAGGCGAATGATGGGTACGGTGACGTTATGCGGTCCGCCTGTGGCCGGACGTGCGAGTGTCATCGCCGTAGGCCGCCTTGTAAATTCGTTCGACCAGGTAGCCCGTTTCCTTGAATTCGATCGACAGAAAGAATGCGGCCGAGGTGTCGATGCGCCTGACTTCGCGACAGCCAACATCGGCGCCGCACACATCGATGTTGTTTACCCAAAAGTTCAAACCGGCGGCGTCAGGTTCGCGGTTCAGGAAATCCAGGTATTGTTGACGCACAAAAATCCGGTTTGCGTAAGAGGATTCGGGCCGTTCGCGTTGTCGTTGTCGGTGATGGTTACAGTCGCGTTTGGTTGACTAAGCGTGGCACCGGTTGCGTTGCTCAGGCTGATGCTGAAGGTTTCCGTTACCCTCAGCATACGCATCGTCAATGATCGAGATGGTGACTGACTTTTGGTCTTCGCCGGGGGCAAAAGTGAGCTTCCTGGTGGCGTTGATATAGTCGCAACGGGCAGAGGCTGCGCCATTTGCTACGTTACAGCCCTGCGAGCCGGCCGTGTCACTGGTGACGAAGTCGACGGTGGAGGTGCCTGATGTGGTGCCGGTACGCCTCACTGCGACAGCCACCTGACCTCCGTTTTCGCCAACCGAGAAGCTCGACGACAGCAGTTGGATGACTGGCAAGGGCGCGGCGTCCTGATTAACCGTGAAGGTCAAATTGGCAATTGTCATCGTTCCTGACCGGGCGGTGGTTGACGAATTCGACTGCACCGCATAGTTGATAGAGCCGTTTCCGTTTCCGCCGGCATCGCTGGTGATCGTAATCCAGGGTGCGTTCATGATTGCGCCCCACCCGCATCCGATTTGCGTGGTCACCGCAACACTGGCAGTGCCGCCGGAAGAGGTAAAGGTCTGACTTGTAGGCGAGAGCGCATAAGTGCAGCTCGTTCGCGGACTGAACACTGCCGTTTGCGCATTCGTCAAGAGTCTTTGGTGAAGTCTCTGATGTCAGGGCATCAATCACGTAAGGGTCGCGGCTCGCCGCCTGAGATTCCCACGACGGGAAACAGATTCGTATTTCCGGCGCCGTAACGCGTAGTGATCGTGCCATCTGATCTTAACTCGATCTCAAAATTAATCGGATCGCCGTTCGTGCCGTCGCCAAACTGAACACCCTGCCAGCGGAAAATGATCCGGGTCGAATCCGGTTGGACGACGTAAACGTCGGCATCGGCGCGCCGACTGGTGCTCAGATCGAGATCGTCCCACATGCCGGAAATCATTTTGCGCAGTGACAGGTCTGCGGTCGAACCTGGTACGTCGTCAGCATCGCCGTTGGCACGCTTGGGCGGTGGCGAGAAATACAAATTCCCGTTGGTTGAGATCGTCACCTGGTTGTAACTCTGCCCGAAGAACGGGAATGCGAAGGGCAGCGAATAATTCTCGCGGTACCGATCATCAAAGTTCAATCCCAGGGCAGTGCCGCTGGTTGACAGCGGTGATGCTGGCATTCAGCGCCGTGGTGTAAGGGTCGCCCGCACTCAGCGGCCACTGTCACTGACACTGTCGTAGGCGTTCCTTCATTGCCCGACATTGTCGAACTCGCGTAAACGAATCGTGCCCGCCAAATGCCGATAGGGAATGGTGATAGTTAACAGTCTGTGCCAGACCCGAGGCAACCGGCGCCACAGTTGTCAAAGGCACCACCGCATTTGTGTTTTGATCGATGAAACTGAGGTCGTAGAGCGAAGCCTGGCCTGCTGGCGCCATCATCACCCGAAGCAATCCACGAAAGATTTACGACTGCGGCCAGCTTTGAGAAGTAACGCTGAAGTGACGCGACCGCTACCCGGCGGGGTCGTGTCGTTCTCGCTGATCGCTAGCAGCGATTTGAAGACGTTGAGGCGGCGGCCGCTCAGAGACTTTCCCTGCAGCGCCGCGACCATTGTCACCGTTGAAGGCGAGCAGCGCACGCAACTGGCTAACAGATAGATTTGAATTAGCGGCCAACAGCAATGCGGCAGCGCCCGGCGACGTGGGGCGTGGCCATCGACGTGCCGCTCAAAGATCCGTATGAATTGCCGGGAAGCGTGCTCTGAATTCCTGAACCGGGCGCGCCCATCAAAACCGAACGCACGCCGAAATTCGAGAAGCCGGAAAGCGTGTCGGTACTGGTCGTTGACGCAACCGAGATGACGTTGGGGAGCGAATAACCCGACGGATAATGAGGGGTAACGTCGTTGTCCGTGGCTTCGTTCCCAGCCGCCGCGACGAACAGCACGCCGGACTGACCAAGGGCGTTAATGGCATCGGCCGAGGCCTGGGAATAACCACCGCCGCCGTAACTCGCATTGACCACGCGAATGTTCGCGCCCTTTGGTTTGACCGGAAGAAGACCAAAGGTCGCGCATCTGCTTGACGTAGTTGTATGCCTTGATCGGCGTCGGCTTCAGTGCCTGAATTCGTCGCGTCCGAGATGAAACCGTAGCGACATCAAACTGACTTGCCAGTTCACTCCGACGACACCGGTGTTGTTGTTGCCGACAGCGCCGACCGTGCCGGCGACATGCGTCGCATGGGGCTCTGCCAGAATCGTTCCGGTATTGTCGTGAAAATCGTAGCCGTGAAGATCGCCGGCTATCCCCGGAATCGAGCCGGGACTGGGATTCGTCCAGATGTTGGCGAGAAGATCGGGATGATTGACATCGATGCCTTCATCGATCACCGCCACCACGATATTGCGGCTTCCCTGGGTTATGTCCCACGCCTGCGGCGCGCCAATCAAATTCAATCCGTAAAGCTGTCCGAATTGTGGGTCGTTGGGCGTGGCTTCGAGATGCAGAATGTAATTCGGTTCGGCGTACAAGCACGTCATCGCGCGCGTTCAGCGCGGCGACGAGCTTTCAACGTGTCCGCGGCCGCAGAGCGCGCCAATCGCAGGCCTTCGACGATACTCGGACCTTCGAAGCGCTCAATGCTAACGGCCCATCTCATCGCCTGAAGGCGCGGGCGCGAGATCTCTACCATCATTCCGCCGGAACAGAGAGTAATCGCGTACCCTCGAATGCGCGATCCTGCTTGAATCTAACGAGCGCCTCTCCGGGCACAAATTCCTGCCGGCGGCGCTTCTGACTGATTGCCGTTTGGATTCCGGACGAGCGCGAGGCTTGCGTGTCTCGCGGAACCATTACCAGTGCCGATCAATCAATAGCAGGAGGCAAACAATTAGCAGGGCAGTCGAGATGCGCGGCCATCTGGCGTGGGAACGAATGTTGCATGCAGGGATTAGTCACTTGCGAAAGTTTTTTGAGATGCGCTTTTGGTCGGGCAAAGGTGTCTCAGCGGTCAACAAATATACCGTAGGAACGGACTGAATACATAGGTAGTGGGGTATTTGTGTCGGTGGTCTAATTTCATCGTGGGATTTTCTGTAGCCCAGGCGTTTACGCCTGGGTCAGAAACCGGGTGCGCTACTAAAGCCCCATTAATGGGGCTTTTAAAACTAACCTCTCTTTGATTCCCAGGCGTAAACGCCTGGGCTACGAACAAAGTCATTCGAATTGGGCCACCACCGGGTATTTGTGTGGTGCGGGCGCCGGCCGCAGAGCGGCCAAATGTTTATAGCTGCCGAAGGTAGAAGATGTCTTAGCTCCGGAGGAGCGGAACGTTGCCGGATTTTGAAATGTTACGCTCCTCCGGAGCTTCAACTTTCTTTGCCTTGCTAAGTCTATAAACATTTCGTCCCTTCGGGACTTGGCGTGGTAAGATTACGCCCACTCGGGCGCCTCTGTCTCCCTGGGTCCGCGGTAACCACCTGAATTAATGGGTGGGATTATTTGCCTCTTTACGCCGGGCGGCTTTCGTCGCCGGCTACCTTGGTCGCCGTTAAGATTTTTTGAATTTAGGAACCCGATAATGCGACGGTAGGAACGAAGCCGCTAACCGTAAACTGATTTTAGATCGAAGGTGCTGCGGATGACTGGGAAACGATTCAGCGCCATCCTCTCATTGCTCGTCCTTGTTGGGGCGCAAGTCCCGCTCCGCGCCTACACCCTGCAATATCGCGACAGCTCCGGCATCCTGGCTCGCCGCTGGCTAACGCACCCAATCATTATCGCTTTCTCAGGTTCTCTGGCTTCGCCGCCGGCGAATATTAAGAGCGGCAGCGATGTATTGGGAGCCGCGCGCCGCGCCGATGCAACGTTGGGCCGCCGTTGCCGATATCGAGTTTCTCGAAACCAGTTCAGGGCTGCAGACGATTAGCCCACAGAATGCCGGCGATCGAATCAACCTGATTACGGTTTCGGATCAGAACTCAGTCTTTATTTCGATTCGACTGAGAACCCCGGCCGCACACGCACCTTCTACGATTCCAGGCGGCGCCATCGTCGAAGCCGACATCGCGCTTAATCCGAACGTCCTATTTTCCAGCGACGGCACGGTTGGCACGTACGATTTGGAATCAACGCTTCACGCATGAAGTCGGGCATCTGTTGGGCCTCGAGCATTCGGCGATTCTGGAGCGCCACGATGCAACCGCGCCAGGCGATGAACGGCGCTCTACAATCTTCCCGCTACTACGCAGCGGACTTTGTCTGAAGATGACATCGCGGGAGCGCGAACCCTTTACGGATCGCGCGCGGGAACTGGATCGATCTTTGGACGATTGATTTCGAACTCGTTCGCCGGCCAGTCTCATCCAGATTTTCGGCGGCCATGTATTTGCCGAAGATGTCTTGACCGGACGAGTAGTCGCCGGAAACGTAACGCTGTCATCGGGCGAGTTATCGCATTGACTCGTTGGCGCCGGGCAGGTATCGAATCATCGGCCAGAGTCTCGATGGTCCAATCGAGGCAGACGAAATTGCCACGGCCAACGGATCGTATGCCGGGCTGTTTGATACGGCGCCGCCATTTCGAACCCGGATCGCGGTGCGCTCGACTTCACAGGTAATCCCGATTGTGGCCGGCGCCGGCAGATCGCTGGGCTTCTTCGTGTCCTCGAATCCAGCGCCCAGCTTGAAACCGCGTCTGATTGGTATGAATGGCGAGCTATCAACGGTGGCCTTGCCGCTCACCGCTGGTAAGACGTTCACCGTTTATGTCGCCGGCGAAGGGATCGACGAGAGTCTCAGCCAGGCGGCATAATCGCCACCTCGCCATTCATCAAAGTGAACTCCGGATTCGCTGGCGGCAGAAGATTTCGATACTCCTTATCCGGTGGTCAGTTTCGAAATCACACTCGCCGCCGACATCACCTCCCGGCGAATACAGCCTCGTTTTACAATCAAACGAGGGCGAAATGGCTTATCTCGTTGGGGCGTTGACCATCGAATAGACCCTCGCCCCAGCATCGAATTGTAACAACTGTTCCCTCGATTTCTGTTTCCAAAGGCTTGCCTTAGGACATAAGCTGGCGTTAACATGCAGCCGTCCAAACCAGTTATTTGTCGGGATCGGCTTTATCTGTACCTTTCATTTAGGAAGACTGAGCGAAAGCCGGAGGTTGATTATGGTTGACTTTCTTCTGTCAATTGTAGGCCTGGCCGCGCTGGGTGGCGCGATTTACGAATTCTACGAGTTCGTTTACGCGACAACTCGCCGACTGCCAGCTCATATGGACCGGCTGGTATCGCGCTGGTGCTGGCGTTAGTCTTTTGCGCCTGCGCGCTTGCTGTTGTTCCTGCGCCATGTGAATAAGGAAGAGGAGATTCACATCACCCAGTAAGCGATGAACTGCAAGGATCACTGCTCGCCGACTGGATGATTGCTTGCGACAGACCTGCTGTAACGAAAATTCGCCGGCGCGGTCGGACACGTCGACCGGCGAGTAGGAAGTTTGATCGAGCGACGCCGTTTGCGCCAGCGGTGATCGCGCCTGCGCAAATGGCGTTTTCGTCTATCTGCGAGTGCGAATCCTAGCTGAAGGAGTAACCATAACGACATGCTCTTCTCCCGCGATGTTGCTTCCTGCAAGCCGGCGTGACCGCCAAACAGCCGGCATATTTTGCGGCCGTCCTGGTTGGTTCACTGATGTGGTCGGCGGCCTCGGCTGGCTGATTGCGGCGGTGCTCGGATTTGCCCGCGCGCGGCGCCTTCGGAGCTTCGACCCGCTGGTTTAGTTTCGCCGCGGTGTGCCTGTTGATCTATCACATCCAGTTTGTGCTGCTCGGGTTTATCGCCGTGATGGGCGCACAGCAGAACGATTTCGATTCCGTTGCTCGGCTTTGGCGCGTTCTTTCAACGTGTTTGTGGTGGCGGGGGCGATTTTGCGCGATCATGGGCTTTGTGCGATTGACGAATCCGCGTTGAGTGTTTGGAGTACCGCCTGGCGGCGGAATCTGCGAGACGATTGTCCGCCCGCAGGCGGAGCTCCGAACCAGACTTTGATGCTCAGGAAGCCATTTCTTTACGCCGCGTTCGCGCTAATTGCGGGCGCGGCAATTTTGTTCGCCATCTACAACTGGCGCACTGGCGCGCGCGCGCGGCCGTGCCGGGTTTGTCCAAACTGCCGGCGGCAGGTTGGTCATCGACCATCAACCGTTCCGCTTCGTTGGCGCGAACGTGGCCGTGATGTATCGCGATGAAGATCGCGCGCCAGATGCCCGAGACCTTGCGTCAGGCCGCGCGCGCTCGGCATCAAAGTCGTGCGCGTTTGGGCTTCCGGTGAAGGCGGACCTGACGACGTCAAACCGATCAGCCGACTTCAATGACTGGCCGCGCACGCATTCGTTTCGCAAGCAGCCCGGCGAATGGAATGAAGCCGAGTTCGTCTTTCTCGATCAGGTCCTGGCCGAAGCGGCGAAGAACAACCTGCGGGTACAGCTTTGTTTGACGAACTGGTGGCGCGACACCGGCGGCGTCACTCAATACCTTCGTTGGGCCGGCATCAACGGTGCGGATGACGACAAGTTTCCCACTGGCATCAACGTCGAGAAGGCGATGCAGTTCTATACGCAACGAGACAACGCGTCGTGCTTTATCGCGAGCACGTCGAGAAGATCGTCACGCGTCGCAATACGGTGACCGGAATCCTTTATCGCGACGATCCGGTGATCTTCGGTTATGAATTAATCAATGAAGCCCAGTGCGTGACCGGGCGTTGGGAGGAGCGACGGGCCTGGTTCAACGAGATGAGCACTTATCTCAGGTCGCTCGATCCCGATCATTTGATCGCGCCGGGCGATTGGGGCTATCGCTCTGCGGCTGAGAGGCGCGAGTGGCTGAAAGATCATTCTTTGCCGAACATCGACTACTGCGACGTTCACAACTACCCGATCAACCGACGGGGACCTTTTCATCGATTCGCCGAAAGCTCTGGGCGAGTTTATCGCGAATCGAGTGGCCGCGGCCTATTCAATCAGAAAACCACTGGTGTTTGGCGAATTTGGCATGAGCGTTGAAGGCTACAAAGGATTCAGTCAGGTCGATTGGTATCGCGCCTATTTCGATCACGCAGCCCGGGAAGGCGCCGCCGCCGCCATGTTTTGGATTCTCACTCCCGATCTGCGGCGGGGCTATGGAGTGACCTATGCGACTTCGCGCGATGCACCATTGCTGGCGGAAATGATCGGTGCTTCGAGGCTGTTTGGCTCGCTGGCCAACGCTTCGCCGCCGCCGGCTTTAACGAATCCCGGCCGGCATCTGATCCCGCGTCAATTCGCTTTTGAGCGGCCGGAAACGGACGAGGCCGTCCAACCGAAAACCATTTTTCAGCAGGATGGATCGATTCTCTATCGCTATACGCCGAACGCGGTCCTGGGCGGGAGATTCGAAAAACTTGGGGGCGGCGATGGATACATCTGGGGCGCCGGCGCCGGCTCGTTTGAGTTCCTGCTTCCCGGTCGCCCGGACCGCCGCAAGATCGGAGTGATCACGGTGCGGGCACACATCCAGCCAGTGCTTCCCGAAGACGCCAAAACAAATTGGATCAAGACCCGGGTGACTCTGTTTGTGAATGGAACTGATTGCGGCTCGCGTCTAATTCCCTGGGAAGATCCGAAGACGCCGCTCATTCAGGAATGGAAGGTTGACTTATGGTCGCCGCGCTTGCGCGTCGCACGCGGCTATCCGGTGACAATTCGCTTCGCCGTAACGCCGGAGTCGGATTGGCTGTACGGCATCAACATTTCCAACTGGCCCGAGGGTTATGATTCTCACGAAGCGAAGCCAGTCGAAGTGACGATCAACTGACGGTACGCACTCCTCCGGAGTGCTCTTCGCGCAGCCCGCCGGCGGTGTGAGTACCGCATTGATCTATAGGCGGCAAGAGACTAATATCCGGCCCGCAATTCAGTCGCCGTTTTTCAGATTTCAATAACTGCCTGGGCAGGCAAGCCTCCCAGTGCATTCACGAGAGAGGAACCCCGATATGTTACTTCGACTTCCCAGAGAGTAAGAAAATCTGCCGCAGTGTGTCTCATGGCGGTGTTTGGTGCTTATCTTACGACTGCCCCGATCAGGGCAAACGCGAAACCGGCCTTCGGCGCGATCACAACGTTTGCCAGTGTGCCGGCTGTGCCTGGCTTTCCTGAAGGCGTGGCAGTTCACGGCAATTCGGTATTCGTATCCGGACCCGCGCGTTTTGGGACGGCCGGGACTGGGCCGTCAACCATCAACGTTTACAACCGGAAGACGGGACAGCTTGAGCAAACGATCGTAGTCCAGGGCGAGGCGCTCGCGTTCGAACATGCATTGAGCAACCTCGCCATCGACAGTCAGGGTCGAATCTATGTCCTCAGCACGCAGCTCGGTTTGATCCGCTTTACCAAACAGGGACAGAGCTATGTTCAGTCGGCCTACGGCGCGCCGCTGCCCTGACATCCCGCCGCTTGCGCCGGGACCTGATTTTCCGCCGATTCCCAACGATGTCGTATTCAATGACGACGGTAATGCCTATGTTACTGATTCGCTGCAGGCCACCATTTTTCGCTATGCCCCAGGCGGCGGCGTGCCGACGATTTGGTTTCAGAGTCCGGCATTTATTGGGAGTGGCTTTATTCCGTTCGGTCCGAATGGAATTCGGCTCGACCCTCAACGCCAGTTTGTTTACATGGTTGCTACTACGTCGCCAACAAATCCGGCGGTGGGGACCATCTATCGCTTGCCTTTGGTCAACAGCCCTTCAGCGGGAAGTTTGCAGACCTTCTATCAGTATGTCGGCAACGAGGGACCGGACCAGTTGGCCTTTGCCAGCGACGGCACCCTGTATGTGACCTTGGCTTTCTCAAATCAAATTTCGTTCATCTCGCCGGCTGCGGTTGAGCTCGGGCGGATCATGAGTCAACCGACTGACCCGGTGCCGTTGGATAATCCGGCCGGCATCGCGTTCGACAGCCGCTCCAAGTCGGTGTTTGTGTCCAACCACGCATTGCTTTCCGGCGACCCGGCGCATTTTGCCGTGTTGAAGGTCTACGTAGGCGATCCGGGTGACCCGCTGTCACAGCCGTAGCCCAGGTCGTCGCCCGCCCATTCAAGGTTACGCGAAAATGAGTCACCCAAATGCTGGAGCCCTGAAGGAGTCTGTCGGAAAAAGCCGCGGAGCGGCGAAAGATCTGTAGCCCACGGCGTGAGCCGTGGGTAATGAAACGTGATCGACACATCAGCCGCGGAGCGGCGGAACGTTCAGGACGATTATGTTTCGCCCCTCCGGGGCTGCGTTATTCTCGTTGACCTGATCCCATGGCTGACGCCATGGGCTACAGATCTTTCGCCGCTCCGCGGCTTTTCTCAAGAGGCGCTATCACCGATTCGCCAGCCCCAACCGGAACGCCGCCATCTCTTCGCTGTTACGCACCAGCAAAACATCGCCGGCCACGACCGGGTGGCTCCAGGTCTTCCCTTCGATCGCTTTGAAGCGGGCTATCTCTGTGAACTGATCGGCAGTTGCTCGTACCAGCGCCACCTCGCCTGCCTCAGACACTACAATGAGCAGGTCCTGATCGGCCAACAGCAAGATCTGGCCGTGGCCGAAGCTGCCGCCTTTCCACTTGCGACTGCCGTCCTTGAGATCGATGCACGCGAGGCTGCTGCCATCAAAACCAAAAGCCAGGTCTTTGTGAACGACGAAGTCGTTGAAGTACGGCTTAAGGCCGGCCGACGTCCAGCGCTGTGTGGCAGTCCAACCGTTCGCTCCCTTCGCCACCGCCAGACGCAGCACGCCAACTTCCGAACCCAGACCCGAACCACTCCCGATCAGAATGTCGCCATCTGTGGTGAGCGCCGGCTGCACAATGCTGTCGCCTTCCCAGACGTGTTTCCAGAGAACGGCTCCGTCAGCAGGGTTAACGCTGATCACGCCTTCGCCGTTTAGCAGCAGCACCTGCGCAACTCCGGCGATCGTCGCCAGATGCGGCGAGCTGTAGCCGCCATTACCGGTCGGACCGAACCAGCGCGGATTGCCGTTATTGATATCGTAAGCCGCAAGCGAACTGGCGGCAGCCACAATGACTACGTCGTTAACCACGAGCGGTGAACTTGCAAAGCCCCATATCGGAGTTTTTGTCCTGGTGTCAGTGGCGGCATTTCGCGACCAGACTGCAGCGCCGTTGCGAATGTCGAGCGCATTCAGAATCCCGGTGGCGCCGAAGGTGTAGACCCGATCATTGCTGAGCGTGGGTGTTCCGCGCGGACCGGCGCCGCCGTTCGATTCGTAGAAGCGCGCTGTGTCGCGGTGCGTCCACACTGGTTTTCCGGTAGTCAGGTCGTAACAGGAAACGATCTCATTTTCACCGCGTTGTTCTTGTGTGTAGAAGAGATTGCCGCGGACTGCGAATGACGACCAGCCCGGGCCCACCGGTCGGCGCCAGATTGCAACTGGCGGCTTTTGCGCCCAATCCGTTTCAATCCGCACACCGCGCACGACACCGTCGCGCTTCGGTCCACGAAATCCCGGCCAGTCCGAGTTAGTCACGGCTTCCGGCACGCTGTTCACTGAGGGTGAAGTCGACGGTTCGTCGCCGGCTTGGGCCAGTAGCTTTTCCTCCGGAGTCCTCGTCCAACGCCAGTGAAGGTCCGGAGCGGCGTCGCCCGTGATCCCGCCAGTCCGCACCAGCGTGAATCCGCCACAAGCGAGCAGGATGGCGACCGCGATTAACCCGCGCCGGGGCCACCTGGCCAGGTTTCGACCCACGGCTGCGGAACCAACCAGCGCGAGGGACAGGAACGGAATGGAAAGGACAGGAAGCATCATCCCCATCATCCCGCCGGCGATTGAAGGATGGACGATGCGCTTCGTGGCGATGACCGCCACGACCATGAGCACGATGGCCGCAAAGCGTTCAAGCCACATCGCCCGGCTGAAGAATAACCACCAAATAGCGATTAGCAGGGCGCAGATAACGCCGGCCAGCATCCCGTACATCATGGCTTCGGAGCCGAAGAAGGGAACTATGAACCAACCCAGCCATTGAATTGCCAGGAGAACAACACCGGGCCAAAGTCGGATTGGTTTTCGAGGAGCGCGTTCGCCGGTCTGCGTGGTGATCATCTGACTCAGTGCATACGCAGTAGCGCGGGTCATTTGTTTCCTCTTTTAAAATTACATCCACAGATTACGCAGATTACACAGATTCAAAAGCGTCAAAACGAGTTGAGAGAGAGAAATAAGAAAACCCTTTCACTTGTCGGTAACGCCTTAGGTTAGAATCTGTGGAATCTGTGTAATCTGCGGATTCAATCCTTCGCGGCCTTTTTATTTGGCGTGTCAATATGCACAATGTCGCTATTGCCTGTGACAAAACCAAATCAGGAGAACCGCTTAATGCAACGTGCCACTATCGCGTTTTGTATTTCGTTATTTTGCCTTCTTGCTCTTAGTGCAAAGACGCTTGCCCAAACAGACGACAAACTAAAATCGCGCGCCGAGTTGACCAACTACGAAGAGACTACTCGTTACGAAGAAGTTCTTAGTTTCATCGCGGAGTTGCAAAAACGCAGTCCGCTGATTCGCCTTGAATCATTCGGCAAATCGGAAGAAGGACGTATGTTGCCGCTCATGATTCTCTCGGATTCACCGATTTCAAATCCCCGCGACGCCCGGGCGACGGGCAAGCCCATAGTCTTTATCATGGCCAACATTCACGCGGGCGAAGTCGAAGGCAAAGAGGCGATGTTGCACCTTTCCCGGCGCATTCTGTTTGGCGACCTCCGGCCGCTGCTGAGCAAGTTGATAATTTTGATCGCCCCGATTTACAACGCCGACGGGAACGAGAAAATCAACCTCAATAATCGCACGGCGCAGAACGGACCAATCGGCGGCGTCGGCGTGCGCGAAAACTCGAAAGGCTATGACCTCAACCGCGATTACATGAAACTCGATTCGCCCGAAGCGCAATCGCTCGTGAATCTATGCAACCGCTGGGACCCGCATCTCACGGTGGATTTGCATACGACTAACGGCTCTTATCACGGCTATCATTTGACCTTATTCACAGCCACTGAATCCAAACACGAACGCGGCCATCTTAAATTACCACCGTGACAAGATGATGCCCGCTATTACCCGGGCGATGCTGCAACGTCACAAGTTTCGCAGTTACTACTATGGCAACTTTCCGCGCTTTGAGAACAAACCGAAAGAGGGCGAGAAAACTCGTTGGGAGGCCTTTACACATCAGCCGCGCATCGGACAGAACTACCACGGGCTTCGTAACCGTCTGACAATTCTTTCCGAAGCCTACAGCTATCTCACCTTTAAACGCCGAGTTGAAGTGACGGAGGCTTTTGTCGAAGAGATTTTCAAATACGCCGCCGCCAACGCTGCCGAAATTCAGCAACTGACAAAACGCGCGGACGAAGAAACCGTGCGCAAGTTCTTAAGCAACGAAACAGTTCAGGAAGGCGTGGCTTTTGAGATGCGCGCGCTGCCCAAGCCCGTGGATATCCTGATCGGCGAAGTCGTGAAAGTGAAGAATCCGCGTTCGGGCAAAGACATGACCGCGATGGTCGAAGATAAATTCAAGCCGGTGCGAATGGACGATTACGGAATCTTCGCTGCGACCAAAAGCGTAAACGCGCCCCGCGCCTACATCTTCACCCCCGAAAAGCGTCTGCAAGGCGTAATTGAAAAACTCCTCCAACACGGAATTGCCGTCGAGGAATTGACGGCGCCGCTGGCAGCCGAAGTCGATGTCTTCACGATGCGAAGCGTCACCCGCGCGCCACGCGCGTTTCAGAATCACAACGAAGTGAAGTTAACCGGAGAGTACAAAAAGGCCAGCATGACCTTCGCCGCCGGAACGATCATTGTGAGGACCGCGCAACCCCTGGGCATTCTCGCCTGTTACCTGCTTGAACCCGAAAGCGACGACGGTTTGGTTGACTGGAACTTTTTCGATGCCTACCTGGAAGCGGGAAATACCTTTCCGGTTTACAAACTAATGCAGAATGTAAACGCGGCGAGCAGGTTGATAGAAAGCCGGTAATCATCCACAGATTACGCAGATTGGCTCCTCTGAGTAGTCTGTTTAATCTGCGGATAAATAATAATAACAAGGTTGCGGACCTTTTTTGTTGGATGCGGGCGTCCCTGTTCGGACGACTTCGCGAAAGGTACAATGCCAATAAAAGGAGGCGCCAACTTGTTTCTCATCTTCGACGACGATAGACCGTCAGACTCGCGGTTCGTCGAAAGGATTTGGCGTAGTCACAGTGAGAGCAGCGGCACCTTTCATTCGATTGGTGCGTGTAACTGGGAGATGGTCGTCACGCGACACGAGGGCAGAACATCTCTCACCGTGCGCGGACCGGAAACGAGAGCCACAACGGCGGTCTGTCCTGCATATGGCGAGTGGTTTGCCATTCGCTTCAAGCTGGGCACTTTCATGCCATTGCTGCGCCCCGTCGATCTCCGCGATCGAAACGACGTGACTTTGCCTGACGCCACCTGTCGGTCCTTCTGGTTGAACAGCTCCGCCTGGGAATACCCCAACTTTGAGAATGCCGAAACCTTTGTGAAACGGCTCGTGCATGGCGGGTTGATTGCGATGGACCCGGCCGTAACCACTGCACTCCACGGTCAACCGCAAGCACCGAACATCCGAACCGCCCAGCGACACTTTCTGCGGGCGACTGGCTTGACCCACAGTACCATTCGTCAAATCGAACGCGCCCGGCATGCGACCAACCTCTTGAAGCAGGGCGTCTCCATTCTCGATGCGGTTTACGAATCGGGCTACTACGATCAAGCACATCTCACCCGATCGCTGCGGCACTTCATCGGGCAGACGCCCGGACAAATCATCCGCGCCGAGGCGCAGCTGTCGTTTCTATACAATACGAAGTCTCACTAGTCCGCTAAGTTATGGTTGTCCCCAGGATCAGAATGGAGGCAATCATGCTAGCAAGTACACAATCAGCTACCGTTTCTACGGCCGGACTTTGGGCCGGAGCGATCGTCACAATATTGGTGGTGGCGTTCCTGGCCTTTGATGGCGTGGCGAAGATCATAAAAACCGCTCCGGTGATGAAAGCCTCGGAGCAACTCGGGCTTTCGCCGAACACTACCGTCGGAATCGGCATCGTGCTGCTCGTCTGTACCGCAATCTACGCTGTTCCGCAGACGGCAGTCCTGGGAGCGCTCCTGCTGACCGCGCACCTTGGTGGCGCGACCGCGATCCACGTCCGGGCCGGTAGCGGTGCGTTCCCAATCGTCTTCTCAATCGCCTTTGGCGTGTTAGTTTGGCTCGGACCTGTCCTGCGCGAGCCTCGGCTGCTCTGGACGATCCTTCTGCGGCAGTGACACGAAAACGCCTAAAGGCGCGCAGCGCCGAGTATCCGCAGATTACGCAGATTGGTTTATGTCTTTCTCCTCTGCGTAATCTGTGTAATCTGCGGAAAATGGTTCTTTTTACTTCTTCAAAAGATCGCCAATCGCGGTGTCCAGTTTTTTCATCGGAATGTCTTTGGCCGCGATCTTCCCCTCAGGATCGATCAGGTAGTAAGTGGGAGTTCCTTTCACATTGAAGAGTTTCATAAGGCTCTTGTCCGCATCATGGATCTGCGGCCACGAGATGCCAAGGCTGGTCACCATCTCTTGAAGCGGCTTCAATTCATCATCGAGAGAAATGCCCAATGACGACCACGCCTTGATCCAGATGTCGTGCGTAAAGCTCTTTTAGCAGGGGAACCTCCCCACGCACTGGGTTCAATAAGTGCCCCAGAATTTCAGCACCAACACTTTCCCTTTGAACCCGGCGAGAGAAATCGGCTCGCCTTTGAGGGTCGTTCGCGCAAACTCCGGCGCCGGCTGTCCGAGATTGAGAAACTCAATTTCCCTCAGATTGCCTTCAGCCTCTTCCGCATATTTCGTCCCGGGATATTCAGTGACGACCGCTTGAAAAGCTTTGCGGGCGCGGTCGTTATCTTTGGTTCTCCAGTACGCGTCGCCGATATTGAACCGGGCCTGAGCTTTGATGTCCCTGTCAGTCGCAGCCTGGGCCAGGGCTTCGGCTTTGCTGATCAGATAGCTGTAGTCCTTGCTCTTTGATGCGGCGCTCATTAGCACATAGAACACTTGCTTCCAGGCTGCATCATCGGGCTTCAACGCGTCAGCCTTCTCTCGCAACTCGCTGAGGCGATCCGCGCGGTTTAGCAGACGCAGCGCTTCAATCGTGGCGATGACTGTTGCCGGAGTGCCGGGATGTTTTTCCCGATACTGCCAAAGGGTGGCCGACCACTTTAGGTTCGGATTGTTCGCGTCACCTGGTTTGCCGCCCGCTTTCGAGAATTGTTCAGCATCTTTCTTAGCCTGGCTAATCATCGCCTGTACCCGATCCGTCTCCGTATCGGGTGCCGGTGTGTTTTGGGCGTTTACCGTCAGGGCCGTCAGGCTGAGCAACAAGGCCCAGCCCAAACCGAGGCCCAGCAGGCTCCCAGAGTTTCCAAACGATCGGTCTGGAGTTCTACGACGCATCATGTCCCTCCGTGCGAGATCTCTTCGCCCGGGCTCAACCTTTGAGCCCGATCTCTGTGATGTGAGATTCTTCTTTTCGAGCGATACATCTTGCTGCCGTTCGAGCTATCCAGGGGATGAAGCGGGCGGCATTGTATCAAAACAGCTGTCATTTCTTCATGGCATTCGAGAGCAGGTCAGTACCGGGAGCGATAGCGACCGAATAAAGGCGCGCAGCGCCGTCAGGTATGATTCAAAGATTCAATCGACCAATGCATCAATGAGACAATGAACCTATGGACGCCAAATTTCATCCCGCAATCGCCGCTGTTAACTCGGGAGACCTCGCAGCCTTCAAATCCCTCATTGCCCAGGACCCGACGCTGGCGACGGCGCGATCGTCGTGTAGCCATTCTACCTTGCTCCAGTGCGTGGCGCTGGATGGCAAGGATAAGCCCAACAATGTCGAGATGGCGCGAGTCCTGATCGAGGCCGGCGCTGAGCTGAACGAAGCATTTGTCGGTTGCGCCAGTATGAACAATCGCCCGGTGGCTGAATTGTTGCTCGCGAGCGGCGCCGCAATTGATGGCACCGTTGGCTGGTTACCTCTGGAAGAAGCTCTCTACTGGAACAGTCAGGACGTGCTGGCGCTTCTACTTGAACGTGGAGCTAAGGTGCAAAACCTTCGAATTGCGGCGGGGCTGGGCCGGACAGATTTGATCGAAGGATATTTCAATGTTGATGGGAGCTTGAAGCCTGGGGCCGGAAAGATTAATTGGCCCTGGGGTGATCTGGAAACTATCGCGCGCTCGAATTTCGACCGCGCCGGAAGGCAGGGGCTGGCGGACGTGGTTAACGGCTGGGCACAGGATCGACAGGGCATCATCAACAATGCATTTGTCTACGCGTGCATGCACGGTCACATCGACGCGGCAAAACTGCTTCTGGAAAAGGGCGCCGAAATTAACGTCGTTCCGGGCGGATTTGATTATGCGGGAACGGGACTACACTACGCCGCGCTCAATGGTCATCGAGCGATGGTCGAGTTCCTCTTGCAACAGGGCGCCGACCGTGAGGTAAAGGACACGAAGGTTGGATCAGACGCAGCCGGCTGGGCCGAACATGGTGGCCATTTGGAGATTAGAAAGATATTGTCCGCAGATTACGCAGATAAGAAATAACAGCAGTTAGCTGGCCTCGTATCCGTTAAGAAACCGCGAATGCGCCGTTGGCGTTCTCTCTAATTGTTCTTTTTTTTAATCTGCGTAGTCTGCGGATTCATTCAGAAAACTTTGGCCGTTAGGCAGCCGCGCCTTCGAGGTTTAGAATATCTTCATTCCCCCATTCCAAAATTTTGAAGAAAGCAGGAATGGGACAATGCGCATATCAGTTCTTAGCCTGGCCACATTGGTTTTGGCAGGCTCACTTTCAGCCCAGCAACAGGTTTACGCGCCCGGCGACTTGCAACGCGTGCTCCTCGTCAGCGGCACTCAATCAATTCAGATGAGAGATATGGTCGCTTCCCGGCAGGGTAGTTGGGCGGTTGTCGTCAGCAAGCAGTTCTACGTATTCAAAGGTCCGAAGGCGACCTTGCGAACCGGAACCACCCTCCCTGAATTCGAGTTCGAGACCGATCCGGCATTTGACGATCCGGTGTACTTGTTCAGATTTAGTGTTAATTCCGATAGCAGAGAAATCAGGGTGGCCAAAGGCACTGGCGGTCTGGCCCAGCTCTCGATACCGAAGGACCGGATCATCGAGACAGGTGTACAGGAAATCGGGACCGGACAAAACTCAACCAAACGCTATCGACTGAGGCCAATGGCACCGCTGCCGCCCGGAGAATATTGTTTAGGTCGAAGGATTTCGATCTGCTACGACTTCGGAGTTGATTAGAAGGATTGATCCACTGTTTCATTGATTCAATGTCCCAATGATTCAATGAATAAATTCCTCAGGGCGTCCACTTCAATACATCATCAATCGACGTCACCGCGATTGGATGGTAGGTCGGCCGGGCCCTCCGATAAATCGCAATCGCGCGTTCTTTGCCCTCCGGGCTTTTGGCTAATTCCTCATAGAGCGGTTTGATGAACTTGCGCCGCCCGATCGACATGAGAAATTCTTCCAGACGCGGATACGCCGGTTGGTAAGCGTTGCGAATCGACATCAGCAGCCACTGAAAGGCAATCTCGGAATTTCCTGAGCGCGTCAGGTTGAAGGTCTGGTCGAGCTCGGCCATCCGGGCAGCTGCGTGCCCGGAGTCCTGCACAGACTTCAGGAAGTGCAGCCATTCCTGCGTTGTCCACTTGGCCGCAGGGATTTTCGACGCCGTTATCTGACCGTCGAGCCAAAGCTTACTTTGCTCTTCAACTCGCGCGAATGCCGAAGATGTAGGCTTTGGAGCGGTAGAGGGAAGCCCCGGTTTATTAACCCACTCATCGACCGGCACACGCGCAGCGAGGGCCGGATTCTTATCCAGAAGGTTCTGCTTCAGGTAAGCCAAAAACTGTTCTGTGGTGATGCTCTGAAAGGCGAAGTGATCGAAGTAACTTCGCAGGAACCGATCGAAATTCGAGCGGGAGAAAGTTTCTTCGAGGTGACGTAAAAAGAGGGCGCCTTTTTCATAAGGAATGTCGGTCGAACCTTCATCCGGGTCGCGACCCTTTAGATCGATGTGCAAAACCTCGTCGCGATCTTCCAGCGCCGCCAACTCGTCATTCAGATCACGAAGTCCCAGGGCCGCTTCCATCTCTTCGCGGCCGTGGCCATAGACTGCTTCCAAAATCCGGCGCTCGAGGTAAACGGTAAAGCCTTCGTTCAACCAGAAATCGCGCCAGGTCGCATTAGTAACCAGATTGCCGGACCAGGAGTGGGCCAGCTCATGGGCAACCAGTGAGACCAGACTCTTGTCCCCGGCCAAAATTGTCGGCGTGGCGAAAGTGAGCCGCGGATTTTCCATGCCGCCATAAGGAAAGCTGGGCGGCAGGACCAGGATATCGTAACGGCCCCAACGGTACGGCCCGTAAAGCCTCTCAGTGGCCAGCACCATTTTTTCGGTGTCGCTCAGTTCGCGCGCGGCAAGATCAATCACCGATGGCTCGGCATAAACGCCGGTGCGGCGGCCCAGTGGTTTGAAACGCAAATCCCCGACGGCCAGCGCGATCAAATACGAAGGAATCGGCTGGTTCATCCTGAAACGGTAGTCGCCGTTGCGCGCGGCGCCCGAAAGGCTCTCTGCGCTCATCACCGCGAGCAGCCGGCGTGGCGTGCGGACGCGGGCCGTATAGGTGACGCGAACCTGAGGCGTATCCTGCAAGGGAATCCAACTGCGGGCATGAATTGCCTCGGACTGGGTAAAGACAAAGGGTTCTTTCTTACCCGACGTTTGCGCCGGTTCGAGCCATTGCAGGCCTGAGGCGGCCGGAGCCGTTGAGTAATGAATGCGAACTCGATTAGCCTTCGCAGGTAAGGGAATTGTCAGGGGCGCCCCAAGAATCTTGTCGCTGGTACCAACAGTGAAAGTAGCGGGAGCGTAGGCAACCCCGTCCGTCGAGGTTTCAACTCTTTCAATCTTCAAATCACGAGTGTCGAGGATCAAAGGCTCTGTTGGCGAGATTCGCTCAATGTTGAGAGTCGCTGTGCCTTTGAGAATCTTCTGATCAAAGAGAACGTCCCAATCGAGATCCAGATGATGCACGCGAACCGCAGATGGATTCGCGTAAGAATGATAGTCCTGAGCTGCCTGAGCGTTGGCCATGGCGGTGCTGAGCGTAATTAAGAGACAGAAGCAGAAAAGAAAAATTGCAAAACGTTTCATCGAATCTCCCTTGATATAGCTGCGAACCGGGACGGCCTCGTAACTCATCCACAGATTACGCAGATTAAAGTGATCAGAAATGAGGAGAGAGAATATTTTAGCGTGTCCCGGCGTCTGAGCGTGAGCGGTGATGACGCGTTTGTGCGGCGCCTTCACACAAAAAGCGGCAGGCTCCGGAGCCCGCCGCCTTCGTTGGAGATAGTACGAGATAGTTAACTCTGCAATAAGATTGCGCGTGGATCGAGCAGGCGAAGTGGTATTCCGACATTAAAAAGAATCCTTTGAAAGCAGGACGCGGACTAACTCGAGATCACTCGGCACTGGCTCTGCCACTCTGATGCGCGGCAAGTCTCCGACTTGCCGGAAGACGGCCTTCCTTTTCTGTGGGTCTCCGACCCGCCCTTAGCAAGAATTTTTACTTGCCAGCGGGGATATGATGGTGAGTGTGAGACTCACAATCTCAAAAGACGATCCATGCCTGTTCATCACCGCAGTGGCTAAGAATCGACTCCAGGTCTTTCAAACCGACGCCATCAAACAAATTACCTGCAGAGCAATCGACGAGGCTCGGACCTCATGTGGTTTTCTGCTGTTTGCCTATGTCATTATGCCGGATCATTTGCATCTGCTCACCGATAGCCCGCGAGAACCTTCAATCGTGCTTCAATTCATCAAGGGCATTGTCAGTCGCCGCGTCTTGGGATACTTGAAGGAAATGAAATACGAAGCATCTCTCAGGAAGCTGGAGCATGACGACTGGAAGCGAAATCATCGCTACTCGCTTTGGCAGCATGATTCAGATGTCTTTTCGATTGTAAGCGAATCAACCTTCATGCAGAAGATCAACTACATTCATGAAAATCCGGTGCGCGCCGGATTGGTAGAGCGCCCAGAGGATTATCGTTGGTCTAGTGCGCGCTTTTGGAAAAAATGCCCGACGGAAGATGAGGCTCTGAAAGTTGATATTGAGAAGATCATTTGGAGGCGGCGGTAGACCGCCAGAATTAGGGAGACGCGTTCCGGCAAGTCATAGACTTGCCGCGCATCGGAGTGGCGGAGCCATTGGTCAAGTAGCCGTGTTGGCGTGAGGTTCCGGCTGATAGAAAACGGACCGTTGAAGAAGTAACCTTCCGGCCAACTCCCTGAACAGAGGCCTTGCCGCATCAGCTTGCGTTTTGGGAGGCAGGTACTCGTTCTTCAGTTTGGTGCATTGGCTCTCATTACAGCCCGAACACTTTTCGTAGAAGCACCCGTCACCTTTACCGTCCCACTTGCCAAAGTCCAACGCGTAACTATTAGCGCGGCCAAATGAAACGTCCTGGTGATTGTAAGTCTGCGGGCGCCGCCGGGATTTGTGCGTCGCATCATTACGCCGAAACTGGTCTTGCGCGGGTCGTCAGAGTTGAAAGAAAGCCGACCGCCGGCGAGATCGAGCCTGGCGTTGATGGTCTTGCCGGGCGACAGCGATCGCGCGGTGAGCTCAAACCGGTAACTTGGTTTGTCGCGGCCGGATTGGGTGGTGAAATAAAGTTGCGGCGTCGAGCCGTCCTGACTGGCTGTCAGAGAAAGACCAGTACCGTCAGAGGAGACGCTCATTCTCTGAATTTGCCCGGGGGTATTGGCAAACTTCTAAAGCCGGTGATGAATCCGGGGCCGGCTATGCTGAGAATGCCCGCGAGCGCACTGCCTGATTTGCCGGAGACGGAGATCTTGTAAGTCTTTTCTGGTTTTTCAGATGGGAGAACGAAAGTGGAAGAGGTTTCCCGATCGATATTGCGCGCTCCGGGGATTTCATTGACGAAGTTTTTGGTGCTGAAGTCGAAGCCGATCCGTTTTCCATCTGAGTTTTCAATCAGCACATCGGCAACTGTATCGATGGAAATCTGCACGGTCGTTTGAGGGTGAGAGTTAGCCGGCGTTGGGCCGGGCTGTTGAAGGGTTTTTCCGGCGGCCATTGAATGATCATAAGCGGCGAGCCGAACAACCACCGGCCTCGATACTGCCGGGACGAGCAACGCCACCAGGACCATCAAGTTCGTAATAAAGCGGGTAAACATTAATCAAAACAGGGGCTATATCCTCAGATTGGTTTTTGCTGTGTCTCAGTGGAACTCTGTGTAACAAGGGCCTAAGTTCTAGCTTTTGTTACCAAGTTTCGTGGACGCATCCCGTAGGGATGAAATGTTTATAGACACCAGGCCTTTTAAGTTCCAGAGCTCCGTAGGAGCGCAACAATTTGGAGGGTTTGTTTCGCTCCTCTGGAGCTTAGAATCTTTTTCTTCATTGCTGAGCTATAAACATTCTGCTCCTCCGGAGCTTAAGAAAGACACAGAGAAGTCACCGAGACACAGACAAACCCAGATGATCTGAATACTAATACCGCAGCAGCATGGCGATGGGCTGTTTGCGATCGAAATAATTCACCGCCGCGCCGGACTTCTCAGGCTTCTTCTTTTCGTTGGGCTCCTCGGTGCATTTTTCGTCGTCAAAGCCGTTGCCTTCCTCGTCCTCTTCGAAACACATGGCGCCTTTGCCGTCCCACTTGCTGAAGTCCATTTCGTAGTTGTCCGACTTCTTGGCCAGGTCGAGATCGTCATTCTCGTAATAGTCTTCGGTGCCGTCGGGATTGGTGCGGCTGACTGTGACGTCGTAAAGGTCACGAGCGGGATCATTGTCCTTGAAGAAGAGCTTTTCTTTTTCCAGATCGAGTTTCATGGTGACGGTTTTGCCGGCAGCTAATTTGATTCCGCCGATATCAAACTCGTAACTCGGCTTCTTCTTGCCGCTCTCAATCGTGATGAAGATGCGGGGCGTTTCACCATCGGCGCTGGCGGTGAACGAAAGTTCGCGTCCGTTGGGACTGATGGTCATGCTCAGGTTTTCGCCCGGATCGAGGAGGATGTCCGCGAAGCCGACCACAAATCCGGGGCCCTCCATATCAAGATCAGCTTCGACTTCCTTATCAATCGATTTGCCGCCGACCGTAATGGTGTAAGGCTTCGCCGATACCATGTGCGGAAGACGATATTGTGGCGGTATGTTTTTGCCCATTCCACCTTCGAGCGTTACCACGTCGGCTTCCGGAATCTCGTTAACCGTACGATTTTTGGCGAAGTCATAGCCGATCCGCTTGCCATTGGGATCGGTAACCATCGTTTCACCCTCACCGGTGAGAACGAAACTGACCTGATTCTTTTGGTTTTTTGGCTGCGGCGTGATGCAGAGAAGCGCGTTCGTTGCTGTCCGAACAGAAAGGGCAGCCATAACTGTCCAGTTCGCGCGCCGCCTGACTCTTCAAGCCCAGGGTCTGGCTGGTGGCGTTGCCCACGTAATCGCTGGCCGTCTTGGTAGGATCGGCGGCGGTGTGATAGCGCCAGGTTTCCTCGCCTTTATCAATTACCACAAACTTGTCCAGGCCCGGGTAGTTACTGTCGTAGACGTGTACGTGGAATTCCCTTCGCCCATGTCTTCGACTGCAAACGGCGTGATGGCGTGCCCGCGCGTATAGCGGCCGTCTTCGCGCATGCCAATGCTCATCACGTAGTGATCCTTGGAGCCGTCTTTCATTGAGTCGATCAGCATTTGAAGTATTTCGGAAGGCTTCTTCTTCCAGGTCTCAGCCCGGAAGTCTGAAATCTCTGAGAGCTTTTGCATTACGTGATAGTGGGCGACGTAATTTGAGATCAATGCAGTGTGATCGAGATCGGAAACCGACTTTGCTCCTGATTGGAAATCCGCCGGAGAAGCTTTTCCGGCGAAACCCAAGCCGTCAAAGAATCTCAGGCTGGTTACTGCGAGGCCTTCGCAGTGTCCGCCGGCGAGCAGCTTGACACATTCTTCCAGCCACTCTTCCGCGGGCTCAGTGAGGACGCAATCGTTGGCGCTGCTGCCCGATTGGCAAACGTTGTCGGCGCCAAACAAGGCGATGAGGTTTCCCGGGTTTAGATCATTCTCGTTATCGTGATCGCGGCCATAGTTGCGAAAACCGTAACCGTTCCCGGCCGGCTTAAAATCGAGTTCAGCGATCATCGTCCCTTTTTCTTGCCGGGGCAGGGCGGTGGCCGATTCATTGTTTCGTGGTGCGGTCGCAGTAGATCGGGAGGTTTGAAAAAGGCAGATGCCAATCGCGGTGAAGGCGAGAACCAGGACGAGTAATTTCAGTTTGGGGGATTTACGTTTCATTTTTCTCCTTATATACACAGTAAACCGCAGATCAGGGGAAAGTCAGTCCACTGCTTTTTGATTATCTTAATTGGAGACCGTTGAGCGGTGCTCTGAACACTTCGGTAATCGTATGACGCGCAAACCGTAGCCGCTTTGCCAAGCGTTGTCAAAGAGGTCTGTCAGCAGCCCGACCGTCAGGGAGGGCAACCTCAGCGGACACTAATCTCTCGATCACGAGAAGTGCCCTCCCTGACGGTCGGGCTTCTGACACTACTTCAATCCGTAGAGTTTAGCCGCGTTGTCGTGCAGCACCAGGCGCGCCAATTCCAACGCGTGGGCGCGGTCAATCTCGCCATCGTTCATCATTCCGGTTAACGCCAAAGCCAGTGACTGTCGCGCCGTTGAGTTTGAAAGCCAGGCGACTTCACCCCAATCGATTTCTGGTCCGTACGAAAAGGCGTCCGTACCGAATAGAATCTTGTCCGGATACTTCTCCAGCCAGCGGCGCAGAACCTCACTCAACTCGCGTGGGTAGAGGAAGAAGGTCTGGGCCGAGAAATCCGCATAGACATTTGGCTTGACCATCATGGCGCCCATCTCTTTGGTGAAGGGATAAGCGCCATGGACCACCACGAAGTTTGTCTTGCGCAAGGCCGGATCGTTGAAGACGGTTTCCATGAGGAGAGGATTGCTGCCGCTCTGGCTATAGAATCCTCCGGCGCCTTCGAAACAATGTATGTGTACCGCGAGCCCGAGACGGCCGGCTTCGCGCGCGATGTAAAAGAAGAGAAAGTCCTGGAGCGATTTGTAATCGAGCGCGGGAGGTTCGCCGCCACGAACAAAGCGCGCATAAGTCGCGCGCGCGCGCGCTTCATCCGGATCGTTGAAATCGAGCTTGCGGAGATAAGCAGCTTCATACTTAATCGCGACCGCGCCGTTTCGCTTCTGTAGTTCAAGCGTGGGCGTCACAACTGTTTTCAGATAAGCATCAAGCGAAGCGGGCAACGCCCGCAGCTTTAGATCCGCCAGATATCGCTTCAGTAGTTTCTCTTCCGAGGGGTAGAGGCCTTTGTAATCGGGATTTGATCGTTTAGCGGCCTCGTTATTGAGCGGAAAGATCAACGCGTCGACAAATGATACCCAGCGAAATCTCGGCGCAGACAGGCCCCGGCCCATAGCGACGCGATTCGCGAACATCGTTTCGATATTGAGCTGATCCAAAATCCAACTGGGAAACGAATCACCGCGTTCGTTCAGGACTTTCTGCTTGGCGCTTAGCAATTCGCGCACGTGTGCTTCGTCCATATCGTCGTGCGAATAGCGGTACAGGTCGCGCCAGGCGCGGACAAACTCCAGGTTCGTGGGCATCAAACGCACCGGCAGGGGAAACGGCGGGATTGCCTCGAGCGGCAGCGCATCGTATTCGTCATCAGGCTTCTCGCCCGGCGCCACATACTTCAGAGGGTGCGCGTGGTTATCGATGGCTTTGATTTTTGAAATGTCGGAAAGCAGATCGCGGTCGATGCCGGATTGTGGAAGGACCGGGCTTGCGACGGTAATCATCAGCAGGAGCAAAAGGGGGCACACTCGTTTCATTTCCATGTTCCTCGATTCATAGAGGTGTTGTGTTCGTTAGTCTGGCGAACACGATCCACGTCGGTCGCAACCCTGACAGGGTCTGTCGGCAAAAAGCCGCGGAGCGGCGGTAGTTCTGTAGCCCACGGCGTGAGCCGTGGGTAATGAAACGTGATCGACACATCAGCCGCGGAGCGGCGGAACATTTAAGATGATGATGTTTCGCCCTCCGGGGCTGCCTATTCTCGTTGCCCTGATCCCATGGCTGACGCCATGGGCTACAGATCTTTCGCCGCTCCGCGGCTTTTTTCTCGCCCAATATCTCGCCTCTGGGGCGGACCGCTTTGCGGTTCGGAACCTGTCAACGGACAAATAAAAAATCTGCGCCACCCGAATAATAGCTAATTACACGTCGCCTGATTCTTCGCCGTGTCAACGCGCGTAATTCTTCCATCAACCTTCGGGGCAATGGAAGGGACAGAGGTAACCGCCTTCATCAACACCTCCGCTTCCATCGGGGCGTCGTCAGGCCCAAGGAGCATCTTCGCATTGCGAAACATGTCGTAACCATCGCCCGCCTTCAGAGCCACGTAGTCGTTTAGCGCCAGCGTGTAGTTCCGTTTGTCGTCGAGCGGTTGGCCGTTGAGGGTGACACTGGTCAGCCGGGCACCCGGTTTTAGCCGCGCGTCGTAGCTGTAGCGGATACCCGAAACTTGTGGAAAGCGGCCCGGCTGTTCGCCCGGACCGACGCCGCCGACACCGTACTCCAGAGCCGCGCGCAGGACGGAACCCGCGATTTCGATTTTCACGATGCGATTATTGTAAGGCAGTATCCCCAGCACGTCCCGGCGCATTATCTCGCCCGGTTGTATTTCTGAATCGGCGCGAATCGAACCGCCGTTGACCAGGGCGACATCTGCGCCGGTTGATTCGCGATAGAGGTCGGCGATGAAATCAGCCATGTTGGTTTCGTGCGTACGCAGGTCGGCGCTGCGCAAATCAAGCTTCACCTCGGTGCGACCGACTACCTGGTCCAGGCTCTTCAGCAGCGGACCGTATTTTTCATTGAGCGGCGCGAAGGCCACGTCTTCCTCAACATCTTTGGTTACCGGCCAGACTTTCCAGTCAATGCTTTCGACTTTGCCGGTCAAACGGGAAATGTTCAGATCAATCTGACCAAGCTCGCGCGCGTCGGCGGTCATTTTAAAGATGGGCGCGCGACCGGCCAACGATTCCAGCAGGGTGTGTTCGTGGCCGCCGATGATCAGGTCCACGCCCGAACAGCGGGCCAGTTGTTTGTCTTCAGCCATGGAAAGATGTGTGAGGGCGACGATCACCCGGGCCCCGGCCGCGCGCATCTTGGGAATGACCCGAGCGGCCGTTTGGCAGGGGTCGCGAATCTCTACATCTTTGCCGGGCGAAGAACTTTTGAGCGTGTCAGGCAGCAGAAGGCCAAAGATGCCAATCTTTACGCCTTGAAATTCCCGCACTACGAACTGAGGGTGCCGGCAAAGAGTTTGCCGGTTTTCCTGTCAAAGACATTTGCGCCCAGCCACTTAAAGTTCGATTCGCGGACGCGTTCAAGCAAAACGCCGGGACCGAAATCAAACTCGTGGTTGCCGAAGGCAGCGTAATCAATCCGGCCAGATTCCAGGCCTCGATCATTTGCCGGCCCTGAAGCGCTTGGCCATCTTGTTTGGTGTTCGACTCGATCGATGGCGAGATCGTATCGCCGGAAAACAGAAAGAGCGTGTTAGGAGATTCACTCATGATCTTCTTGCGCAGAGTGAGCACGCGCGCAAGGCCGCCGCTTTTTCCGGAATCAACGGGCGAGAATTGGTAAACGTCATTGACCTGTAAGATCGTCACTCGAACCGGGCATTCTGATTTCCGCTGGGCCGAGACCGCCGGATAGAGTTGGGTGGCGAGCGTTGCGGCGGTAAGCAACGCTGACACGAATGTTGCAGCTCGCCGTGAATAAGAGCGATTACCTTTCATGATTCGGCACCTTTCGAATAGAGGTTTGCATCGAAGACCGGAACATACGAGACTGAAAAGCGTTGGATTATACTTGAGATGAAATGAATGTCCGATAAACTTTAGTTTGTCGCTCAGATACGACAAGCCGAAAGGTTGTCGGACATGTTGGCGCCATGGCCCTTAACGAAACCATTTTCATCACCGGCTTTCCCGGCTTTCTGGCTACTCGACTGGTAAGACGACTGGCAAGAGAAAACGCGCGGTTCATTCTGCTTACCCAGCCTCCGTTAATCGAGATGGCGCGCGAGACAGTCGCGGCAATGGTCCAGGATACCGCCGTCGCAGGAGAGAATTTTGAGATCGTCCCGGGCGACATCACTGAACCTGATCTGGGACTATCGCCGGAAGCAACCGAACTCGCCCGTCAGGAGACTACGACGATCTTTCATCTGGCCGCGATCTACGACCTGGCCGTGGATTGTGCCAGTAGCTTCGCACGTGAATGTTGAAGGCACCCTGAACGTCAACCAGTTTGCGAAATCGGTTTCGCACCTGAGGCGGATACAACTATGTCTCGACCTGTTATGTCGCGGGCAAGCGTGAAGGTTTGATTCTCGAGAATGAGCTGCACCACCAGCAGGGGTTTCGCAATCATTATGAAGAGACGAAATACCTCGCCGAGTTGGAAGTTGATGCGCTGAAATCGGAGCTGCCGATCACAATTATTCGCCCATCCGTGGTGTGCGGCCATTCGCTCACCGGCGAGACGGCCAAATACGACGGCGTCTATTATTTGATTCATTACCTGCGGAAATGGCCGGGAGGTCTGGACGCTGTTGAATATCGGCAACCGCGCGGTATGTTTGAATCTGGTGCCCTTCGATTTTGTCGTTGATGCAATGGTGGCCCTGGCAAAAGACGAGCGGGCAATCGGCGCGACCGTTCATCTGGCCGACCCTCAGCCGCTGACAACGGAACAACTATTCGACGCGATTTCCCAGGTGATCAAAGGCCGCGATTCGTTGACCACAGTTCCGGCCGGTATTGTCTATCCGGTATTGATGCTGCCGTTCGCGCCCAAGATCACCGGCCTCCCGCATTCGGCGGTGCCTTATTTCTTTAGAGCAGACCTACGACACGAGCCGGGCCGGGGAACTACTCGCGCCGCACGGGATTAGCTGCCCGCGTTTTCCGAATTATGTTGAGAAGTTAGTGAATTTCGTCGCCGAGAATCCGGCGTTGTGAAGGGCAAAGAGCAAAGAGCGAAGGGCAAAGAGAGTCCCTCGGTCCCGGGCCTTGCTCTTTGCCCTTCGCTCTTTGCCTCTTAAGGCGCTAATCGTTCGATCAGCCACTTACCATCATCCTGTAATACATATCGCAGCCGATCGTGCAGGCGATTTTCCTGGCCTTGCCAGAACTCGATCATATTTGGCCTCACCCGGTAACCGCCCCAGTGCGGCGGGCGCGGAACATTGGTCCCAAACCTGGCCTCAAATTCTTCGAATCGTTTCCCTAAGACATCGCGACTTTCGATGGCGCTGCTTTGATTCGAAGCCCAGGCGCCGATCTGGCTGCCCAGCGGGCGTGAATGAAAATATTGATCGGATTCTGCGGCGGAAACTCTTTCCACCGAACCTTCAATTCGCACCTGACGCCAGACTGCTGGACCAGTAGAACAGCAAACAGGCGCGAGCGTTTTCTTCCAGTTCATTTGCCTTGCGGCTGTCATAGTTTGTGTAGAACACAAACCCGCTTTCATCAAACGCTTTTAGCAGTACGATGCGCGCGCTGGGTTGCCCGTATCTCGTGGCAGTGGCCAGCGTCATCGAGATTACATCCTGCTCGGACATTCCCACGGCCCGCGCATCCTGCGACCACTTCTCGAACTGCTGAAATGGATCGGGATTGATGTTGGCTTTGGTTAGGACAGATGGTTGGGTCGTCATGAAAGGTTCAAATGTCTTGTGCTTGAGTGAGTGTCAGACGCCGACATGAGGGGAGGGCCGCGCAGAGCAATCGAGTCTCCTGCTTCAGCGCGACTACGAGACGGCGTCTCCGGCTTCTTCTTTTTCTTGGTCCACATGCCGCGCAATCTGTTGCGCTTCGGCGTAGGTCAGGTTGTCGTAAATGTCTGCGTCGTTTTTGATCACGCCGTCTTCGAGTTCGCAGACTTGCCAATCAGGCGCTTCGGGGTCGCTTCCCGCGCGGCCCGGCGCCACCCGAATTTCATATGAGATGTTCTCGTCCATGAATGCTTTCCTTATATGTTCCGATGCGATGTCGAATGAAACTCCGGGATTATGACTTAGGGTAGTAACAACCTGCAACCGATTGCGCTATCATCGACGCGCGCTGGATCCAGAATGAAATCGTCTTATCGTAAGCTCGGCGACTCGACGTTGCCGCTGGTGGCTAATTGTCGGTCGCCCCAACGTCGGCAAATCTACACTCTTCAATCGACTGATTGGCGAGCGGCGCTCAATTGTGGGCGACGAGCCCGGCATCACCCGCGATCGCATTTACGGCGAAGCGGACTGGAACGGGACCCGATTCGGCCTGGTGGATACCGGCGGCATCGTGCCGGACGATGAGGCGATCATTCCGGCCAACATTCTGAAGCAGGCATCATTCGCGATTGATGATGCGCGAGCGCTGGTTTGGGTCGTCGATGCGCGCAAAGGCGTTACGCCGCTGGATGAGGAATTGGCGAGTTTGCTGCGCGGGACCGGTAAGCGCGTGCTGGTGGCCGCGAATAAAACTGATGCGGCAAATCTGGAGAGTGATGCCGGAGAGTTTCATAGCTTCGGGTTCGCGGATGTCTTTCCGATCTCTGCCGAACACGGAAACGGCCTCGGCGACATGTTGGATTCGCTGGCTGCCGACCTGCGTGTCAGCAGACCGACTGGAGGGGGGGGCGACGAGGATGCGGGTGAGCCAGCGGCAGAGAGTTCTCAGTCCAGGGAGATCAATCTCGCCATTGTCGGCCGACCAAATGTCGGCAAGTCGTCTTTGCTAAACCGTTTACTTGGTGAAGAACGCGCGATTGTTTCGCCGGTCGCGGGGACTACGCGTGATTCGGTTGATACGTTGCTCGAAACCTCCGGACAAACGTTTCGTCTGATTGATACGGCCGGCATTCGACGCAAGGGCAAGACGCTGGAAATGGCCGAAAAGCTTTCGGTCGTGATGGCGCGCAAGAGTCTGGAGCGCGCGGACGTGGCTTTTGTGGTCCTCGATGTAGAGCAGGGCATAGCCGCGCTCGATGCCGCGATTGCCGGCTATGCGGTCGAGGCGGGTTGCTCGATCATTCTGGTGCTCAACAAATGGGACACGCTTGAGAATAAGTTGACGGGAACGGTGTCCGCGTACGAACGGAAGGTTCGCGACCAGATGAAATTTCTAAGTTGGGGGCGATCGTTACTATCTCCAGCTTTGACCGGACAACGCCTGCAGAAGCTTTTGCCGATCGCCATTCGCGCTCACGAGGCTCGTGGCCGGCGCATCCCAACTTCGCGCTTGAACCAGTTCTTTGAAGAGCAGGTCCGGCAGAAGGTCCGGCATCACGCCCGCGAAGACCCACGGGGGTCGCGCCTTCATGTCCAATACATAACTCAAACCGGAGTGCGCCCGCCGACGTTTGTGGTGTTCACCTCCGGCGGCAAAGCCGGATTGCATTTTCTCTTTCTGCGGCATCTGGAGAATCGGCTGCGCGAAGAGTTTGATTTCTTTGCGACGCCAATCAGGATTATTGAGCGGCATAAGAGCCGGAAACGCCAGCGCTAGCGGGCGACGATCTGCTCGAAAGGCGTTGGTGGTTTCAGGGTCAACCGCACGCTACCGCAGGCGGTTCTGACCAAAGTGCTCATGGCTATCGATTTTGAAGTTATCGCGCAGGAGGGCGAGGCCCGCGCCGGTCTCCTGACCACTCGTCGCGGGGTGATCGAGACTCCCGTCTTCATGCCGGTCGGTACCGCCGGCACGGTGAAGGGAATTCGTTTTGAAGAGTTAGAGTCGCCGGACCTGGATGCGCGGATCATCCTCGGTAACACCTATCACCTTTGGTTGCGACCCGGGATTGAAACTATTAAAGCCTGCGGCGGTCTGCACAAGTTCATCGGCTGGAATCGTCCAATGCTGACGGACTCTGGCGGATTTCAGGTGTGGAGTCTGGGCGCGCTGAGAAAATCACGGAGCAGGGAACTGAGTTTCGATCGCACATCGACGGTGCCCAGTGTTTTCTCTCGCCAGAGATTTCGATGCAGGTGCAGTCGGTGCTCGGCGCTGAGGTCGCCATGGCCTTCGATGAATGCGCGCCGGGTGAAGCTACTCACGAAGAAGCGCGAAGCAGCATGGAGTTGACGTTGCGTTGGGCGAAGAGATCGAAAGCGGCGTTTGATGAATTGCAGGCTGGAAGCCTGCGTACCGAGGACCGGCAAGCACTCTTCGGGATTGTTCAGGGTGCATCACATCTGGATCTGCGCCGTGAGAGTTTGGAGCGCACGGTTGAAATCGGATTTGATGGCTACGCGATTGGCGGCCTGAGCGTGGGCGAAGAAAAACATGTGATGATGTCGGTAATAGAAGACCTTGCCCCTCGCATGCCGAACGGACGGCCGCGCTACCTGATGGGCGTCGGGACTCCCGAAGACTTGATTGAAGCGGTGGCCCGCGGCGTCGATATGTTCGATTGCGTTCTGCCGACTCGCAACGGCCGTAATGGGCAGGCCTTTACCACTAATGGCAAAGTGAATATTAAGAACGCGCGCTACAGCGCAAGATCAGCGGCCGCTGGACGAGCGCTGCTCATGCTCAGTTTGCCGCCGGCATAGCCGCGCTTTCATCCGCCATCTTTATCAGTCGGGTGAAATGCTGGCCAGCATGCTTTTGACCCACCACAATCTGGCGTTCTTCCTTGACACCATGAAACGTGTCAGGCAAGCTATCCGTTCTGACCAATTCGCGAAATTTCGACGAGACTACACTGAGCAGTTGAACGCTGGATTGGAATTATAGGCAGCAGGGGTCTGAGCCGGCTGCCCAGCGGTTCAATACTGAGTATATTATTTGACTGTGCATTTACTTCTTTTCCAGGGCGGCGCGGGTGGTTTTACGTTTCTCCTGCCGATGATCCTCATCTTCGGGGTGTTCTATCTCCTCCTGATTAGGCCGCAACAAAAAAACAACGAGAGCTGCAAGCCACGATCGCCGAGCTCAAGGCCGGTGACAAAGTGGTGACCACAGGCGGGATCGTCGGAGTAATAACGGCCGTGCGCGACACGAGTTTCCTCATCAGGAGCGCCGACAAGACAATTCTCGAGATCGCCCGCTCGGCAGTCGCCGGCGTCGACGCGGAAGAAAAGAAGTAGCACGGACTGTCCGGTCTGTGCAGAACTTGAATAATCCCAGGCTATTCAGTCTGTGATACGCGTAATGAAGAAACGAAATCTACTTCAACGGGCAATTATCATCGCCATAGTGACTGTAGTCGGCCTGTACGTCGTCATTGGCCCTCACGGCCGGCGGCCTCACTTTAGCGATCTTAAGTGGTCGGGCATCAAAGCGAACCTCGCGCAAAAATATTCACCTCGGGTCTGGATCTTAAAGGCGGATCGCATCTGGTGATGCGGGTCAAGGTTGAAGACTACCTGAAGCGACTTACTGAAGACAGTGCGGTCGCGGCGCAAAATGCCGCCAAGGATGCGGGCTTTGACGTCAAGGAAGCCCACGCGGAAACCGGTGGTGGGAATTACCGCGTAATCATGACCGCTTGGCGATGCGGCCAAGGTGAAAGATGCTCGTGAAGCGGTTCAGAAAAAGGTAGACGTCAGCGATAACGTCGGCTGGTCGTTCTCTTCTTCAGGCGCAACTATGACCTGGAGCCTGAACGGGTCGACGCAGCGCTCGCTGGCTGAATCGGCCACTGATCAGGCCATGAAGATTATTGACAGCCGCATCAATGCAGTCGGCGTTACCGAGCCGACGCTGGGACGTCACGGCGGTCAGAATTCGCATCAGATTCTGTTGCAGATGCCGGGTATTCAGGATCCGAGCGCGTTAAGAAGTTGCTCGTGGGCGCGTCACATCTCGAACTGGTTCATGCTGATTAGCCCGCCGAGTCCCATCGTCGGTGCAGACTTATTTTTCGCAGGAAGAGGCGATGGCCTCGCTCAACAGTGGTGGCAATCTTCCCGCGAATCGGCGCGTGTTGCCCTACGAGGAGCGCGCGGATTTGACTTCGACGGACGCTAACGCCGCCACTGCCAATGCGCCAAAACCGGTGAAGTATGTGGTAGTTGAATCGCCCGCCATCATCGACGGCATCGAGTTGCGGACAGCGCAGTGCGATTCCCGAGCGGGCCGGCGGGGACAAGTATCAAATCGCCTTCTCTTTAAAGAAAAGCGGCGCCGACAAGTTTGGCGCGTGGACCGGCGCCAATGTCAACGAATACATGGGCGTGGTGCTCGACAATCGAAGTTAAGTCGATTGCCTTCATCAAATCGCAGATTTTCGATCAGGGCGAAATCACCGGCAACTTTACTAAGGAGCAGGGCGAAGGCCTGGCGCTGACGCTGCGGTCCGGTGCGCTTGCCCGCGCCGATCGAATATCAGGAAGAGCGCACGGTCGGACCTAGCCTGGGCGCAGATTCCATTCGCTCCGGTGTGCGGGCGTCGCTGCTCGGTCTGGCGCTGGTGGTGGCCTTCATGCTGTTTTATTATCGCGGGTCGGGCATCAACGCGATTGTGGCCTTGTTGCTCAACATGATCCTGATGCTGGCGGGATTGATCATGTTCGGAGCGACGCTGACGCTTGCCCGGCATCGCCGGTATCATTCTGACGATAGGTATGGCGGTCGACTCGAACGTGCTGATCTTTGAGCGCATTCGCGAAGAAATGCGTTCGGGCAAGACCATACCTTCGTCTGTGGAGCAGGGCTTTGCCCACGCCTTCGTGACCATTATCGATACGCACGTCACGACCATCGTATCGTCGCTGTTTCTGTATGCCTTTGGCGCCGGCCCGATTCGCGGATTCGCGGTCACCCTGGTGCTGGGACTGCTGGTGAATCTGTTCTCGGCGGTCTATGTTTCGCGGACAATTTTCATCTGGCTACTCAGTCGGAAGGGCAGACGCGCCGAGTCGTTGAGCATCTAGCAGATTAGCCAGCAAAGTTTCATGATTAGATTATTTCACGAAATCAAGATCGACTGGCTCGGTAAGCGCAGGTTCTTTATCGGCCTTTCGATCGTCCTGATGCTTGCCGGCATGGGGACCGCTCTTTATCGGCACAAATTCCATCCCAACGGCACCGACGCTTTCAATCTCGGCGTTGATTTCAAAGGCGGCACGGTCGTCACCGTCAGATTCAAACAACCGCCGGCGGTGGAGGCGACTGCGTGCGGCAATCAATGCCGCGGGTCGTACACGACGCGACTATTCAGCCAGTCCTCGACAAGCCGGCGGCATGTTTCTGATTAGAGTTCCTCACCAGGGCGCGGGCGAGGTGTCAACCGAAAGTCAGGCCGGGGTCGACGCGGCTCCGTGACCATGTGCGCAAAGCGCTGAACACCTTCGGGCCTGAGGCCGATCTGAGCTGAAGCTCGAAGAGGATGCTAAAGCGGCTTACAAGATCGAGGGCACCGACGCCGTCGGCGAGGTCGCCAGTAAGCAACTGCGCACGCAAGCGATCGCGGTAACGATCGCGGCGCTGATCGGCATGCTGCTTTTCATTGCGTTTCGGTTCGAATGGACTTACGGCGCGGCTGCGGTCATTGCGGTCTTTCACACCGTGCTGGTTACGCTGGGTCTGTTTTCCATATTTCAAATTGAGATCAATTTGACGGTGATTGCTGCGCTGCTGACGCTGGTTGGTTTCGACGTCAACGACTCGATCGTTATCTTCGATCGCATCCGCGAGAATAGAAAACTCTACCGGCGGATGAATCTTTACGACGTGACAAATCTTTCGATCAATCAGACCCTTTCGCGCACGGTAATCACCTCAGGACTGGTATTCCTGTCGGTAGTCTCCCTGGTATTGCTGGGCGGCGAAACGTTGAGACCATTCTCTTTAGCGCTGTTGATGGGTATCATGTTCGGCACCTATGACACCATCGCCGTGGCCGGCCCGATCATGGTTTGGTGGGAGCGGCGGATAGCCGCTGCGGATAAGGCAGCGGCCGCCAGTCAGCGTGGAACGGGAGTTCCGGCGCAGGGAAACTCGGCGCGCGTTGATCGCGGGCGCGACAGTGTCGGCAAGCCGTCCCGAGTTGCCTGATCGGGAACAAAATCGAGCAGTTCGGAATCTATACAATTGTTTTTCGTTGGTTGACACGTTCGCATCTTCGGGAAGAAATTCCCGTATTTTCGCAGGGTGTTTGTTCTTGACTTTGTAAGCACTTGCATCATAGACTGCGCACGTTGCTGGCCAATTAAATACGCATCGTCACGGTGCCCTTGCTTCGCAGGAAAGGGACGCTCGGGGAGATGTAACGTTCAAGGGCCAGTTTCTTTGTGTGTTGCAGAGCGGCTGGGCTCGACTTGAACACGCAAATCACTCCGCTGCTACCTTCTTCTTGTTTGCATTGAGTAGGTTCGATCGTGGGTTTTTGAGAATGGTACGTTGATTGACTGTTTGATCTCCATTCGGAAACCGCGATGCAATTGGCGCCGATTTTGGGAGGAAGAAAAGAATGTTCGACCATCTAGTTGAATCCGGATCACACTCAGAAGATATTAAGCGCAAAGGTTCGTTCCTGGCCGGCTTTGCGATTTTCTACCTGGTAATGATATTCACGGTGATGATCGTTGGAATCCTGATCGCTCCGGCCTATATCGACCAGCAGACCCTTGAACTGACTGCGCTCATCGCGCCAGTGCCTGTTCCGCAGGTGAAAAATGAAGTCAAGCAGGAAGCCAAGCCGGAAAAAGTTGAGCTCTGGAAGAATGTCGACGTGCGCAAAGAACTGATCGCTGACGTAAGTCGCGCGGATCTTGTGCCCAAGGAGATCTCTGCCAAAGCCAGCGATATCCCGCCCGTGCGCAAGGGCGTCGTGACTATGGTTGGCTCGGGAAATTCAAATGCGGTCAACCCGATCGCTCCCGGCGCGGGAACCGGTCAGATCATTTCCGCGCCGACCAGGGTTGGAAACCAGCGACGAACCCCCGCCGCCAAAAGCAACCCCCGCGCCCACGCCGCGCGCGCCGATATCGGGTGGCGTGCTCAACGGCAAAGCGGTTCGTCTGGTTACCCCGCCTTATCCGGCGATTGCCAGAAGCGCGCATGCCGCCGGTGCGGTCCAGGTGCAGGTGCTGATTGATGAGAACGGAAACGTGGTTTCCGCGCACGCAGTCTCTGGACATCCGCTGCTGCAAGCCGCCGCGGTCGCGGCCGCGCGTGTCGTCGAAATTTACGCCGACGAAACTTTCGGGCCAGCCCGTGAAGGTCAACGGCGTGATCATCTACAACTTTGTTGCGCAGTAAAGTAGTCGGCGCGCTGGTTCGCCAGGACACCGAGAGCCGACCAGCGCTCGGTCCGCAACTGCCGGTAAGTTATCAATGTAATCAAAACTTTTTGGAGGAGTTACCGTGACTATTCTGACAACCATCCTCGGAACGAAAGCGTTGGGCTTTCTTCTGTTTCTTCTTGCAAACCGTCCGAGTCCGGCCGCCACCCGCGGGGGCAATGAATTCACCATTACGGAAATGGTCAAGAACATGGGGCGGTCGCTATTACGGTCGTGATCATTCTCTTGATCATGTCCGTGTACTCGATTGCCATCATGGTCGAGCGTTATTTGACCTACACCGCGGCGAAAAGCAGTCTCGCGAATTCGCGCCGCGCGTGGCTCAGGCCTTGAAGAACAATCGGATCGAAGAGGCTATAAACATCAGTGACAAGCATCGCAAATCGCACCTCGCGATGGTGGTCAACAGCGGTCTTCAGGAATTCCGCGCGCACGAACAATCGAACGAGATTTCGGGCGACGAGATTGAAGCGTCCAAGCGCGCCCTGCAACGAGCCATTGCGATCAAAACCGCCGAGTTCCGGCGTGGTCTGTCAGGCCTGGCGACGATCGGTTCGACGGCGCCGTTTGTGGGACTGTTTGGTACGGTGTTCGGAATTATCAACGCGTTCCGCGGCATGAAGAACGCCGAGACGGCCGGTATCGCGGCGGTGGCCGGTGGTATTTCGGAAGCGCTCTTTACCACGGCGCTCGGTCTGGTCGTGGCGGTGCCCGCAGTTTGGCTGTTCAACTACTTCACCGGCAAAGTCGACGGCTTCGTGGTGGAAATGGACAACTCGGCCTCAGAGCTGGTTGACTACTTCATCAAGAACCGCACCAAGCAGTTGAATCCATAGTGCGCGACGCCAGGCGTAGTTTGAAGATGGGGAGCGCAGGCTCCCCGATTTCGCTTACACACAAGAAGGAGTTTTTAGTCATGGGAATGCAAGGCGGTTCCGACCACTTACAATCCGAGATCAATGTGACACCCATGGTGGACATCATGCTCGTGCTGCTGATTATCTTTATGGTGGTCACGCCGTTTCTTCAGCAGGGCATCCAGGTCACAATCCCACGCGACCTGCGAAACCCGGACGAGGATCAGGCGATCAATAAAGAGAGCGCGGTCATCGTCTCGATTCCGAAGGATGGCGATTATTATCTCGGCAAGAAAAAGGCGAATATTGAGGATCTGAAGGCTGCGGTCGAAAAGGCGCTGGCCAATAAGAAGGAAGAAGACAAGATCGTCTATATCAAGAGCGGCATCGACGTCAGTTACGGCGAGGTCGTTAAGGTCATCAATGCCGTCCGCGAAAAAGGCGTCGACAAGATTGGGCTGGTCGCTGATAAGAAGAAGGGCAAGGGAGCAGCGACCGCAGCGCCCGCTCCGGCTGCGTAGGCTGAAATATATTCGGAGCGTGGGTTTCCGCGCTCCCATTTAGAATTGAGGGTAAGTTTATGGCAATGGGTGGAAGCGCTAACCGCGCCGTTCCTTATATCAACGTAACTCCACTAATCGACGTCCTGCTGGTGCTGCTAATCATCTTCATGGTGGTGACGCCGTTAAAGCCCAGCCGCTTCAAAGCTGAGGTTCCAACCCAAAGAGATCCTAACGAGGACTTGAGTAAGCTGAAGCCGAACCCGCTGACGCTGGTGGTTTCGATTTCGACAGACCTGCAGATCAAACTTAACCAGGATGTAATGGGTTCAGTGAATGATCCCAGTGCGCTGGCGGCGAAGCTGCAACAGACCTTCCAGCAGCGCAAGGAGCAGCACGCCTATAAGGTTGGCATGGAAACCGCCACAAACATTTCGGAAGATCAGCCGAATTGAGAAAACGGTTTTCGTCAAAGCGCCCCGCGCCCTGAAGTACGGCGACGTCGTTAAGGTCATCGACGCGATTAAAGGAGCCGGCGCCAATCCCGTGGGTTTGCAGGTTGACGATCTGCCGTAGTAAAACCTGTGACGATTTTCGCCGGTAATTCCGCCAGGAAGGCTCGCTTGCAGGAGCGCGGCGGCATCTTCATCTAAACGGAGCTAACAGAATGAGAGTCTCTCGGTCCCGGGTCGGCGCGACAGCGATGCTGGGTTTGTTTGTCGCGGCCACCGCGGGTTGCACCCTGATTAACAAAATCAGAGCCAAGAATGAGCTGAACGAAACAGCGAAGGCTTATAAAGAAGGACGCTTCGATGAAGCCGAAAAGCACGCGAAACGCGCCCTCTATCTTGATCCCAGTAATCAAACCGCCCCGATTTTTATCGCTCGCGTAATCCATCAACAGTACAAACCCGGCGTCGATACTCCGGATAACGTCCAAAGAGCTCACGACGCTATCGAAGCCTATAAGCACGTGTTGGAAAAACCAGCCAGCCCGCAGCAGGTCGAAGAAGCGTATAAAGCAATTTCAGTTTTGTACTCAGCCATCAAGGACGACCAGAAATTGCGCGACTGGATCGCGGCCCGGGCCAACGACACTACCCAGCCCAACGAAAAGCGGGCCGAAGCTTATGCCATCCTGGCCGGCAAAGACTGGGATTGCTCGTTCAAAGTTACCGAACAGCCTGACGTCAAGTTAACTTCTAACGAGGGTGGCACGCCCAAAGTTACCTACCAGAAACCGAAAGACCAAAAGGACTTTGATAACATTCAAAAATGCGTCGTGCGCGGATTGGAAGCAGCTGAAACCGCGATCAAGTACGATGCGAACAGCGAATCGGCCTGGTCTTACAAGACCAATCTGCTGCTGGAAGCGGCCAAGCAGGCAGAGATGAATAATGAAGCCGGCAAGAAGGCCGAGTACGAGAAGCAGGCGAATGTAGCCCAGAAACGGGCGACGGCCCTGTCCGACGAAAGACGAAAGAAAGAAGAAGCAGCCGAGGCCGCTGCTGGTTCACCTACACCCTAGGCTGTAACAAACACTTTGCGCCTGAGCGCTGGTTTGATAGGTGACGCCGACCCGTTCGAGTCGTGCGTCACCTATTGCTATAATGGCAGAGGTCAGAAGTCAGAGACCGGAGGTCAGCCTCGTTGTTCTGACCTCCGATCTCTGATCTCTGACCTCTCTTGCTTATGGTTAGAATCGAAGAAATCTGCGATAAGGTCAGGCGCAATCATCCGCAGGCTGACCTGAACCTGTTGCGTCGCGCCTATCTTTTTCGGCGCGTGAACATCGCGGGCAGAAGCGGGCTTCCGGCGAATCCTACCTGGTCCATCCCCTCGAAGTAGCCAACATTCTTGCCGATATGCGGCTCGATGCCGTCTCGGTTTCCACCGGACTGCTTCATGACGTGGTCGAGGACACGCTGGCCGATACCGATACCATTCGCGATTACTTTGGCGAAGAGGTGGCCCATCTGGTTGAAGGCCTCACCAAGATAGCTCATATCAGTAATGTTTCGCGCGAGGAACAGCAGGCCGAAAATGTTCGCAAGATGCTGCTGGCGATGGTTGACGATGTGCGGGTGGTGCTGGTCAAAGCTGGCCGACCGCCTGCACAACATGCGCACCCTTGCAATATCTCAGCGCCGAGAAGCGGCGCCGCATCGCTCAGGAAACGATGGACATCTACGCGCCCATCGCGCACCGTTTGGGAATGGGTAAGCTACGCGGAGAGCTCGAGGATCTCGCCTTCAAAAATCTTCACCCTGATGACTATCGCGAAATCACGGCCCAGTTGGAAAAGCGGCGCGCGGCTAACGAAGCCTTTCTGAATGATGTGACGGCGATGATTGAAGAGAAGATGCGCGAAGCCGAAGTTCCTTTTGTGCGCATTGAAGGGCGGGTCAAGCGGCTTTACTCAATTTGGAAAAAGCTGGGCGTGCAGGACATCAATCTCGATCAAGTCTATGACCTGGTGGCTGCCCGGGTGATCACTCCGAACGAACTTCGACACTGTTATGCGGCCCTGGGCGTCATTCACAACGCCTGGAAACCGGTGCCGGGACGATTCAAGGATTGGATCGCCACGCCGCGCGACAATCTTTATCAGTCATTGCACACGTCGGTGATCGGATCGAAAGGCCTGCCGTTCGAAGTTCAGATCCGCACCGAAGATATGCACCTGATCGCCGAGGAAGGCGTGGCCGCCCACTGGAAATACAAAGAAGGCAAGCGCGGGCCGCGGGACGACGACGAAGCTCTGAAGGTGCTGCGCTCGCTGGTTGAATGGACCCAGGAAGTAAAGGACTCGCGCGAATTTATCGATTCGTTGAAACTGGATCTCTATCCGAAGGATGTTTATGCCTTCACCCCGATGGGCAGAGTAATTCAGTTGCCGCGCGGGGCTACGCCCGTCGATTTTGCCTACATGATCCACTCGGAAGTAGGCAACACCTGCACCGGCGCCCGCGTCAACGGCCGCATGGTCCCTTTGCGATCAATGATTCAGAACGGCGACGTGGTCGAAATTATCCGCAGTGCCAACGCCCACCCGTCGCGCGACTGGCTCAATTTCGTGGCCACCTCGCGCGCCCGCAATCGCGTGCGTCACTGGGTGGCGGACCAGCAGCGGACGGAATCGATCGAAATCGGACGCAAGCTGTTCGAGAAGAGGCCGGCCGCTTTCATCTGTCCGTCAAGAAGATGCTGGGCGACAGTAACGGAGACCTCAAGCGAATTGCCAACGACTACGGATACGGCCGTACCGAGGATCTTTTGGCGGCCATGGGTTACGGCAAGATTGTGCCGCGCAATATAATCGCCAAGTATCTTGGTCCGGAAAAGTTCGAAGCGCTCGATAAGCAGAAAGAATCGCGTTTGCGCACGGGCGTGCGCGCGGTCAAGCGTTTGATCACCGGCGACGACGCGATCATCGTCCGGGGGTTGAAGACCTGATGGTCAATCGCGCGCGCTGCTGTAATCCGCTCCACGGCGAGGAAATAATCGGCTACATCACGCGTGGCAAAGGGGTGGCCGTGCACGGCGCCCGCTGCAAGAACGTCAAGCAGTTGATGATCAATCCCGAACGCATCGTGACGGTCGAATGGGCTTCGCGTCCTGAGAAGCATGCTTACGCGGTCAAACTTCTGGCGATGACTGAAAACCGGACCGGCATGATTGCCGGCATCACCGGCGCCATCTCTGACATGAAGACCGGCATTCGCGACGCGCGCGCTTCAATCGGGCCGGATCAAAGGGCCGCATCGAAGTTACTGTCGAGGTCTTTGACGTGAAACACCTGGACAGGGTGATGAGCGCGGTCAAGAACGTGCAGGGCGTGCTGGATGTCGAGCGCGTGCAGGGCGCCGCTTAGCTGACACGCTCTCGATGGCCCCGGTTTGGTTCTGACAACGAAGGTAATGCGACATTCATTGGTGGCATTCGCGAAGCGGCAGTAACGGTTTTGGTAAGGCAGCCTCGCCGCCTCCCGCAAACCCGCTTGATGATGCAACCTCTTTTTTCTGGCAGATCCTGATTGCTGTTTTTGGCTGAACAGCTGAGGTCGATATGGTGAAGGCTTTCCTCAATTCAAGCGAGTATCGATCATGCTTTGCCAGTCGAAAATGCCGAAGGTCTTATGCCTTTGATTTGCCCTCAGTGTCGTAGAAGCTCAATTTGATCAGAATACGGCTTGACCTGATCGGCAATCTCCGCCGCGTCGCCCACGATCACTAACGCGGATCGATCCGGTTGCACATAGGCTTGGGCGACTCGCTGAATCTCTTCCGTAGTTACTGCATTAACCTGGTCACGATAAGTTGTCAGAAAATCGCCGGGTAAATCGAACATCTTGATGCTTACCAGCTGATCTATCAATCCGTCCTGAGTTTCGATGCGAATGGGGAAAACGCCGGTGAGATATGACTTTGCGTTGGTGATCTCCTCGACGGAAACAGCTTCATCACGAATACGATTCAGTTCGTAAAAGAATTCGTGCAGCGAGGCGCCCGTCACTGCGGTCCGGACTTCGGCGGTCGCGCGAAAGGTGCCGGCCAGGCGGCGGGCATCCAGGTTGGAATAGGCGCCGTAGGTGTAGCCTTTTTCTTCTCGCAGGTTCATGAACAGGCGCGACGAGGCATTCGCGCCGAGAATCGTATGCATCAACAGCAAGGGGAAATAGTCCGCGCTGGTGCGGGTGATGCCATGATTCGCGATCACAATGTTCGACTGGGCTGAGCCGGGCCGATCGATGACATATGTGTTGCGGCTGTTTCGAGTAGGCAGCGCCGCAAAGACCGGCTTGGCTACTGCAGCCGGTTTCCATTCCGTAAACAGTTGCTCGATGCGTGCCAGCAGCGAGTCGGCTTCAAATTCACCCACTACCATCAAGACGGCGTTGTTCGGAATGAAAGTCGACTCGCGAAAGGACGCGAGGTCCTGGCGTGTCAAAGCGTCGAGCATTTCCGGCGTCGGTGAAATGCGCGAGTAGGGATGATTGCCGAACATTACTTTCGCCATGCGTTCGGAAGCCAGGAACGTAGGCTGCGCGCGTTGTTGAATCAACATCTGATGCGTGTTTTCACACGCGAGCGTGACTTCGCTCTCCGGGAACGTGGCGCGCAAAGTTACGTCTGCCACCAGTTCAAGGATTTCGCCGGCATAGACAGACAATCCGGAGGCCGCGACGCTGGTAAAGTCCGAACTCGACCCGACCGAGAGCGTGGCGCCCAAACGCTCAACCTCTTCGGCGATTTGCCGGCTGGTTCGCGTGGTGGTGCCTTCGGTAAGCAGGTGCGACATCATGTCGCTCAAGCCGGGAAGTTCTGCCGGATCATTCGCGTCGCCGGAACGAAATGCCAGACGGAAATTGATTAGCGGCAACCGCTTGTCTTCAATCAGCACCACGGCCAGGCCGTTCGCCAGCCGGGTTTCGGACGATTCGGGAAGATTCAACGGACGCGGCGCCAGCGGCTGTGGCATCTGGCGACGAAAAGTTTCAGTCTGCATGCTTGGTTGGATATACCTGTCTGGTCTCGGGATTAGTTTGATTCAATCGCCGGCTGTGATGCTGTTGGAACCGGGTTGCCGGCCGGCGTTTCATCCGGGGGCGGGTATCTGTGGCAACGGTGATGTCGGTTGGTCGGGCTCGCCCGGTTCCTGCGGAGCGGCCGGCGGCACTCCTGGGCGGCAGGGACAATGTCCAGAAGCACCCGATCATCAGTGTCCAGAAACTGCGCCACCGCCAATCGAATCTGTTCCGCAGTGACGTCCAGATAAGTTTGCAAGTCGGTATTGAATAATTCCGGGTCGTTATCGTAGAGCGCGAACTCAGCGAGTTGTTGCGCTCGATACAGGGACGATTGGCGGCTGCGCACGGCGGCGTTAAATAGTTGTTCCGCAGCTTCTCCATTTCTTCGACGCTTGGACCATCGCGTGGCCAATTGCCTGATTTCGTCAAAGATGGCGTCCCGAATTTGAGCCCCTTCGCGATCGGGTTTCGGGATGACCACAATGAAGAGGCCCGAAGGTCCGCGCCGTTCATCGATGCCGCCCTGGATTTGGACTACAGACTCTTCGCCCTTGACGAGCTTTTGATAAAGCCGCGCGCTCTCACCTTCAAACAGCAGGTGACTGGCCAGCGACAACGAGTAGAAATCAGGCGAACGTCGCTCAGGAATCTTCCACCCGAGCGCGAACGCCGGGACCGGCGCCAGCTTGTCGAGGAAAGCATCCTGGGCAACTGCCACGCCCGGAGGTTCTTCAACATCCACCGGTGGCGGCTCAGATTGTTGGGAATGGTCGCGAAATACTTTTCGACCAGTGCGAGGGTCTCGATTTGATCAAAGTCGCCGGCGATTGCCAGCACCGCGTTGTTGGGAGCGTAGTAAATGCGAAAGAACTCCTGAATATCTTCAACCGTAGCCGCGTCGAGATCTTCCATCGATCCGATCGTTGAATGCGAATTAGCGGGGTTCTTGAAACTCATTTCAAACAGCCGCAGAAATCCATTTACATACGGCTGATTGTCATACCTGAGGCGCTTTTCTTCCTTGACGGCTTCGCGCTGATTGTCGAGGTTCTCTTGCGTGACGGCGAGCGAACGCATGCGATCACTTTCCAGCCAGAGCGCCAGCGGCAACTGACTGGCGGGCAGCGTCTCGAAGTAATTAGTGCGTTCGCTCGAGGTCGTGCCGTTCATGCGTGCCGCCGGCGTTTGAGATGTACTGAAAGTGCGCGGCTTTGGGCACATTTTCGGATCCCTGGAACATCATGTGCTCGAAGAGATGGGCAAAACCGGTTCGGCCCTCACGCTCGTTGCGCGAGCCGACGTCGTAATAAACCGCGACCGAAACGACCGGAACCGAATGATCCTCGTTCAAGACGACGCGCAGGCCGTTATCCAGACTGAATTGCTTTATAAGTGTGTGTGGAACCTGAAAAGTTTTTGCACTGGAAGCCCGACTTAACCCGCGAGTGGCGAAAGCTTGAAGAGCGTTAGGGGAAGCGACCAAAGATTCTAGCGCGGATTGCGCAGATAAACAAAGACGCCCCATTCTGCATTCACATTGATGCAGAATGGAGCGGAGGATTAGTTAACCGGAAGATCAGGCCGCCGGTTTGTTTTCGGCAATCATGCCGCGCAGCTCGGCGCGCAGCCGCTCGATCTCAGCGAGCTTTTGTTCGACTCTTTCGAACAACGGTCCCTGCGTTTTAATCCCTTCGTCGATCAGGAAGGCGGCCGCTTCAGCGCGGGTCCCGAAGACGCCCGCCTGGACGAGTTGGCCCAGCTTTACCTGCGCGTCCTGCGAAACTTTAACTGCCAGCATGTAATCATCTTTGGCCGAGATAGCTCGTTCGATCGTGCGGCTGATGTCGCGACCGATGGCGGACAATTGTTCCGGAATCCGGGCAGCCATGTCGCGGACTGAATTACCGACGTTGCCGCGCTCGCCATCATGGTCGGAACCGTGATCATTAACTACCAGATCGTCCGTGCCATTTGTACCTTCAGATTGTGATTGAAAAGATGTGCTCATCGAATATGCTCCTGTTTCAGTAGAACTCTTGTACGATGCAGCGGGGTTAGAAGTTCATTCTAAGAAGCCTTCCGATGAGCGTCAAGCAACGACTGTTAGCTTTAGTTTCAGGCCGCCTCAAGATCCGCGCAACATCCGGAACAACGCGTCGCTGCGAGCGGAATTGTCGTCAGGCATTGAGGGCAGGCTTTGGTAGTTGTGTCGGCCTTTCGCGTCCGGTTGACCATCTTCACCAGCAAAAATATTACAAATGCAATGATCACGAAGTTAACGATGTCATTGATAAAGGCGCCGTAGGCGACTACTGGAATCCCTTTCGTCTTAGCCTCAGCTAAAGATGCAGGCACACCTTTTGAATGATCGAGCACCAGGAAGAGGCTGGCAAAATCGACCTTGCCAAGTAACAGTCCGAGGGGTGGCATGAGGATGCCATCGACCAGAGACGCCACAATCTTTCCAAACGCGGCGCCGATGATGACGGCCACGGCCAGATCCACAACATTTCCACGAGCGCACCGGCCGCAGTCCGGGTTTTGATTTGCCCGGCGTTCACGCTCAATGACATTCCTTAGCCAGTTTGTAGCCGGCACTTCCGCTTCGGTTTATTTTTGAAGATGGTCCGGCTTGCGGCTGGCACTTCGTCTTTGCCCGCACAATCGGAAGGGTAGTATTGCAAGGTGCGGGAGTTGCCAATCACTTCGAGTTCGGCTTGCTCGGCGGCTTTCTCGCGACGCTCAGCGACCGTCAGCTGGGCCACTTCATCCGCGATCCGAATACTCGGGCCTCTGGCGATGATGGATGCAAACAGCGAGAAGCCGTCGCAAGTCAATTCCTGGCCGGTGCGTTTCGCCGGCCAGTGTCCGGGCACGTCCAGAGCTTTGCTGAAGGCGGCGACAAAGTCATCCAATACCGGCCACTTGAAAGTGCTTTCGTAACCAATCCAGAGAGTCACCAGCTTGCCGTCGAGAAAATCAAACGAGATAGTTCGGACGTCGGGGAAAACCGTCCTGTCAACCTGCGGATCGTAATGTGGATTGATCGAAGTTTTGACTACCCCGATCTCATCGGCAGGGCCGAGCTTGATGAGAGGAGAGCGCGCCTTCACCTCGTCAAAGGTCATGCCCAGACGAAAGCCAAACAGCTCGGGCGCGTCTTTTAATTGATTCAGTTTGAGAGAGCAGGTTGTTTGGGCCCTGGCAGTTGCACAGCAGCACAGGGCTGCAAAAATCAGCAGGATGAGACTTCTAATGTTCGAGGTCGGATGATTGAGCATTCACTTCAGAAGATTTTCCGTCTGCCAGCAGGCTGGTGATCAATTCAGCCAGGGCTGTTGGCTCGAACGGCGTGGAGACATATTCGTTACAGCCGGCCTGGATCGCCAAACGCCGGTACTCATCAGCGCCATAAGCTGAGACGGCGACGATGGGTGTCAGACGCAAGGCCTGATACTGTCGTATCTGCAGCGTAGCGTCAAGCCCGTTCATTCCTGGCATCATTACGTCCATGATAATCAGATCCGGAGCTTCCCGCTGCGCCAGGGTGATAGCCTGTTCGCCGGTTTCAGCCTCGATCACGCGGTAGCCCCGTTTCTCGAGCCACATCTTCATCATCAGGCGCGTGTCGTCAAAATCCTCCACGAGCAGGATCTTTCGGCAGCGCCGGCGGACGATAGTCCTGTGCAATAACGTTTTGCATTATTCAGCTGGAGGATGGGCAAGAACCTTGGTACCCGCGGCAGGGGTCGAACCTGCGACCTTTCGCTCCGGAGGCGAACGCTCTAATCCACTGAGCTACGCGGGCATTCGGTTAAGGAAACGATAGCATAGCGATCAGCGGTGGGGCTAGGAGCTAAAAGTAACTTTTTGTGTTGGTGCGCGCGCCTCCAATCCCCGGAAAGCAGGCCGGAGACCTGCGTACCGGCTACGAGTGTTTGATGATCACGCCTTCAATAATGTTGGCTACGTTCTCACAACGGTCGATCGCGTTTTCCAGTTTTTCGTACACGTCCTTCCACTTGATAACCTCGAGCGGATCGCGATTCTCGTGGAACAAGCGCGCCACGGCGCGTTGATAGATGTCATCGCCTTCGTTTTCCAAACGATGAAGTTCAACCAGCCGCTCAGTTACGCCTTTGGTTTCTGCAGGATCGAGACGACTTCGTGGAGTTGCAGAGCCATGCGCTGGATCACGCCCGCGAGTTGTCTGGCGGGCTCGGTCGTCTCGTGGATGTCGTACATCACGACCGCGCGGGCCGCGCCGTCAATCAAATCAACCACGTCATCGAGGGCCTTGGACATCATGTAAATATCTTCGCGATCGAACGGCGTGATGAAAGACTGATTCAAACGAGTCGAAACGTTGTGGGTGAGATCGTCACAGGCGTGCTCGATGCTCTTAATTCTTTGCACGTATTCCTGATAATCCCCGTCGCGGTGAGCCAGCATTTCCACCAATGTCTTGGCGGCATCATTGATGTAAGAGGTCATCTGCGCGAAGAGCGAGAAATACTGTTCTTCACGAGGTAAAAGCTTTGCGAACATTATTTTGACTCCTGCGATTGCGAACGATTTGATTGAGAACTGCTGATCAAGGGAAATTCGATATTAGCCGAACCCCTCTTAAGTGTCTATTTGAATGATTGTGTTCGTGAACAAATTCAGAGTTCACGCCTTAGTTTTGTAACCTGAATTTAACTCCGACCTCTGTCTGCGCTTGCAAATTGCTTAGTTGCTCGTATATCAAGGTGCTGTATGTCCGACTCGACCGCTTATTCACAAGTCATTGAGTTGCTGCGCGCAGAATCCGACGCAATCGCCAAGGCTGCTTCGCGGTTGCAGGCGCCAGACCTTGAGCGCGTCCTTTCGATCCTTACCAGTTGCCAGGGCAAGATCGTTTTGCTGGGAGTGGGTAAGTCGGGAATCATCGCGCAGAAAATTGCCGCGACCATGACCAGCAGTGGCACCGCGGCCATTAATCTTCATCCCTCTGACGCTCTGCACGGCGGGTTGGGGATCGTTACTTCAGGCGATGTGGTCATGATGTTGAGCAATAGCGGCGAGACCAGCGAGCTGCTGGAGCTTTTGCCTTACATTAAGCGGCGCGAAGTGCCGCTCGTGGCCATTGTGGGCAGACTAACATCCACGATTGCCAAGCGCGCGGACGCCGTTCTGGACGCGTCCGTGGATCAGGAAGCCTGTCCGCTGAATCTGGCGCCCACTGCGAGCACCACCGTGGCCCTGGCTCTCGGCGATGCCCTCGCCATGACCCTGATGCGCGCCAAGGGTTTGACCGAAGATGACTTTGCTTCCAATCATCCGGCGGGACAATTGGGAAAGCGGCTGACGCTGCGCGTGGCAGATTTGATGCACAGTGGGGTTGAGAATCCGACGATTGGGAGCGACGCCTCGTGGATGGACATTGTTTCGACGATTACCCAGTACGGCCTGGGCGCCGTCAATGTGGTTAACTCCGAAGGGGGCTGTTGGGAATCGTTACGGATGGCGATCTCCGCCGCTCTCTGCAGCGAGTCGGTCCGCGAGACTTTGCCTTTGCAAACCTCAGATGCGATGAACTGATGACGCGGAATCCGGTTGTGACCAATCCCGAAATGCTGGCTTTTGAGGCGCTGCGCCTGATGGAAGATCGGCCATCGCAAATCAACGTGCTGCCGGTGGTTGATGGCGACGGACTGTGTGTCGGCCTCGTTCGCCTGCACGACATTGTTCGCAGTGGATTGTGATTGAGTTGGCACCATCCCTCTCCTTTGGGAGAGGGTCGGGAGAGGGCTTAGTACGGCAGGTTCGGAATAATTCACCGGGCTTTAGCCCGTTATCCACGCCGTTGATGCTGCGCAGAATTCCTGAACGGATTGCGGGCTGAAGGCCGCCGCAACGTTGTAGTTGCAGTTTGCGCTAAGGCCCTCTCCCCAACCCTCTCCCACAGGAGAGGGAGTTAAACTGCTCCACTGCTCGGCCGCGAGGAGAACAAACATGGGAACAAAAATGCTCACGCTTTCAGCGCGATTAATCTTAATCGTCTCGCTGACGTGGTTGTCGTGTTGGGCAGCATGGGCACAGGAAACGGCGACTCGCGGGCGGCGCGCAGCCGACAACTCCGCACCGGCCGAAGCCACCATCACGGTCAATGAACAATTCCTGAATTCATTTCTCACGGCCATCTTCGACAACTTGAACGAACCTTCCATGCCCCTGACCATGGGAGGCGCGCAGTCAACGGCGCAATGCGCCAGCGAGATACGATTGAAGCGGGAAGCGGCTGGAGTGCGAACCGCTGTTCGATTCGAAGAGGGACGGATTGTCGGGCCGCTGGCATTCGCGGGCGCTTACAATGTGAGCTTGATGGGCTGTATAGATTTTACAGGCTGGGCAGACTCGGAAGTGGTGCTTAGTTATGACAGCTCGCGGCGCGCGCTGGTGGCGCGTTTTCAGCTGCGCAACATTCATCTGAATAACACGCCGACACTTTTGAATGGCCCGTTGTTGGGTATGGTGCAGGGAACCATCGATCGTCGCTACAACCCGGTGGAATTGTTCACCCTGGAAAACTTTCGACGCGGGTCGAAATTCCACCGGCGGGTGGTGCTTTGCAGGTGAGGGCGAAAGAGATCCGGCCAGAGATAACCGCGTCAGCGCTGACGCTGCATATCATTTATGAGTTCGTGAAGGGTTAGGGTTCGCAGTTTACCCCTCTGCCTTGGGGGAGGGGGCCTGAGCGCAAACTGCAACCACAATTTCGCTCGGGCTTCAGCCCGCAAACGCGTTCAGGAATTCTTCGCAGCATCAATGCCGTTGAAGAAGACTTGTGGCTCGTCTCGATGAACGGGCTAAAGCCCGATAAATTATTCCCGAGCCTGCCGCGCTAAAGCCCTCTCCCTGACCCTCTCCCAAAGCGAGAGGGATGCGCCTCGTTATTGGCGACAAACGCGCTCTGACTCTGATAGAATCCGCCCTCTGCAACGAAGCTAAGCTGAAAATCTTCTGGAGGTTTCCCCATGCGAAAAATGTATTTTGCGTTCGCCGGACTGGTGCTGCTGGCGTTGACGACGATCGGTTTTGGCCAAAACGGCAACGCTCCGCGTTACCAGATGCCGCCAAAGGAGGTCGTCGATGCGTTCGACGCCCAGCCATTGCCGGCGGCGATCCTGAGTCCGTCAAAGCAAATGATGGCGCTCACCTATCGCCGGGCCTATCCAACGATCGCAGAACTTTCCCAGCCCATTCTGCGGCTGGCGGGCGCGCGGGTGAACCCAAACACCAACGGACCGCAGCGCACGGCGAACATCTATGCAATCACTCTCAAGAAGATTTCAGACGGCAGCGAAACTAAGGTGACGGTGCCGCCACAGGCGAACCTTTCCAATATTCACTTCTCGCCCGACGGTACTCATCTGTCCTTTTTGAATACCAGGTCCGGTGGCATTGAACTCTGGATTGCCGACACGACGACTGGCCGCTCGAAAATGATCAGCGGAACTGATCGCCTCAACGCGACCGCCGGCGATCCCTGTGACTGGCTCCGCGACAACAAAACTCTGGTCTGCACGATGGTCCCGGCCATGCGCGGCGCAGCGCCCGGCGAGCCAGCCGTTCCCACTGGTCCAAATATCCAGGAGAACAGTGGTAAAGCCGCGCCGGCAGCCACCTATGAAGACATGCTTAAGACGGCGCATGATGACGATCTTTTTGAGTATTACTTCACCAGCCAGTTGGCGCTGATTGACATTGCCACGGGCCGCAAAAGCCTGAGTGGCGCGACCGGGAATTTTCGACGGCGTTACGCCGTCACCGAGTGGCGAGTTCTTCCTCGTCACGCGGATCAAGCGTCCCTTTTCGCATCTGATTCCGATGAACGGCTTTCCGGAAGAGGTCGAGGTGTGGTCGCGCGCCAATCAGCTGGCCCGCAAAATCGCCGATGTGCCGTCGCGCGAAGGTGTTTCGATCAGGGGTGTGCAGACTGGTCCGCGCGGAATTCGCTGGCGCCCGGATCAGCCGGCGACGGTGATTTGGGCCGAAGCGCTGGACGGCGGTGACCTGAAGAACAAGGTGCCGTTTCGCGATAAGGTGATCACGATTTCGGCGCCGTTCACCGGCGCGCCAACTGAGTTCGCCAAAACAGAATGGCGTTACGCGTCGGTTGGTTTTACCGAGAAAGGCGTCGCCTTGTTGAGTGAATCGGATCGCGCCAGCCAGCGCAGTCGCACCTGGATTCTTGAGGCAGGGGCTGAGCCACGAAAGCTTTGGGACCGGCGCACCCAGAGGGCTTACGAGAATCCCGGCAACCCCGTGATTCGCCGTGACAGTGGCGCGGGGGCTTTGGCGGCGGCGGCGGCGGTGGTGGTTTCGGCGGAGGAGCCGCCGGCGTAATTATGCAAACCGGCGATTACATCTTCCTCACTGGTCTGGGTTCATCGCCTGAGGGCGATCGTCCGTTCATCGATCGCTTGAATCTGAAAACGCTTGAGACTGAGCGCCTCTTCCGCAGCGATGCGAAGTCCTATGAAACAGTCGTCGCGCCTCTCGATGATGAGGCAAAGACAATCCTGACCCGTTACGAAACTCCGACCGATCCGCCGAATTACTACGTTCGCGAATTGAGCAACAACGGCCGGCGCGCGGTGACCGAATTCAAAGATCCACAGCCACAGCTGCGCGGGGTGACGCATCAATTCGTAACTTACCAGCGCAAAGACGGCGTTAAGTTGAACGCCACCCTTTATCTGCCGCCGGGTTACAAGCCGGGAACTCGTCTGCCCGTGATCATGTGGGCTTATCCACGTGAGTTCGGCGACGCTGATTCAGCCAGCCAGGTCACCGGTTCGGGAAATCGCTTTACGACTATCAGCGGATATTCACATCTGTTTCTGCTGATGTCCGGTTACGCGATCTTCGATAACCCGACCATGCCGATTGTTGGCCCCGGCGAGACAGCCAACGATCACTACGTCGAGCAACTGGTGGCCAGCGCTGAAGCTGCCATCGATAAAGTTGTTGAAATGGGTGTTGGCGATCGGGATCGCATCGGCGTCGGTGGCCACAGCTACGGCGCCTTCATGACGGCCAATCTGCTGGCGCACTCGCGGCTGTTCCGGGCCGGCTTTGCCGAGAGCGGCGCTTATAATCGTTCGCTCACGCCGTTCGGTTTTCAAAGCGAAACCCGCACCTTCTGGGAAGTTCCGGAGCTCTACGCGAAGATGTCGCCGTTCTGGTACGCGCAGAACGTTAAGGATCCGATCCTGCTGATGCACGGCGAGGCGGATGACAACTCGGGCACTTTCCCGATTCAGTCGGAACGTTTCTACATGGCGTTGAAAGGCCAGGGCGCAACCGTGCGTTACGTGACTCTGCCTTACGAAGCTCACGGCTATGCGGGACGCGAGACTTTGCTGCACGTGCTGGCGGAGCGGATCAATTGGTTTGATAAGTACGTGAAGAACGCGCCGCCGCGAAATGGCGATAAGGCAACGGATAATCAGTAACCGTTGTTTGAGATGAAACTTGATTTCGGGCCGTTAGACACGACATGTTTCTAGAACAGCGGTCTCGTAGGAATGAAGGCGAGCAATGTTCGAATCGAACATTGCTCGCATTTCTTTGATCGCGTAGCGTGGTTCTATAAACAATTTTTGCTCTTAAACCGGAAGCGACGATAGTCAAGGTCTTAACGGGAGCAATAGAAAACGGCGCCGCCGGCATATGGTAGCGTGCCAATGGTCACGACTTCATTATCATCTGGTGACATCCGCTTCAAAACTGCGCCTTCACCAATCCGAACAAATGCTTTGGCCAATGAAAATGATCCAACGACCGTCAGGTGACCAGCGTGGGCTGTAGGCAGGCGTGATTGGCAATGATGCTCGTTTGCGACGGATGCGAGTCCCGCCGATGTCAATTGCCGCAAGTCTTTACCAGTCCGGCGAAATGACGAATAAAAGCACCGCACTGAAGTGAACGCGATCTATGTCTCCCCTGGGCGACCACGTGGGGCCCAGGTGTCTATTAGGTTGAACCACCATTCGCAAGGCTGAAAGTCTCCGAGCGAAAGTTAGTTGGCGATTGTTACCGCGCAGGTCGGTAACATACAGCAACCGGCCCGTTTTGCCAGTGCCTCGCTCGTAAACGATCTCGTTCCCGGCGGGCGACCACGAATGCCAACCGGCACCATCTGTATTTGCAATCACCTCTTCGCGTTTGCCGGCGAGGTCGATAACCTGAAGCGCATGATCGTGCCCGCTGGCGTACGAAAGCTTTGTGCTGTCCGGCGACCAGCGGATATCACACACACTCGTTGTCACTTAGCGGCATGACTCTGGTTGCTTTGCTGCCGTTCGGCTCAGCGACGTCAGATGCCACGGTTGGGGCTGGTGCAATTGTCGTAAGCAATAAATCGTCCGTCTGGCGATAGCTCACCACCGACTACGCAAGAATGTGACGTCGTGAAGACTCGAAAGGCCTTCGTCGGTAATTATGGCCGCGCCGTTGCGCGCGGAACGCCGATTTGCGGGGTAGCCATAGAAACACCACAATAGCAAATCGAGCGCTGAGGATCGTTCATTTTCAGTGCCTGACGAAGTCGTTGCCGAAGCGCGTGACTGCGCAAGCGGGCCGCAACGGTGATGCGGGCCAGATGACGGATCACCGGATGCGCTACTTGCCATGAGTAGCAAGCGCAACTGGCGCAAACGACTATCGACAGCGACGAGCCAGCCGCTCGCTCAAAGGTCACGCTGCTGAATGCTCTTATGTCCTTCAGACGCCCCCTCATCCTGAGCTTTGTCAGATTAAGCTTCGAGAAGGTCACATTGGAGTGCGAGATTGCGGCGTCACCGCGTGAGCCGGGTGCGCATGCGCTGCTGCCAAAGGCTTCTTCTCGCCGTCTATATTTTCGAGCTGCGACATCACGTCGGTTAGAGTCTCGCCGCCGAACTGTCTCATCTTCAGATAGAGCAGCGCCGGCACGATCGAGATCAGCGGCAACACAAATACCTGAATCAACTCGGCGACTTGAGTGAAAACCTTGAAACGCACCTTCCCGTGCGATTGCGTCGTTGGTGTTGAATCCAATCAGGGCCCCGACAATCGAACTGGCTATGATCGGCACCAGGAATTGAATCACCATCACCAGGATCATGGTCCGCCATGAGCGCGAAGCCAGGGCGCGGGCCCGCAGGCGCGCGGCTTTCGTTTCCAGTCCCTCCATCAACACCACCGGCGCCCACAGATAGTAACGAACAGTGATGACAATTCCGGGCACGATGCAAGCAATCCAGCCCAGCAGGATCCGCAGCGCGAGCAGAAATCCCGTCTTGAAAAATGGCCGCCAACGCTGGCGCAGCACATCGAACCCGACCCGCAACCTCACCGGTTTCATGGGCATGACCGCCAGTTGAGTTACGATGATTGCTGTGACACCCGAAATAATCGATCCAGTTAGAAATTTGGCCACCACCGACAGCAGCGCCAGCGGTATTCCAATCACGATGGCCGCCGGTCTTGCCCAGCTGCTTGTCAGCGAGTCGAAACGCGAGGGTCATTCCCATGCATGATGAACACGGGAACGTGCGCCAGCAGCGATAACTTAATGAACTCAGGAAAGTATTCACTGTAAAGCGAAAATGCCCTCCGGTAGAGCGCACCCAATCCGTCCGCGTTGGCGCGCATGGCTCCGGAGAAAGCAATCGCCGTCTGCGGCCGCGCGTTCTTGTCTTTTTCCAGTGCCCACATCACCGCCGCGCGCAACTCGCTTCGGCGGTTTCTTGTTAAAGCTGCGTATCGAGGCCGGAGCGTTTTCAGTATGAGCGCGAATGATGGCAGTCGTTTGGCCGGTGAACGGCGGCGATCCGGTCAGCATCTGGTAGGCAATAATGCCCAGGCTGTAGACGTCTGATCGCGCATCGAGCCTTTCCCCGCGACATTGTTCAGGCGACATGTAGAGGCGGTGTTCCCAGAATCAGCTCCGACTCGCGTCAGGTGGCTGGACTTCGTCGTCTGACGAAGGGATGGCACGTGCGGCGAGCGCCCCGCCCGTGTGGCGGGCCTCATGGAACAAACGCGTGGCTTCGCCGTCCTCCGGGCGCTTCGTTCGCATCCGCCTCGTTCACCGGGTGATGGGCTGGATTAGGGGTTGCCGCTTCCAGATTGCTGGTGGGCGCAGGCATGGTGGCTGGTACCGGAGCGATGAGCGCCGGCGGCGGCCAGGGCGGTCAGTCCTTCAGGAGAAAGAACCAGCGTGGGACACTTCCTCAGTTGGCTGCGCTGGGCGAGTGGACGGAGCAATCAAATCCAGCGTCGCGCTGCCCGCTTCAGCGAGTTTGGCAATGCCGAAGTCGAGCACTTTCACGCGGTAGCCGCCGAGGCCGTTTGGCTCGAGCCAGATGTTGTCAGGTTTTAGATCGCGATGGACAATGCCCTGCTGATGCGCTTCGTGAACGGCGGCGCAAACCTGCTCCAGGATGTCCACGGCCCAATAAAGCGGCAGACGGTCCTCTTCAGCCAGCACGTCACTCAACGTGCAGCCGTCGAGATATCTCCATCACCAGATACGCGACGCGATCGCCACCCGAACCGGAAAAGCCGAAATCAGTCACGTCCACGACGTTCGGATGCCGTAGCCGGCCGGCGGCGCGGGCTTCACGCTTGAAGCGTTCGACGAACTCTTCGTTGCGCATGAATTGCGGCGCGATTAGTTTCAAGGCCACATAACGTTCGGTGCCCAGGTGAGTCGCCAGATACACGGCGCCCATGCCGCCCTGCCCGAGCAATCGTTCGAGGCGGTATTTATCGTCGAGTCTGTCCGACGTAACGTTCGAGCGGCGTCATCATGGTCAGTACCGCCTGCGGTAGCGGGCGATTTGCTTCTGATATAAAGATTCAGTTGCTGGCGTCATCAACCGTCCGCTACCGCAGACGGTTCTGACGCTTCAATCCCAGTACGTCTGGTGCCAGCGACGTTTGCGCAGCTGCTCGTCGGTCCAAAAGCCTTTCAGAATCTCAATACGAGGATCGGAATCGCCAGGTTTCGCAACTACCGATGCGACGTCATATCTGTACGGAGCATCAGTCAATCCAAACATTCTCCGATAGCCACGAGCAGCGCGGGCTATCTGGCCGCCGTTTGCGCAGGTCGACATTACCTCTGCGGCGGCGCGACGTCGTCTGAGGTCCGGGTCTTTACCTCAATGAAACAAAGCGTCGTTCCGTCGTATGCGACCAAATCTATTTCAGCATTCACGATCACATCCCGGGTAGTTTCGTCCGATAGGCAAACTGAAATTTGCCGCCACGATCCGGTAGCCCGAGCGTTCGAGGTGCTCGAGAGCCAGGGCCAGTACGTAACTGAACGAAGTACAAT
>ERZ1370068.2553-contig-1695_pt1 | contig 75144 bp, 128 predicted proteins | sample MGYA00561227_ERZ1370068 | MGnify/ENA primary metagenome ERZ1370068 (study PRJEB38410, sample SAMEA6850437) | metagenome | study: Metagenomic assessment of the ecological functions of the soil: analysis of the soil microbiota associated with the... | reverse complement strand
TGTGCTTCGTTCAGTTACGTATTGCTAGGCGAAGATCTGGAATCGCGCGCTGCCCGCGCCGATGAAATGAGCCGCGTGCCTGGCGTGGATCCGCCTGGTGTCGGTCGCGCCTGGCGCAATTACGCATCGATCGCGCATTCGATCACCCTGGCAGTTACGACAGCACCGAGATTCGCACCGCCGCCATCGATGATGGATCGCTGCCGCCATCGCTCTGAGACCTGCCTGCATTTTTCCCGATCTCCCGCTGCGCATCTTCGCGCGCGCGCGAGGTGCGCCCGATTCCTGGTAGTCAGCCTGGCCGATACGTCAGCTGCTGTGTGCTGGTCGCCAACGATGCGGCGCGAAAGCGCGGCATCGTTTCGGGGATCGGCATCGCCGCGGCGCTGGGGCTCGACTCCCGAGATTGCGATTCACCTGCGCGACGAATGCGCGGAAGCCGACGCGCTGAAAAAGCATCGCGCTCTGGGCCGGCAGTGGACCTCGACTATCAGCCATCAGAGCCTGCCGGCCATATCGTGCTGCTGGAGATTTCCGGCTGCCTTAATTATTTCGGCGGCTTGAGCACGCTGCTCGCGCGCATCGACCGGCTCGCTGCGCATCGGTTTCACGCGCGTCATCGCTACTGCGCCCACCGCGCGGCGGCGAGCCTTTCGCGCGCGGTCGGCGATCGCGATTCGAGGGCGCCGACTGTGGCGAACCCAGCCTGGCCGCGCTGCCGGTGGTGCTGCTCGACGGCGCGGATGAAGTGATGGACACGCTGTGCGGGCATCGGCGTGCGCACCGTGGGCGACGTGCTGGCGCTGCCGCGCGACGGCTCGCGCCCGCGCTTCGGCGCGACGCTCCTCGACTAGATCGATCGCGCGCGCGGCAGCTCGCCGATGCGCGCAGCGCGCTGTTCGTCGCGCCGGGCGTTATCACGGTCAGCTCGAGCTGCCTCACCGGTCGAGAGACCGAGGCCTTGCTGTTCGCCGTCAGGCGCGCTGGTCGTCGAGCTGCGCCGGCTTCCTGCACGGACGCGGCGCAGGCGTCACGCCGCATCCGCTGCGATCTCGTGCACGAAGACGTGCCGCCGACGTCGATCGTGATCGGCCTCGCGCCACGCGCCAGGTCGAGCACATGCAGAACGTGCTGCGCGAGCGCCTCGTCGCGGCGACTGCTCGGACCGGGTCGAGGCGATCCGGCTAGTCTCGGAGAGGACCGCGCCGCTCGCGGGAAGGAGGGCGAGTTGTTCCCGGGATCGGGCAAGGACGGCGAAGCCGGAACGCAACTGATCGAGCCTGCGTGCGCGGCTGGGCGAGAACCGCGGTGTGCGCTCGCGCTTCACGCCGATCATCGGCCCGAGTGAGCGCAGGGGGCGCGCCAGCGAGTGTCGTACGAAGGCGCGAGGCAAGATCGCTGAAGCTCGTCTCTTGTGCCCGTCCGCTGTGGCTGTTTGCCGAGCCGCGGCCGTGGGCGCCGAGCCCGCGTCGGCGGAGTTGAAGCTGCTGTCAGGACCCGACGCATCTGAAGATCCGGATGGGGGACGGCGCTGAAATCGGCCGCGACTATTTTGTGGGCCGCAATGCGCGAGGCGCCGGAGCGTGGCTCTACCGCGACCGCGGCGGCGCAGTGGTTCGCGCGCGGCGTGTTTGCTGATGAGCGCTCGATTGGCCCGTGCGTAAGGACTGTCACTGGCGTCATACCCGGCCAAGGACGCGATAGCGCCTGCGAAGCCGGGATCCAGCGTCATGCGAGCCGTCAAAGCCGACACTGGATTCCCGCGCGCCGCGGGAATGACGCCTCAGTGATTTGCGCGGCAATGACGCCCCATGTACTTTGCGCCGGGATGGCGGATGCGTTGTGTCCTGCGCCGAGCTGCACTGCGTTTCCAACTTCACCTTCCTGCGCGGCGCGTCGCATCCCGAGGAGCTGGTCGCGCGGGCGCAGGAGCTGGGCTACGCGGCGCTGGCGATCACCGATGAGTGCTCGCTCGCCGGCATCGTGCGCGCGCATGTCGAAGACGAAAAGTGCCGTCTACCGCTCATCGTCGGCAGCGAGTTTCGTCTCGATGACGGCTTGCGGTTGGTGTTGCTGGCCACCGATCGCGAAAGCTACGGCCGCCTCTCCGCGCTCATCACCCGCGGCCGTCGCAACGGTGCTGCGAAGGGCAGCTATCGCCTGACGCTGCGCCGATCTCGCCGACGGCGTCGACGGCTTGCCTCGCGCTGTGGCTGCCCGCGCACGACGCCCGATGTCGGACGAAGCGCGCTGGCTGGCACGCGCGCTTTCCCGGCGCACTGTGGATCGCGGCCGAGCGCCTGCTCGACGCCGACGACGCGGCGCGTTGCCAGAAGCTCACCGCTCATCGCCGACGTCGCCGGCTTGCCCATCGTCGCGGCCGGCGACGTGCATGCACGCCCGCGAGCGCCGCGCGCTGCAGGACACGCTGACCGCGATCCGGCTCAAGACGTCGCGTCGCGCAGCCGGCTACGCGCTGCATCCGAACGGCGAGCGCCACCTGCGGCCGCTCGAGACGCTGCGCCGCGTCTATCCCGCCGCATGGCTCGCCGAGACGCTCGCCATCGCCGAACGCTGTCGCGTTTTCGCTCGACGAGCCTGCGCTACGAATATCCCGAGGAGATCGTGCCGCCGGGCGAGACGCCGACCAGCTATCTGCGGCGGCTGACCGAAGAAGGTTTCGCGCCGGCGCTTTCCGTCGCGACGACGACCGAGGACAGGCGCGCCAAGGTGCGCAAGCTGATCGAGCACGAGCTGGCGCTGATCGCCGAGGCTGCGCTACGAGCCGTTCTTCCTCACCGTGTACGACATCGTCGCATTCGCGCGCAGCAGGAGCATCCTCTGCCAGGGCCGCGGCTCGGCGGCCAATTCGGCGGTCTGCTACTGCCTCGGCATCACCGCGGTCGATCCCGGCGCGCATGGAGATGCTGTTCGAGCGCTTCATCTCGAGCGAGCGCAACGAGCCGCCCGACATCGACGTCGACTTCGAGCATCAGCGGCGCGAGGAGGTGATCCAGTACATCTACGACAAATACGGCGCGCGAGCGCGCCGCGCTGGCCGCGACGCGTCGATCTGCTATCGGCCGCAGCAGCGCGCTGCGCGACGTCGGCAAGGCGCTGGGTCTCGATCCCGCGCAGGTGGACCGGCTCGGCGAAGTCGATGGCGTGGTGGGACGACCGCAGGGACCTCGCTCAGCGCCTGCGCGAGGCCGGCTTCGATCCAGCGAGCCCGGTGATGCGACGCCTGATCGCGTCTGGTCGCACGCGCTGCTCGGTTTCCCGCGCCACCTGTCGCAGCACGTCGGCGGCTTCGTGATCTCGCGCGGGCCGCTCGTCGCAGCTGGTGCCGGTCGAGAACGCCGCGATGCCCGAGCGCACGCGTGATCCAGTGGGACAAGGACGATCTCGACGCGCTGGGGCTGCTCAAGGTCGACGTGCTGGCGCTGGGCATGCTGTCGCGCGATCCGGCGCGCGCTGGACTCTCGTCGGCGCGCTACGCGGAGCAAGACTTCACGATGACCGACGTGCCGCGCGGAGGATCCCGGCGGTCTACGAGATGATCGGCCACGCCGACACCATCGGCGTGTTCCAGATCGAGTCGCGCGCGCAGATGGCGATGCTGCCGCGGCTCAAGCCGAAGCATTACTACGACCTGGTGATCGAGGTCGCGATCGTGCGGCCCGGGCCGATCCAGGGCGGCATGGTGCATCCCTATCTCGCGGCGGCGGCAGGGCTCGAGCCGGTCACCTATCCGAGCGAGGCGGTGAAGGGCGTGCTGGAGCGCACGCATGGGCGTGCCGATTTTCCAGGAGCAGGTGATGCAGCTCGCGCGTGGTGGCGGCGGGCTTCACGCCGGGAGAATCCGATCAGCTGCGCGCGCTCGATGGCGGCGTGGAAGCGCAAGGGCGGCCTGGAGCCCTTCGAGAAGAGGCTGGTCGACGGCATGCGCAAGAACGGCTACGAGCGAGCAGTTCGCGCGAGCAGATCTACCAGCAGATCCTCGGCTTCGGCGAATACGGTTTTCCGGAATCGCACGCGGCGAGCTTCGCGCTCGCTGGTCTATGCGTCGTCGTGGCTCAAGTGCTACGAGCCGGGCGGCGTTCACCTGCGCGCTCCTCAGCTCGCAGCCCATGGGGTTTTATTCGCCGTCACGGCTCACCCAGGATTTGCCGTCACGATGGAACGATATTGACCGCCGATGTTTGCCTAAGCGAATGGGAGTGCTGGGATATGGAAGCGAAGCCACAACTATCGTCATTTCCGCAAAATTCACCTCGTCATTCCGCGAGATAGCGGGGCTCGCCGTGTCGTTGATGCCACCGCCGATCGAGTGTCGTCCCCGCGCCTCTTCGTCTCCGCGCATGGTCAAGGGATTGTCGGAAGTTTCCGGCAAGAAAGTCGTCGCCGCTCGCGCGAGCGGTGCATTTGCGGATATATCGACGACTCGCGCCGCGCCAGCTGCACCGTCATGACATGGAGGCGCTGGCCGCGGCCGGGTGCGTTGGCGGCCTGAGCGGCCATCGCCGCAATGCGCTGTGGGACGTCAGCGGCGTCGAGCGCATCGCCGTCCGCTGTTGGCGGATTCAGCCACTCGACGGTACTCGCCGGCGGCATCATCGCGCCGGCGAGGCGAGGACATCGATCGCCGATTACCCCACGCGAGCCTGGGGCTCACGCTGGGACGTCATCCGCTGGCGCTGCTGCAGCGCGCCTGCCGCCAGCATGCCCCGTGCGGCCAGGATTGCGCGAGCTGCGCATGTGCGCATCAGCGCGCGTGACCGGGCTCGTCCGGCCGTCAGCGCCGAGCACCGCCAGCGGCGTCACGCTATCGTCACGCTCGAGGACAGGGTGCCGGCACGGTCAGCGTCATCATCGGCGCGACCTGGCCGAGCGTCCAGCGCAAGGGCTATTGCGCTCAATCTGCTCACCGTCTGCGGCGCGCTGGGCGTGCCGGCGAGGTATCTGATCCTGGACGATTGTGCGACCAGCGCGCTGTCAGCAAGCGGCGGCCATCGCGCGATTTCGTTCAGTGTGTTATATTCAGTTGCAGGATCCGGAGCAAGGCTGGCGAACAATAGACCGCGCGCAGCACCACGCGTGCCGCCGAGACTTTTGAGGCATCAAGACTCTTTGATGGCCAAACGTCCTTCCACCAGAGTCATCACGGCCCAATGGGCCATTCTATCATACTACCAGCGATTTAGAAAGACTCATGCCTTTGTGCTCGTCTCAGTCGCTGATCATTATATAGCACTCTTTCCGATTGGCTCGAATTGTAGTGACAACATAGCATTCGATGCTTGACCCTCTCGATACGGCATTTTCCAGTCGGTGTTCGGTGACATTTTGACGCTCCTGATTGCGCGGGTTTAATCACAGCGCCTCAATATGACAGTGAGGGCGTAGGCAAAGCATTATTCATGGCGAAGATCGTTATACAGTCCCTAGCTCTTCACAAAGCCATTGCGAAGAAGTTGTTCTGATTTCTCTGACCTTCGCGGCGTCGACGCGGCACCATTTGCTGGAAACAGCGCGATCGTGGCGCTCGGGATTACCTATTGGCCTGTTCGCGTAGAACGAGATGACCGTAGCGATGGCGACTCGAGCAAGCAAGCGGAAATCGATACCGAGGTTTGACGGCGCAGACATCGCGCGGAAGATCGGAATGAACCAGTCGGGGTATCCGTACGCGACGTTTCTCAACGTGCTTTTTCATCGCTGAACGGTGGACGTTCGCGTCATTGGCCGCAGCGTCGACCGATCCGCTGGTACAACCAAACTGTGCAAGGTCAGCAATTCGGTTGTGGCTGGAATTACCGGGCAGTATCCTGCTTTGCGCTCTTAACAGAGCAACGTGGCAGGTTCTTCTTTGTCCTCGAAGGTCTCGCTTCAATGTGAGGATCTCGGTCAAAGCGTCAGCTTCCACCCGTCACAAGCTGTCATTGCCGAAGGGCGTCATCCATCGCGGCGCGTGCGCTGCAGATGAAACCATCGTCTGATGGTGGAAACAGCGCCATCATTCCTACCGCGCGATGCCTGACCTCCCGCTCGATTCGAACGCTCTCCCCGTCAGGGCCCATCATGAACGCCGAAGATCTGCGGTCTGTCCAGATCTCTCTCCAAGAGCTGCTACCGCGAGGACCCCAGTCGGCGCTGGTCGACGCTGCGCGCGCACAGGGACGTCTCGGCGAAGGTGTCAGCTGCAAGATCGAGACGGGTAAGGCACTCTGTCGTTGCGGGGCTGCATCCTGCCACGGTGGAACCTGGACTAAGCGCCTGCTCGGGCGACTGCTGCTGAGCTCTGGTGGCCTGCGCCGGGGTGACGGACCGCCGTTGCCACCGCCTCGGTATCGAGCTGCGGGATGCTTCGCTCCAGGCGGAAGGCGATCTGGACTTTCGTGGAACCCTGGGCGTGTCAAAGGAGGCTCCCGTCGGCTTCCAGAGCATCCGCCTGCAGTTCACGCTCGACACCGATGCTTCGGAGGAGCAGCTTGCCACGCTCCTGCGCCTGACCGAGAAGATATTGCGTCGTGTACCAGACGCTCGCCCATCCGCCTGCGGTGTTGGTCACGCGCAAGTCCGTCACGGACAAATAGGTCGTCGAACAACATGGCGATGAATGAGGTGTACGCGACGGTCGATCCGAACGCGTGCGCAGATCGATACGCTCGATGGGCCGACGGTGCTTGAGTTTGGCAGCCCAAGGTGCGGATATGCCGTGCTATCAACCGCCGCTGGCCGCTGCCCTGGCCGATCATCCGCGCATACGCCATATCAAGATCGCCGACGGCATCGGCCATCCGCTGGGCGCGCTCGTTCGGCGTGCAAGCTCTGGCCTGCCTTAGTATTCTGACCCAAGGCAAGGAACCACGCGTCTGATCGGCCCAACGATTCGAGCGGATCCGACTGGCCCTCGCGCAGATCGATGTCGCCGACTAGCGTATCCAGGCCACCGGGGAGGCGTTGCCCAAGCTAGTCGCGACTCGGAGAAATCCTGAAATCCACTACGCTCGGGCAGCGCCAGCGGATCCGGGCAGAAGCTTGCCGCACGCGTCCGGGACTCGGCGGACCACATGACAAACCTGTATTCAAACGATGCGGTCCTGCTGTCGAGTCGATAGGAAAGATCGGTGATCGAAAAACCGTGCTCGGAAACAAGCTTGCGCAGCCAATCCTCGTCGCTGATCTGGTCGCGGCGGAAGGAAAGATGGCAATGGACGAAGGCTTGCGTATGGAGCCGATCCTCCACGGATCGAAGAACCGGAAAGCAAAGCCAGCGTCAGTGCATGCAGCGGCGCCGAGCACATAGAACCCAGCGCCGATAACGACGCCGACCGCGGAGATGACCCAGACCGAAGCAGCGGTAGTCAGACCGCGGACGGAGAATCCTTCCTTGACGATCACGCCCGCCCCGACGAAGCCGATACCGGTGACGATCCCCTGTATGACCCTCGTGGAATCGCCCGGGCCGCCCGCGGGTCCGTGCGACAGCTCCTCGGCCAGAGCGACCAGCAATGCCGAGCCCAAGCATACGAGCGCGTAGGTGCGCAAACCGGCTGCCCGACCATGATACGGATCGCTCGAGGCCGACAAGAGGCGCCCGCCAGCAGCGCCGCCAACGGACGCAACAACAGTTCGTAATCGAGCATCGATGCCTCGCTGACAGACTCCATCCTACAACGGATTCAGACTCGCGCGCCGATTGTGTTCGCCGCGATAGTCGCCGTATCGTCGGGCTACGACGTCGATGCATTGCTGGCCATGGAATCTCTCAAATCGTCTTCAAAATCCGTTGCACCTTACAGGCTGCCGTCGCGGCATCCGTCCGCCGACGCCGGCGCCGCGACTCTCTCGCGCGACGACGCGCATGCGGGCGGCGCCACGTACTGCTTCAACGCCACGCACATTCGCGGCGGACAAGGCGTCCGCTATCACGCGAAGGCAGGAAGCGTTGTTGATCAGCTTACCTGGTCCGCCTGGCTCGTTGACCTTCTGCTCGGTGTCGCGCCAAAGCCGCTTCTCGCGTGCCGCGCGCGAATAGTGCTGCTCGAGGCAAAGTGACCTCTGGCTCGCCACACCGTAGCCGAACGCGATCTCAATGACCGCCGGCGAAGATCTCCCATTGGACGGCGGCTGTACCATGTGGCGGTGCGCTATCGAATGACGAGCAAGCCGATGTTTCGTTCATTGCTGTCATTGCCGCTGGTGCCAGCGCGAAACGGGAGCGTCGTTTCGCACTTAATGCGATGATCGAAGCGGACCGGGTGGCGTGCTCAAGGGAGAGGTCGAAGTCGTAGACACGCCCCTCGAACAGCGGCAAGGGGCAGAGGATTCGCGCTGTCCAACGTGCCGAATCGCGCTGTGGAGCAACTACGCAGGAGCGGGCGACGCCGTGCGCTTTGTTCGCGTCAGTACGCTCGATGACCCAGACCGGCTTCCGCCCGACATTCACATCTTCACTCCGTCGAAGCAGCCATGGGTCGTGCTTCCGCCGAACATGCCTGCGGTGGAAGAGTATTACGAGCGTACCGTCTACTGGCCGAAGGAGAGTCTGAGCGCCGCAGCGCGGTGCTCGGCGGCAAAGCCTCGTAAATAGCTTCGCCGGACCCTCGTTTCGGACTAGCGCGCCAAGCCGTCAAAAAATGGATGCGCGAAGGGATACGTCCTATACTTAAAGCGCGGATACGTCGGCGCACCCAACTGGCGCCAGGCATTCGAGAAGACTGCCTCGTCGGCGGCACCTCGTATCCGTCCAGGCGACGCGAGGCCATGCCTGATGGCGTTACAGCGAGCATCAGGCACCCTGGCGTTCCACCTTACACCATGGGGAGGGATCGATGAATTGGTACCTAGGGGCACTTGAAAAGTACGCAGACTTCAGCGGTAGAGCGCGTCGCAGGGAGTATTGGTTTTTTTGTCTTGCAACATAATCATTTCGATTGTCCTCACGATTTGTGATGTATTCATCGGAACGTACAACGCCGCGGCGAGCATCGGCATATTGACGGGGATTTATACGCTGGCGGTGCTGATTCCGGGCATCGCGGTGACGGTCAGGAGGCTTCATGACACCGGGCGCAGCGGGTGGTGGATATTGATCATTCTGGTGCCCCTGATCGGTTGGATCGTCCTGCTGATCTTCACCTGCTCATCGACGACAGCCAGCCGGGAACGAACGCTCATGGGCCGTCTCCGAAAGAGGGAGGGATGGCGGCCGCCACCGTTTAGACGTGATCCGCGCCGCCTGATGGGTCGCTGGATGTAAGAACCTTCCGTCGCCGGCATTTCGTGCCGGCGACCATCGAACAACAACGGGATAAAATACTCAGAGAAAGTCCATTCGCGCAGCATCGTGACGGTCATGGAAACCGATCCTGATTCTGGTCCTTCTGCCGGTGTTGATCGGCGTCGTGGCGAACACGCTCTTTCGAAGCATCAGGAGCGCGACGCTCGCGGCGACGATAGGCGCGCCGGTCGTGGTGTATTTCTGCCTCTGGGTCCATGATCCGGACGGCACGTGGAGCTGCGCCGCGCTGCTCGTCGCTCCGTTGGTGCATTGCTATGGCGCTGGTCACGGTTCTGCTGTGGTATGGGCGCTCGCGCGTCCGAAAGCGAAACTCCTGGAACGGCGCGTGACGTCGCCGCCGACCCAGGAGCGCGACTGGCAAGCATCTTCGCTCGACTACGTACGCCGTCATTGCGGGATTTGTGGGTAAGCTCGCAATGCCTCGGATCGTTCGCTGTTCACCGTGCTGCCTTTCGCTTGCGGAGGCTCACATGAAAACCATCCGGCGCCGCATTCGCGGCGCTTCTCTTGATGTTCGCGGTTGTATTCGCGCCCGGTGTCGCGGCGCAACAGTGGCCATCGAGGCCGTCAAGTTGATAGCCGTCTTCCCGCCCGGCAGGCTCGGTCGATCAGGTGTCACGCATCGTCGCCCAGCAATTGAGCGTGCAAACCGGCCAGACATTCATCGTCGACAACCGCGTCGGTGCTTCCGGGCTCGATCGGAACCGCCTTGTTGGCCAAAGCCGATCCCGACGGCTATACCCTCGGGGTGGTGTTCGACACTCATGCGGTGAACCCGTCGCTGATTCCCAACCTGCCGTTCGATACGACGCGAGACCTGACACCGATCATGCTGGTGGGCACCGGCGCCATGGCGCTGGTCGCGCACGTCAACGAGCCCCTACAAGTCGTTTCGCGATGTCGTCGCGGCGGCGACAGCGAAGCCGGGGAGCGTCTCCTACGGGACCGATCGGCGCCGGCAGCCTCAGCCATTTGACGATGACGCAGCTCGGCAATCAACTCGGCGTCGAATTCAACCACATTCCCTATCGTGGCGGCGGGCCGTTGATGAACGACGCGATCGGCGATCAGGTGCCGCTGGCCATCGGCTCGGTGTTTCTGGTGAACCCCTATGCTCACGTCCGGTCGCCTGCGCCATCGCGGTAACTTCCGCCAAGCCCGATCCCAAGCTCCCGGGCGCGGAGCCGATAGCCAGCGCAGGGGGTGCCCGGCTTCGAGGTTTATACCTGGTGGGGCGATGTTCGGTCCCGCCCACATGCCGCCCGCTCTGGTCAAGCGTGTCTACGATGAGCTTGCCAAGGCCGTTAAAACACCGGAAGTTGCCGACAAGCTGTCGGCGCAGGGGTATGGAAGTGCTTGCCGCGCCCCCGAGCAGCTCGATGCCTTCGTGCGCAAGGAAATACCGCGCTGGGCCAAGGTCATCAAGGACAACAAGATCAAGTTGGGCGATTGACTATTCCCGACGTGGTCGTCATGCAGGCTCTTAGCCGAGCGATGGACGTGACCGCGTCGATCGCCGCGCGAGCGACTGGGCACTGCGGAAGGAACAGAGCGTCGTCGCTGCGTGACGGTATAATTGCGCTCCCACTGCCGACGAATCGCACCATGCCTTCTTCCTCGCTGCCCGATAGTGTCGATGCCGTCGTCGCGCTGCTCGAGCGTTACGACTACTTCGCGGACCGGCGGCTCGCGACCAGCGTGTTTCTGGCGCTCAAGATGCGCCGGCCGCTTTTCCTCGAGGGTGAAGCAGGTGTGGGCAAGACGGAGATCGCCAAGGTCCTTAGCCTTGCGCTGTCGCGTTCACTGGTGCGACTGCAATGCTACGAAGGTCTCGACACCGCATCGGCGGTGTACGAGTGGAATTATCCGCGGCAGATGATCGAGATCCGGCTGACCGAAGCGCAGGGCAAGGTCGATCGCGAGACGCTGGCCACCAATATTTTCAGCGAGCGCTTTCTGATCCGCAGGCCGATTCTGCAGGCGCTGCAGCCCGACGACGGCATCGCCCCGGTGCTGCTGATCGACGAGCTCGACCGAACCGACGAGCCGTTCGAAGCGTATCTGCTGGAAGTGCTGGCCGAATATCAGGTAACCATTCCCGAGCTGGGCGCGATCAAGGCGGCGTCGCCGCCGATCGTCATCATCACCTCCAATCGAACGCGCGAGATCCATGACGCGATCAAGCGGCGCTGCCTGTATCACTGGGTCGATTTTCCCAATGCCGAGCGCGAGCTGGCGATCGTGCGGCGCAAGGTCCCGGGCGCGGACGCGCCTTTCGCGCGAGGTCGTTGCGTTTACGCAGCGGCTGCGCGCGATGGACTTGTTCAAGTCGCCGGGGATTGCCGAAACGCTGGATTGGGCCGAGGCATTGGTCGCCCTCGACCGCATGAGCCTCGACCCGGAGACGGTGGCCGACACGCTTGGCGCGTTGCTCAAATACCAGGACGATATCGGCGCCGTGACACCGCAGATCGCGGCGCAGCTCGTTGCCGAGGCACGCACGGAAGCAGGCAAGGCGGTCGAGGCCCGCGTTTGATATGGCCGATCGACCGCTCTTCGGGCGCGCGCACCTGGCCGAGAATATCCTTCATTTCGCGCGGGTACTGCGCAAGGCAGGGTTGCCGGTGCGGCCCGGCCAAAGTGATCGCGGCGCTGGAAGCGGTCGAGGCGGTCGGTGTCGACAACCGGGAAGACTTTCGCGCCGCGCTCGAGTCGGTGCTGATCGAGCGTCACGAGCAGCAGGTACTGTTCGATCAGGCGTTCGACCTTTTCTGGCGCAACCCGCAACTGCTCGAGCGCATGCTGCAATTGCTGCTGCCGAAAATCTACGGCCGCGTTCCGCCCGCGGAGGCCGAGGGCGCCGCTGCCGTCGCGTCTCGCCGAAGCGATGGCGCCGCGCCGCGCGGGCCGTCGATCGAGGCACAGGAACAGGAGATCGATCTCGACGCGACGCTGAGCTTTTCGTCGCGCGAGGTGCTGCAGAGCAAGGACTTCGAGACCATGACCGTGGCCGAGCTGGCGCAGGTCAAGCTGATGATCGCTCGCCTGCGCTTGCCGCTGCCGGAATTGCCGACGCGGCGCACCAAGCCGGCAGAGCGGGGACTTCGGTCGACCTGCGCGCGACGCTGCGCGCAATGGCCTCCGCGCGCGGCGCGGTCGTTCCGCTCGCCTGGCGGCGCCGCCGGTCGCGCCGTCCACCCCTGGTTGTCCTGTGCGATATCTCGGGCTCGATGGACCGCTACGCACGCATGCTGCTGTTCTTTCTCCACGCCATCACCAACGATCGCGATCGCGTGCACTACGCTTCTGTTCGGCACGCGACTCACCAATATCACCCGGCATTTGAGGCAGCGCGATGTCGACGTCGCGATCGCGCGCGTGAGCGCCGCGGTGTCGGACTGGGCCGGCGGTACCCGCATCGGCGCTTGTCTCTCCGGAGTTCAACCGCCGCTGGTCGCGCCGCCTGCTCGGGCAGGGTGCGATCGTGCTGCTGATCACCGATGGTCTGGACAGCGATGTCGGCGATGGTCTTTCGCGTGAAATGGAGCGCCTGGGCAAATCCTGCCGGCGGCTGATCTGGCTCAATCCGCTGCTTCGCTATGAGCATTTCGAGGCGCGGCCGGCGGGCATCCGGGCGATGCTGCCCTACGTCGATGAATTTCTGCCGGTGCACAATCTCGAAAGTCTGACGCAGCTCACCGCGGCGTTTTCGCGGCACGCGACACGCGGCCGCGTGAGTACGGAACGCTTCGCGGCGTGAGTGTACAAAGACTGAAGACGACATGGAAATGAACGGCAGCCGGACGGTACCGGCCGACATCGAGACGACCTGGCGTGCGCTCAACGATCCCGAGGCGCTCAAGGCGTGCATCGCCGGATGCAGTTCGGTCGAGCGGGTGTCCGACCAATGAATACCAAGGTGACGATGACCGCACGCGTCGGGCCGGTCAGCGCTCTCTTCTCGGGCCGCATCGTGCTGACCGATGTTGTCGCGCCCACGTCGTACACGCTGAGCTTCGATGGCCAGGGCGGAGCGGCGGGCTTTGCCAAGGGCCAGACGCGTGTCGCGCTTGTCGCCAACGATCCGGGCACGCGCGTCGACTACCAGGCCACGGCACAGGTCGGCGGCAAGCTGGCGCAGATCGGCTCCCGCCTCATCGACGGCGCGGCGGCGAAGGTCGCCGACGATTTTTTGCCCGCTTTGCCGAGCGGCTTGGGGAGCAGCCGCCGGTTGCGGCTGGCGACGCCGTTCCAGCGCCCACCGATAGCCGGGTACGCGCCGCGATGCGCACGATGTCGGTGCCGGCTCGTATTGGCTGCGGTCATCATCGCCGCGATGGCGATCTACTGGCTTACGCGCCCGGCGTAGAATCAGGTCATAGCCTATGCTCGTTTCTATACTCTGACATGGACGGTGTCGATCTCGAAGTGCTGCGCAAGAGTGCCGAGTGGCTGGACTCGGGCGGCGCGTGCTGCTGGTCACGGTGGTCAAGACCTGGGGCAGCTCGCCGCGCCCGCCAGGCGCGCTGCTCGCGGTGCGCGAAGACGGTATCGTCGTCGGATCCGTTTCCGGCGGCTGTATCGAGGACGACATCGTCGAGCGCTCGCGGCGCGAAGGCGCCTATATCCACGCGGCCGCAGGCGGTGACCTACGGCGTCTCGGCGGAAGACGCACGCAAGTTCGGGCTGCCGTGCGGAGGGACGATACAGCTGGTGCTGGAGCCGCTCACGAAGGATAGCCGCATAGGCGAGCTGCTCGATGCGATCGAGCAAGGCAAGCTGGTGGCGCGCAAGCTCGACCTCTGGATTCGGCCGCGCTGTGTCGCTGGCAAGCGCCAACGCCGCCGACGCTCTCGCGTTCGACGGCCGCACGCTGACGACGGTGCATGGGCCGCGCTATCGCATGCTGGTCATCGGCGCCGGGCAGCTGTCGAAATATCTGGCCCAGATCGCCGTCGGTCTCGACTATCAGGTGACGGTCTGCGATCCGCGCGAGGAATACACGGAGACCTGGGACGTCGCGGGCGTCACGCTGGTCAAGACGATGCCCGACGATACCGTGATCGCGATGAATCTCGACGAGCGCTGCGCGGTGGTCGCGTTGACGCACGATCCCAAGCTCGACGACCTGGCGTTGATGGAAGCGCTCAAGTCGCCGGCGTTCTACGTCGGCGCGCTCGGATCGCGTGCCAACAACGCCAAGCGCCGCGAGCGTCTGCGGGAATTCGACCTGTCGCCGGAAGAGATCGATCGGCTTCACGGCCCGATAGGCTCTGTACATCGGCAGCCGCACGCCGCCGGAAATTGCGGTATCGATCCTGGCCGAGATTACCGCGGTCAAGAACGGAGTCTCGCTGCCGGCCGGCGCGCACGTTGCGGCCGCGAAGGAAAAGCTCGGTCCCTCGATCGCATGCGCGACATCGTAGCTTCCGATTCGCCGGGCGTCGGCGCCGGCTGAGATAAAATCGGCGTGGTCTGTGCAACTTTCGCCGTCTTTTTTCAGGAGACATTCGAGCGTGTCGTCCCGTCCAGCGGTTTCGAAGAGCCACCCCGCCCATGCGCAGCTTCCGACTTCCTCCGTATCGTTTGCGAGCACTCGTCGCCGGTCGTGTCTGCTTTGCATGCTCGCGACCGGCGCACCGGCTCAATCGCCTCCGAGTCCTCGCCGCCTGCGCCAGCCCGCGTCGCAGGCGGAGAGCAGCTGCAGAGCCATGGCGCACCGATCGCTTCTATCTCGAGACCAGCCTTTATACCCATCATTTCAGCTACGATCCGGCGCACGTCGACAAGCAGAAGCTGATCCTGGGGGAATGGAATATCACCGAGCAATGGCTGGTCGGCGCGTCGTTCTTCGACAATTCGTTCGGTCAGCCGACGCAATATGTCTACGGCGGATGGCGCTATCGACCCTTCGAGCAATTGCAGCCGTTCTATATCAAATTGTCTGCGGGACTCGTGCACGGCTACAAGGACCCGTATCAAAACAAGATCCCGTTCAATCATTCGGGCGTCGCGCCGGGCTTTATCCCTTCGGTCGGTTACTGCTTTAACCGGTTCTGCTCCGAGCTCGTCCTTTTTGGCACGGCCGGCATGTTGGTGACGCTCGGCGTGACCATTCCTTGAAGCAGTTCAGTTAGACGGCACGATCATTTCTGGTCGATCTTCGGATCGAGCGCGTCGCGCAGGCCGTCGCCCAGCAGATTGAACGCCAGCACGGTGAGAAAGATCGCCAGGCTTGGAAAGATGGCGACGTGCGGCGAGGTCATCATGTCGGCGCGCGCCTCGTTGAGCATCGCCCCCATTCCGGCGTCGGCGGCTGCGCGCCCATGCCGATGAACGACAGGCTCGGCGGCGGTGATGATCGAGGTCCCGATGCGCAGCGAGAAATAGACCACGACCGCGGCGATCGTCCGGGAAAAATGTGCCGAATGACGATCGTCCAATCGGACGCGCCGATGCTACGCGCGGCCTCGATGAAGGTCAGATGCTTGAGCGAGCAGCGTATTGCCGCGAACCAGGCGCGCGAAGGTCGGTATGCTGAATATCGACACGGCGATGATGACGTTGGCCATGCCGCCGCCGAGTATGGCAACGATCCCGATCGCCAGCAGGATGCCCGGAAACGCAAACAGCACGTCGCACAGACGCATGATGACGCGGTCCCACCAGCCCTCGTAGTAGCCGGCGACGAGTCCCAGTCCGGTGCCGATGAGCGCGCCCACGGCCACCGAAACGAAGCCGGCGGTCAGCGAGATGCGCGAGCCCATGAGAATCCGGCTGAAAATGTCTCTCCCCAGGGGATCGACGCCGAACCAGTGCTTCAGCGAAGGCAGCGCGTTGAGGCTGTCGTAGTCGAAAAACATCTCCGCGTCGTAGGGAACGAGCCACGGAGCGATCACCGCGACCAGGATCAGCAGCAGCACGAACAGTCCCGCGGCCACTGCGACATGCTGCTTGCGAAACTTGCGCCAGAATTCGCTCCATGGCGTGCGCACCGACGCGGCATCGGGTGCAACAACGGCGTCGATTCCGACATCGGATCGGGACCGGCGGCTACCGTTTCGTCGAGCGCTTCGGATTCCATGGCGCTAGCGGTAACGGATAGTCGGATTGATCACCGCGTAGAGCACGTCGACGATCAGGTTGATGAGGATGAATTCGAACGAGAAGAGGAGCACCTCCGCCTGGATGATCGGATAGTCGCGCATGTCCACCGCATCGACCAGCAGCCGTCCCATGCCCGGCCAGTTGAAGACGACTTCGACCACGATCGACCCGCCGAGCAGAAAGCCAAACTGCAAGCCCATCATGGTGACAACGGGAATGAGCGCGTTGCGCAAGCCGTGCTTGATGACGACCACGTTTTCAGACAGACCCTTGGCGCGCGCGGTGCGAACGTAGTCTTCCTGCAGGATGTCGACGAACGACGAGCGGGTGAAGCGGGCCATGATCGCCGCCACCGCGGCGCCCAGCGTCAACGACGGAAGAATGTAGTGTTTCCAGGTCGCGGCGCCGACGGTCGGCAGCCAGTTGAGCTGCACGGCGAAGATCTGCATCAGCACCATGCCCAGCGCGAAGGCGGGAAGGAAATGCCCGACACCGCCAGCGTCATGCCCAACCTGTCGGGCCAGCGATTGCGCCATACCGCGGAAACGACGCCGATGAGCATGCCGAAGGTCACCGACCACGACATCGCCGCCAGCGTCAGCCAGAAGGTCGGCATGAAGCGCTCGCCGACTTCGGTGGAGACGGGGCGCTTGGTGCGCAACGATCGACCGAAATCGCCCTGGACCACCGCCGGTGGCGAAGCGCACGAATTGCTCGGGTAGGGAGCGGTCGAGTCCCAGGTCCTGCCGCACGAGCGCCACCGTCTCCGGTGTCGCATCGGGGCCCGCGGCGAGCCGCGCGGGATCGCCCGGCAGCAGGTGCACGAACATGAACACCAGACACGCCGACGATCAGCAGCGTCGGAAGCAGCCCGAGCAGACGCTTGACGATGTACTGGAGCATCGGTTGTACCGCGCTGTCAGCCTATCGAAGAGACTCCTCGGCGAAGCTCCGACGAACACAGTGAGAGCTCGCCGAACCAGCGTCATCCCGCGGCGGATCCATGCGATCGCAAAGCCATGGATCCGCTGCGGGAATGACGAATCAGCGCCGCCACGAATCGGTTCAGGGCTTCAGGTCGATTTCGTTGAAGTTGAACGACGCGTCCGGGATGACGTAGACGCCGGTGAGCTTCTTGCTGTGCGCGGAGAGCAGCCTCTCGGTGACGAGTGGCGCCCAGGGAGCATCCTTCCAGATCGTCTCCTGCGCTTCCTTGTACAGCTTCGCCTTCTCGGCGCTATTGGTGGTGAGCTGCGCGCCCTTGATGGCGTTGTCGACCTGAGGATTCTTGTAGTACGCGGTGTTGAAAAGTTTCGGTGGAAACGATTCGCCGTAAAGCAACGGCCGCAGCGCCCAGTCCGCCTCGCCGGTCGACGTCGACCAGCCGACGTAATAGAGCCGAACCGGCGCCGTCGCCGGATCCTGCCAGCTCTCGACCTTTTCCACGCGCTGGCCTGCCTCGAGCAAGGTGATCTTGGTGCGGATGCCGATCTGCTGAAGCTGCTGCTGAATGAACTGCGTGACCTTCTGCGCGGTGCTGTGGTTGTACGCCGACCAGAGCTCGGTCTCGAAGCCGTTGGCGAGACCGGCCTCGCTCATCAGCTGCTTCGCCTTGGCGACGTCGTACGGCCACGGACCGATCTTTACCGCGTATTCGACGCCCGCGGGCGCGACGCCCTCGGCGGGCGCGGCGTAACCGTTGAACGCAACCTTCGCCAGCGCCTCCTTGTTGATCGCATAGGCGATCGCCTGCCGGACCTTGGGATTGTCGAACGGCTTCTGCTGCGTGTTCATCGACAGATAGCGGAGCACGATCGACGGCGCCGCAACGACCTCCAGATCGGGCTTGGCTTTGAGCACGTCCGCCTGCTCGTACGGCACGGGAAACGTGAAGTGCGCTTCGCCGGTCTGCATCATCGCCGCGCGCGAGTTGTTGTCGACCACCGGCTTCCAGGTGATGCTGTCGACCTTCGGATAGCCCTTTTTCCAGTAGCCGTCGAACTTGGCAACCTTCAGATAATCGGTGCGCTGCCATTCGACAAACTTGAACGGCCCGGTGCCAACCGGGTTGGACGCGATGTCCTTGCCGTATTTGGCGAGCGCCGTCGGGCTGATCATCACCGTCGATGGATGCGCGAGCTGGGCGATGAATGGCGAGAACGGAGTCTTCAGCGTGAAGCGCGCCGTGTAGTCGTCGACGACCTCGGTCTTGGCGATGTTGTTGTTGTACAGGCCGTAGCGCTTCAGCTTATTGTCAGGATTGGTGACGCGGTCGAGATTGGCCTTGACCGCGTCGGCCTTGAAATCGGTGCCGTCGTGAAACTTGATGCCTTTCTTGAGCTTGATGGTGTAGACCAGCCCATCCTTGGAGACGTCGTAGCTCTCGGCCAGGACGGGAATCATCTTCATGTCCTTGTCGAATCCATACAGGCCTTCGTAGAACGACTTGGCCATCGCCTGCGACAGCGTGTCGTTGGCGTCGTAGGGGTCGGTCGTGGTAAAGGTCGACGCCACGGCAAAGACGACGTCCTTGGCCGCATGGACCGGCGCGGCGAACAGCGCGCCAAGCGCGAGCGCGGTGACGAGCAGCGAGCGTGGAAATGATTTCATGTTCTCTCTCCAGGGTTCCAGCGTGTTGGGGCTATCGGTCGAAGGGTTTCGTAATCCGGGGTGCACTCAATAAGCGCCGGCGATCCTGTGCCTGGCGACGTAATGTCCGGGTGCGACTTCCTCGAGCGGCAGTACGATCGGCTCGTCGCCGATCGCCCGGATGGGGCTCGGGATCTCCTCCGATGATAGCTCCGTTTTGCCGTGGCGTCGCGCCGGGTCGGCCACCGGCACGGCGGCCAGCAGCTTGCGGGTGTACGGGTGCTGCGGATTTTCGAACACCGCGCGTCGCGGTCCTATTTCCACGATCTGACCCAGGAACATCACCGCGACGCGATGGCTGACCCGCTCGACCACCGCCATGTCGTGGGAAATAAACAGGTAAGACAAGGCGAACTCGGACTGCAGGTCGAGCAGCAGGTTGACGATCTGAGCGCGGATCGACACGTCCAGCGCCGACACGGCCTCGTCGGCGATGATGATCTTGGGCTTGAGCGCGAGCGCGCGGGCGATGGCGACGCGCTGACGCTGGCCGCCGGAGAATTCGTGCGGATAGCGATGCGCCGCGTCGGGCGAGAGTCCGACGTGCTGCAGCAGTTCGGCGACGCGATCCTCGGCGGCGCTTCCCCGCGCGACGCCGTGGACGTAGAGCGGCTCCGCGACCGAGAAGCCCACCGTCAGGCGCGGATCGAGCGACGCGTACGGATCCTGGAACACCATCTGGATCTCGCGCCGCATCGAGCGCACCTGGTCGGAGGGCAGGCGGGCGATGTCCTGTCCATTGAACTCGATGCTGCCGCCATCGATCTCGACCAGCCGCAGCAGCGAACGTCCGGTGGTCGACTTGCCGCAACCGGATTCGCCGACCAGCGCCAGCGTTTCCCCGGCGCGAAGATCGAAGCTCACCTGCTCGACGGCGTGCACGCGCCGCCGCACGCGTCCGAACAATCCGGACCGCAGCGGAAACCGCGTCTTCAGTCCGCGGACCTTGAGCAGAGGTTCGGCGGATTCGCGCCGCACACCCGACGGCTGAGCGCAGCGCCGCGATCCGATCCCGTCGCGGCGCTGGCTGACGAAAGGACGGCAGCGGCAGGTGCGCTCGGCGCTGCGCTCTCCAACGGCAGCGGAAAGCGTGCCGGCACGTCGCTGCCTTGCATCGCGCCCAGCCGCGGCACCGCGGCCAGCAGCGCGCGCGTGTAGGGGTGCCGCGGCGCATGGAAGATCTGATCGGCGGAGCCTTGCTCCACCATCTCGCCGCGGTACATGACCATGACCCGATCCGCCACTTCGGCAACCACGCCCATGTCGTGGGTGATGAAAATGACCGACATCCGAAGCTCGTCCTGCAGCAGGCGGATCAAAGCCAGGATCTGCGCCTGGATGGTGACGTCGAGCGCCGTCGTCGGCTCGTCGGCGATGAGCAGTCGAGGCTTGCAAGAAAGCGCCATCGCGATCATGACCCGTTGTCGCATTCCGCCCGAGAGCTGGTGCGGGTAGCGGCTCAAGACCTGCGCCGCCTCGGGAATTCGAACCTGGTCGAGCATGTGCAGCGCGACGCGGTTGGCGGCGGCGAAATCCGCGCCCTGATGCAGGCGGATCGATTCGGCAATCTGTTCGCCGACCGTGAACACCGGATTGAGCGAGGTCATCGGCTCCTGAAAAATCATCGCCATTTCCGCACCGCGAACGGAACGCATGGTCTGGGCGCTGGCGCGCGCGAGATCGGTTCGTGCACCGTCGTCGCGCACGAAATCCATGCGGCCGGAGGTGATCGTGCCGCCGCCGTGCTCGACCAGGCGCATCAACGACAGCGCGGTGACCGATTTACCTGAGCCGGATTCGCCGACGATCGCTACGGTCTCGCCGCGGCCAACGTAAAATGAGACGTCGCGCACCGCCGCGACCACGCGCTCGGTGCTGCGGAATTCGACTGACAGATGCTCGACCTCGAGCAAAGGAGGCGCGGGTGCGTCCTTGGTCCCAGGCCGCGACCGCGGCGCCGTCCTTGTGATGTGTTCATGGCGAGCTCGAGGCGCTCATTATCGACCCGCGTGCTGCGCACGGATCTGGTCGATGGTCGCGCTCATGGTAATCGCTTGTGGATCGATCTTGAGCCATAGCAGCGATGGGCGATCCGCAACAAGCGCGCGCTCCAGCGCGGGAGCGAATTCCGCGGTGCGGGTCACCGTCTCGCCGGTCGCACCGTACGCCCGGGCCAGCGCCGCGAAATCGGGATTGACCAGATCGGTACCGTGCACCCGCGTCGGATAGTTGCGCTCCTGGTGCATGCGGATGGTCCCGTACATGCCGTTGTCGATCACCACAAAAATGACATTCAGCTTGTATTGGACCGCGGTGGCCAGCTCCTGCCCGTTCATCTGAAAACAGCCGTCCCCGTTCCACGACACCACGACACGCTGCGGGTGCGTCGCCTTGGCCGCGATTGCCGCCGGCACCCCGTAACCCATCGAGCCGCTGTACGGGGCAAGCTGGGTACGAAATTGGCGATGGCGATAGAGGCGGTGCAACCACACCGTATAGTTGCCCGCGCCATTGGCTAGAATCGCGTCCTCCGGCAAGCGTTGGCGCAGCGTCGCCACCACCTGCCAGAGATCGAGCTCTCCCGGCATCGGCCGCGGCTCCTGCCACTCGAGATAGTCACGGTGCGCCTGAGCGGCGCTTGCCTGCCACGCCGGGCTCGCGATCGCCTCCATTCCTGCGACCGCGGCGGCAAAGGCCGGCATCGACGCTTGTATCGCCAGTGCCGGCTGGAACACGCGTCCGAGCTCTTCGCTGCCGGGATGAACGTGAATGAGCGTCTGCCCGGGCTGCGGTACGCGGAGGAGGGTGTAGCCGCCGGTGGTCATTTCGCCCAAGCGCTCGCCCGCGACCAGAAGAACATCGGCGTCGCGCACCCGTGCGGCGAGCCTGGGATTGATCGCGATCCCGACCTCGCCGGCATAGAGCTGGTGGTCATTGTCGAAAAGATCCTGGCTGCGAAATGCGCAGGCGACCGGAAGAGTACTGGCCTCGGCGAAGCGGCGCATGTCGGCGCACGCTGCGCTCGTCCATCCGCTGCCGCCGACAATGACCAGGGGTTGCCTGGAAGCGGCGAGTCGTTCGCGAACTTCGGCAATCTGCGCCGCCGCGGGATGAACGGCGACCGGCTCGACGCGCTCGGCGTCGTCAACCTGCGCCATCGATGCGAGCATGTCCTCGGGCAGCGCCAGCACTACCGGACCGGGCCGTCCTTGAGTCGCGACCCGGAACGCGCGCGCGACGTATTCCGGAATACGCTCCGCGCGATCGATCTGCGCCGCCCATTTGGCAATGCTTCCATACATGCGGCGATAGTCGATCTCCTGAAACGCCTCGCGATCGCTGAAAATCGCCGCCGACCTGGCCGACGAAAACAATAAGCGGCGTCGAGTCCTGCTGCGCGGTGTGGATGCCGACCGCCGCATTCGACGCACCGGGACCGCGGGTGACGAAGACGATGCCCGGGCGGCCGGTCAGCTTGCCGTAGGCTTCCGCCATGTAGGCGGCGCCGCCTTCATGGCGACAGACGATCAAGCGCAGCGAGTCGCGCGCGTCGTAGAGAGCATCGAGGACGGCGAGATAGCTCTCGCCGGGAACGCAAAAGGCGAGGTCGACGCCCTGACGGAGGAGATTGGCGACCAGAATCTGGCCACCGGTGCGCGGCGCGCTCATTGGCGGCGATTCTAGCAGGCCCATTGCCATTGCCACGCCGCGGGCGGGATGCACCTATAATCACGCCACCGATTCCGCCCTGTCGCGCCGACGACGCCCCCATGGATCTGCCACCCGCACTGCACGATGCACTGCTACTTCACCGTCGCCGGTGCGTTTTTGCGATGGTGATGATGCGGTGGAAGCGCGACCAGCGCCAGGGCATGTTGCAGATGCTGATACTGCTGGTCATCGGCGTTTCCGGCTTGCTCGGCGCTCAATCAGTTCGGCGAAAGAATTGCCACGACGATGCTGGGCGCCGCCCTGCGCGAAGTGTGCCTGCTCCTCGCCGCGTTCGGCTTCATCCGTATTTTCGTGGTGTTCCTGTTTCAGGGCTTGTTCGCGCGCATGGCGCTGCCGCGCATACTCGGCGACGTCCTGTTCGCGATTTCGCTGCGTCACCTATACCGTCTACCGCATGTACGCGGTCGGCTTCGACTTTGCCAGCATTGCCATCACCTCCACGGTTATCGGCGGCGGCGTGGCGCTTTCGCTGAAAGAGCCCCTGGCGAACCTCTGGGGCGGCGTCGCGATTCAACTCGACAACACCTGCCGCATCGGCGACTGGGTGCGTATCGAGGGAGCGATGGGGCAGGTGGTCAGCATTCGCTGGCGGTACACGGCGCTCGCCACCAACGCGGGCGAGACGCTGATCATTCCCAATTCGGCGCTGGTCAGCCCATCGCGTCCATGTGCTCGCGCGGCGTGGCGACCAGCGCATTCCGTGGCGGCGTCCGATCGAGTTCGGGGTGGGATACGAATGGCCCCCGAGCCGGGTGATCGCCGTGGTCGACGAAGCGCTGGCGCGCGCCGACATCGCCAACGTCGCGCGTGCGCCGGCGCCGTCATGCGTCTGCTGGAGCTTCGAGCCGAGCCTGATCCGCTACAACATCCGTTACTGGCTGACCAATCTCGCCGAGGACGAATGGACCGACTCCGGAGGTCCGCGTGCACGCCTTCGCGGCGCTGGCGCGCGAAGGCATGGAGATGCCGATTCCGCGTCACGAAGTGTTCATGAATCCGGCGAGCGAAGTGCGCCGGAACGCGGAAACGCGCGAGCGCGAGGCGCGGGTGTCTGCTCCTCGAGATCGCTGGAGTTGTTTGCGCCGCTGACCGACGAGGAGCGCCTCGCGCTTGCGTCGGAGCTCAAGCCGTCGCCGTTCGTCGTCGGCGATATCGCGATGCGTCAGGGCGAGCCCGCCGATTCGCTATATATCCTGGCCCGCGGCCAGGTCGGCGTTTTTCACGATTCGGCTGGACGGCACCGCGCCGGCGCGGCAGCGTCTCGCAACGCTTGCATGGCCCGGCGTATTTCGGGGAAATGGGTCTGCTTACCGGGCAGCCGCGCGGGGCGACCGTTACCGCGGAATCGGACGTCCTCTGTTATCGCCTTGGCAAGCCGGGTTTCGAGGCGATCCTGCGCTCGCGGCCGGAGCTCGCCCAGGCGCTGTCGCAGACGGTCGTCGCCCGGCACGGCCGCCAACGACGCGACGCTGGCATCGCTTTCGGCGGAGGCGCGGTCGCGCGCGACCGGCACCCGCGCCAACGACCTGGTACAGGCGGATCCAGGAATTTTTCGGCTTGTAGGTCCGGATCTCGTCGCCGCGGCCGGATGCATCCAGCTCGACTTTAGGCGGCCGCGAGCAGATCGTCGCGCCTGAGCAAGAACACGCTGTCCGGCGCTCTCGGCGGTTGCGAGCCAGGTAAAGGGCAGGCGTGGAAAGGCGGCTTCCGCGGCCTCACGATTGCGGCCGACTTCGACCACCAGCACGCCGTCGGGATTCAGGAATCGCGCCGAATGGCGCAACGATGGTGCGCACCGCATCGAGGCCATCGTCGCCGCCGGCCAGCGCGATTTGCGGTTCGTGTGCGTATTCGGGCGGCAGCTCCTCCATCGCCATGGCTGTCACGTACGGCGGATTGCTGATGATCAGCGGGTAGGTCTTTTCGATCAGGTTCGACAACAGGTCGGAGCGGATCAGGTTGATCCTGTCCTGCAGGCCGTGCTCGGCGACATTGCGCTGGGCGACGGCGAGCGCGTCCGACGAAATGTCGGAGGCGTCGATGTCGGCGTTGGGGAAGTAATGCGCCAGCAGAACCGCGAGGCAGCCCGAGCCGGTGCACAGATCGAGCGCGCTCTCGACGCTCAAGGGGTTGGGAATCCACGGCTCCAGCCCGTCGGGCAGCAGCTCGGCGATATACGAGCGCGGAATGACGACGCGCTCGTCGACGTAGAAGCGAAACTCCCCAGCCAGGCTTCGTGCGTGAGGTACGCGGCCGGGACGCGATCATTCACCCGGCGCTCGATGACCTGCAGCAGCTCGCTGCGCTCGACGTGGGTGAGATTCGCGTCGAGAAACGGCTCGAGACGATCGATGCGGCAGGTGCAGCGTATGCAGAACGATATACGCTGCTTCGTCGTACGGCGCTGGTCGAGACCGTGGCCGAAGCAGAGGCCGCCGGCGACAGAACCGGGAGACGGCGTAACGAAGCCAGTCGCGCACGGTCTCGAGATCCTGGGTCAAGGTGGTCATCGGTGCGGGAGGCAATTGGGAGCGACTGCCGCGTCAGGCAAGCAGTCTTTGCAGTATGCCACGATAGAGAGCCGACAGCGGCTCGAGGTCCGACACCGCAACGCGCTCATTCGATGCTTGTGGATGGTGGCGTTGACCGGGCCCAGCTCGACCACCTCGCGACAGATGTCGGCGATAAACCGCCCGTCCGACGTGCCACCGGTGCAGGAGAGCTCAGGGGTGACGCCACACACGTCGCGCACGGTGTCCGCGACCACTTCGACCAGCCGGCCGCGCGGCGTCAGAAACGGCTTGCCATGACCCGTCCACTCGAGCTCGTAGTCGAGCGCATGGCGGTCGAGGACCGCTTTCATCCGCTGCTCCAGGCTCTCGCGCGTGCTCGCCGTGCGCATAGCGGAAGTTGAATTGCAGCTCGAGCGTTCCGGGAATGACGTTGGTGGCGCCGGTCCCGGCGTGCACGTTCTGACGCCTGCCAGGTCGTGGGCGGAAAATACTCGTTGCCGTCGTCCCAGTGCATCGCGGCCAGCTCGGCGATCGCCGGTGCGACAAGATGGATCGGATTCTTCGCCAGATGAGGATAGGCGATGTGGCCCTGCACGCCATGCACGACGAGCGTTCCGGAGAGCGTGCCGCGGCGGCCGTTCTTGATCATGTCGCCCAGGCGGTCGACCGACGAAGGCTCGCCGACGATGCAGTAGTCGAGCGTCTCGCCCGCGCGCGCGAAGCTTGTCGACGACGCGAGCGGTGCCGTCGATCGCAGGGCCTTCCTCGTCGGAAGTGATCAGCAGCGCAATCGATCCCCGATGGACGGGAGTGCGCAGCGGCAAATGCTTCGATCGCGACGACGAATGCCGCCAGCGAGGATTTCATGTCCGCGGCGCCGCGCCCATAGAGGAAACCGTCGCGCACCGTTGGCACAAACGGATCGGAATGCCACCCATCGAGCGGGCCGGCGGGCACGACGTCGGTGTGTCCCGGCGAAGCAGACGAGGGGACGCGCGTCGCCGCGTCGCGCCCAGAGATTGCTGACGCCGTTGGCGGACGTCGTCTCGCAGCGAAATCCTAGCGGCGCTGAGCCGCGCTTCCAGAATCTCCTGGCAGCCCGCGTCGTCCGGCGTGCCGGAGCGGCGCGCGATCAGCTGTCGTGCGAGGTCAAGCGTCGGCGAGATGAGCATTGGGCAATGGGGTAACGAGGACAATGAGGGCCAATGAGCGGCAATGAGCGATGATGAGGACATGAGGCGAGCCTCGTCATGCCTGGCAGGCGCGTGCGAGCTTACGGGCGATTGAGGAATTCGGGATCGATCTCCAGCTTGACGAAATCACCGGTAATCCGGCGTTCGGCTTCCGCGTGCTCCGCCTCGGGACTGACCTCCTGAGTCGTGGGCGAGTTCTGATTGACCAGCCACGCCAGGTTGGTCGGCGAATCGGCGGCCGACAGCGCCTCGTCGTAGGACACCACGCCGTCAAGGTAAAGCCGGCACAGCGCCTGCTCGAAGGTCTGTGAGCCCGGATACAGGCTCTGCTCCATCGCGTCCTTCATCTGGGTGATTTCGCCGTTCTTGATCAGCTCGGCGATGAGCGAGGTGTTGAGCAGAATCTCGACGGCCGGCTGCTGCTCGCCTTCCTTGTTGCGCACCAGCCGCTGGCGAAATAATCGCCCGCAGCCCGATCGACAAGTCGGATAGCAGGCCCGACCGGGCGTCGTAGGGAAACATGTTGATGATCCGCGACAGCGCGTGATAGCTGTTGTTGGCGTGCAGGGTGGACAGACACAAGTGACCGGTCAAGGTGTGCAGCAGCGCCTGCTGCATGGTTTCGCGTTCGCGTATTTCGCCGATCATGATCAGGTCCGGCGCTTCGCGCAGCGCGTTGGGCAGGGCGTTGTGATAGCCCTGCGTGTCGATGCCGATTTCGCGCTGGTTGACGATGGACTGCTTGTGCTCGAACAGGTATTCGATCGGGTCCTCGAGAGTCAGAATATGGCCTGACCGGTTGTTGTTGCGGTAATCGATCATCGCCGCCAGCGTGGTCGATTTGCCGAACCGGTCGCGCCCGCCACCAGCACCAGGCCGCGCTTTTCCATCACCAGATTCAGCAGCACCGAAGGAAGCTTCAGTTCCTCGAAGGGCGGCACCCGGCTGCGCACGTAGCGGATGCACCAGCGAGATCGTGCCGCGCTGCCTGAAGATGTTGATCCGGAAGTTGCCCACGCTGCGATCGAGATAGGAAAGATTCATTTCCATCTCGTTCTCGAATTCCCGCGCCTGGTCCTTGGTCATCAGCTCATAGGCGATCCGGCGGACGGTTTCGACGTCCATGGGCTGGGTGGCGATGGGCGCGACCACGCCGTTGATCTTGATATTGATCGGGGCGCCGCAGGAGATGAACAGGTCGGAGGCCTGCTTCTCCGCCATCATCTTGAACAATCGGTCGAGGTACATAGGTGTCCCGGTCCAGTTTGAGGTCGGACCACGGGCCGGCTAAGGCAGCCCGCAGGGGTCTTGACAATGTCATGAATTGACAAGAATAACCAAGGTCGCGCAAAGTAACAACTGGCGGGCGTGTTTTAACCCGCCCCTGTTCGCCATCCACCGGCCATGCCGCCGTGGCCGGTGCGCGCTATCATTTGCCTTTCGACCGCCGAATCCCATGCTCGCCATCATCGGTGGCAGCGGGCTCACCCGCCTGTCCACCCTCGCCGTCGCCCGCCGCGAAGTCGTCCGCACGCCGTACGGAGAGCCATCGTCGGCGCTGGTCTTCGGGCAGATTGCCGGGCGCGATGTGGTCTTTCTTGCGCGCCACGGCCACGGTCACACGATTCCGCCGCACCGCGTGAACTATCGGGCCAATCTCTGGGCGCTCAAGAAAAGCGGTGTCGCATCCATTCTGGCAGTGGCTTCGGTCGGCGCCATCGGTGGTGAATATGCGGTCGGCGATCTCGTGCTCCCGCATCAGTTGATCGACTACACCAGTGGCCGGGAAAGCACGTTTTTCGACGGCGGTGATCGTAAAGTGGTCCATGTCGACTTCACGCACCCCTATACCGCGCCATTGCGCGAGCGCTGTCTCGCCGCGGCGCGCTCGGCCGGCATTCCCGTCCACGACTCCGGCGTGTACGCGGCGGTTTCCGGTCCACGACTGGAAACCGCGGCCGAGATCGATCGACTCGGACGTGATGGCGCAACCATGGTCGGCATGACCGGCATGCCGGAAGCTGTTCTTGCCCGCGAGCTCGGCGTCGCTTATGCCGCGATTGTCGTCGTCGTCAATGACGCCGCAGGCCGCGGTGACAGCGCGCTGTCCATCTCGATGGAAAGCATAGTCGGTGTGCTCGAGACGGCCATGGACAAGGTCCGCGCGTTGATCGACCAAGTGGTCAAGGAAGCGCCATGATTCAGCCGATTCTGCGCATGGGTGACCCGCGCCTGCTCGAGCGAGTCGCGGCCTGTCGAGCGCTTCGGGACCGAGGAGCTGCTGGCATTGATCGGCGACCTGCATGAAACGATGGTCGATGCCAAGGGCGCAGGCCTTGCCGCGCCGCAGATCGGCGTCGGTTTGCGCGTGGTCATCTTCGGCTTCGAGCACAACCAGCGCTATCCCGACGCCGAGCCCGTTCCCTATACCGAGCTTGTCAACCCGGTCATCACGCCGCTGGCCGCTGAAAGGAAGAAGACTGGGAAGGCTGCCTGTCGGTGCCGGGCTTGCGCGGCATGGTGCCGCGATTCAGCCGCGTTCGCTATACCGGGTTCGACCCGCGAGGCCGCCCGATCGATCGCGAAGCGTCAGGCTTCCACGCCCGCGTCGTACAGCACGAATGCGATCATCTCGACGGCGTTCCTGTACCCGATGCGCATGCGCGACATGCGCACGCTGGGATTCACCAGCGTGTTATTTCCCGGTGTCGAAATGCCGGACGAGTGACCGCGGAAACCGGTCCTCCTACAGCCGCAATTGATCGTAGAGCGCGGTGCTCGAGCTTGAGCAGCGCTGCTTCGTCGTGCAGGCGCGCTCCATCGAGCAGGAACACGTCCTCGGCGCGTTCGCCCAGGGTGTTGATCTTCGCGCTTTCGACGTTGACGTTGGCGCTGGCCAGCACGTAGGCGATGCGCGACAGCAGGCCCGGCCGGTCGCCGGCGACGATCTCCAGAATGAAATGCGTTCCCTTGTCGTCGGGAAAGATGCGTATTTCCGGTGTCAGGGGAAGTGCTTGAGGTGGCGGCTGATTCGTCCGGGCGGAGAGGTCCGCAACGGCGCGCGCATCATCAACGCCTGCTTGAGCTCGTACTCGATGAAGCTCATCGCCTCGCGGTAGGTGGCATTGGGATTGCCCGGATCGTGGACGTCGAAGGTATCGAGCGCATACCCGTGGCGCGTGGTGTGGATCCTCGCCTCGAGTATCGACAATTGCGCGCGGCCGAAGAATCCGCAAATGCGCGCGAAGAGCTCCTTCTGATCGGGGAGGTAGATCATCACCTGCAGCCCGGCACCCTCGCGCGCGAAGGCGGGTCTTGACCACCGGCTCGGCACCGTCGACGCGAAAATAGAGATGGCGCGCGTGCCATGCGATTTCGTCGGCGGTGTGGCGCTGGAAGTAGACCCCATCCAGACGCTGCCATAGCTTTTGCTCGGCACCCTCGGGAACGGCGTACAGGCGCAGGCGGCGTGCGGCTTCGGCTCGACGCGCGTCAAGGCTGTCCTGCAGCCCGCGCCCTGAGTCTCCTGAAAGCCGCGCCTTGGCGGCGTGAAACAGATCCTCGAGCAGCTTCGCCTTCCACGCATTCCACACCTGCGGGCTGGTGCCGCGTATGTCGGCCACCGTCAGCAGGTAGAGCGCGGCGAGCCGGCGCTCGGTCTTCACCTTGGCCACGAACGCTGCGACGACTTCGGGATCGGTGATGTCCTGCTTCTGCGCGGTCGAGGACATGGTCGAGATGCTGCTCGACCAGCCAGGCAATCAGCTGGGTGTCTTCGCGTGAAAGGCCGTGCTGGCGGCAGAAGCGGCGCGCGTCGCGCGCTGCCGAGCGCGGAATGATCGCCGCCGCGACCCTTGGCGATGTCGTGGAAAAGTCCCGCGACGATAGAGCACCTCCGGTCGGGCGAAGTCGGCGATCAGGCGCGAGCACAACGGATACTCATGCGCGTGCTGCGGCCTCGGTGAAGCGGCGCAGGTTGCGAATCACCATCAGGATGTGCTCGTCGACCGTGTAGACATGGAACAGATCGTGCTGCATCTGACCGACGATGCGGCCGAACACCGGCAGGTAGCGTCCGAGGATCCCGTATTGATTCATGCGCCGCAGCTCGTGGGTCACGCCGCGCGGCTGGCGAAGGATGGCCATGAATCGCGCGCGGTTCGCGGGATCGCGGCGGAACGCGGCGTCGACCCGGTCGCGATTGCGCCACAGCGAGCGCAGCATGTGCGCCGACATGCCCTTGAGCTCCGGATGCATCTGCAGCGTGAGAAAGCTGTCGAGTATCGCCGCCGGACGCTTGGCGAACAGCTCGTCGTCGCGGAGATCCAGGAGCTCGTCGACCGCCTGAAAATCGTCGTCGATCGGTTGCACCGCGAGCTGCGCGGGAAACAGGCGTCCGTGCAGGTTCTGCAACAGGATGACGCCGATCTGGCGCACCGATTTCGCCGCGCGGTAATAGCGCTGCATGAGTTGCTCGGACGCGCGCCGATGCGGCGTGTCCGTCAGGCCCAGCTGCTGCGCCAGCGCGGTCTGGACGTCGAATACGCAGGCGGTCTTCGCGCCGATCGGCGAGATAGTGCAGGCGGACGCGCAGATCGTCGATCAGCCGCTCATGCCGGGTGACCTCGCGCGCTTCCGAGGCGGTCATCAAGCCGTGCGCGGCAAGCGCGCGCCAGGTATGTCCCAATCCGGCGGCGCGTGCGATCCAGATGATCGTCTGCAGAGTCGCGCAAGCCACCCGGACTTTCCTTGACATTGGGCTCGAGGTTGTACGCCGTATCCTGGTAACGCAGATGGCGTTGCTGCTGCTCGAGCGCCTTGGCTTCGAAAAACGCGCGCACGTTGAGCCCGGCCGCGAAACGGCGGCGAAAACGGTCGTAGAGCGATCGGGAGCCGGCCAACAGCCGCTGCTCGAGCAGGCTGCGTGCGGATGGTGATGTCGTGCGCCATCTCGGTTTCGCATTCCTCGATGGTGCGCACCGAATGCGCGACTTCAGGCCGGCGTCCCAGAGCATGCCGATAAAGCGCTCGATCGCCGCGGTGCCGGTGCCCGCATCGAGGACCGCGGCAGCAGGATCAGGACGTCGATGTCGGAGTGGGGAAAGAGCTCGCCGCGACCATAACCGCCCACCGCGACCAGCGCGCGCGCCCGGCGGCGGGCCGACCTGCGAGCCACAGCCCGCGCACGATGCGGTCGACCAGCGCGGCATGCCGCACCAGCAGGCGCTTGGGTTGCGGGTCGGCAGCGAAGGCGCTTTCCAGCGCCGGCGCGCCCGGCGACGAGCTCGCGCTTCCAGCCGGCGACCCCCGGATGTGCGGCAGCCGTGGGCGCGGCGGCAAGCGTCGCGGTTACCACAGCGAAGGTCAGGCCTGCGCCACGGAGGGCGCCGGCGGGGCGCCGTCGGAAACCGTCAACACCTCGTAGCCGTCGTCGGTGACCAGCACGGTATGTTCCCATTGCGCGGAGAGGCTGTGGTCGGCGGTCACGATGGTCCAGCCATCGGCGAGACAGCGAATGCCCGGGCGGCCGGCGTTGATCATCGGCTCGATCGTGAAAATCATTCCCGGCTGCAGCTTGAGACCCGTCCCAGGCCGGCCGTAATGCAGGACCTGCGGCTCCTCGTGGAACTGGCGGCCGATGCCGTGACCGCAGAATTCACGCACCACTGAAAAGCCGTGGCTCTCGGCGTGGCGCTGTATCGTCGCGCCGACGTCGCCCAGCGTCGCGCCCGGCTTGACCGCGCGTATGCCCCGCCACATCGCGTCGAAGGTCACTTCGCACTAGCCGCTTGGCCTGAATCGCCGGCGCTCCGACGTAGAACATGCGGCTGCTGTCGCCATGAAAACCATCCTTGATTACGGTGACGTCGATATTCACGATATCGCCCGTCTTGAGTACCTTGTCACCGGGAATGCCGTGACAGACAACGTGATTGACCGACGCGCAAATCGACGCGGGATACGGCCGATGACCCGGCGGAGCGTAGTTCAGGGTCGCCGGTATCACGCTTTTGCACGTTGACCTGGTAATCGTGCGCGATGCGGTCGAGCTCGCCGGTCGTGACGCCTGCTCGAACATGCGGCGTGAGAAAATCGAGCAGCTCGACGCGAGACGCCCTGCGACGCGCATTTTCGCAATCTCATCCGCGGTCTTGATCGCAACCGACATGGTGTCCGTACCCTTCATGATCAGGCGCGCAGCAACTCGTTGATGCTGGTCTTGGCGCGAGTTCTGGCGTCGACCTGCTTGACGATTACCGCGCAATAGAGCTGGCAACGGCCCTTGGCGGAGGGCAGGCTGCCGGCAACGACCACCGACCCGGAAGGTACCCGTCCGTAGCTCACCTGGTCGGTGTCGCGGTTATAGATCTTGGTGCTCTGGCCGATGAAGACACCCATACCCGAGCACCGAGTTCTCCTCGACGATGACGCCCTCGACGACCTCGGAGCGTGCTCCGATGAAAGCAATTGTCTTCGATAATAGTGGGGTTGGCCTGCAGCGGTTCCAAGACCCCACCGATGCCCGACACCCCGGACAGGTGCACGTTGCGGCCGATTTGCACACACGAGCCGACGGTTGCCCAGGTATCGACCATCGTCCCCGAGTCGACGTAGGCGCCGATGTTGACGTAGCTGGGCATCAGCACCACGTTCGGCGCGATATAGGCGCCGCGGCGCGCGACCGCGGGCGGCACCACGCGCACGCCGGCTTGAGCGAAGGCGGCGTCGTCGAAGTTCGCAAACTTGGTCGGGACCTTGTCGTAAAAGCGAAACGGCACTGATGGCCCCGCGAGGCCGATGGGCACCGTGTGCGACAAGCCGGAATGAAAGCAGCACCGCCTTCTTGAGCCACTGGTGCGTGACCCACTCGCCGTCGCGCTTCTCGGCAACGCGCAAACGCCCCGCATCGAGCTCGCCGATCGCGGTCTCGACGGCGTCACGAATCGCTTTCGGTGCGCTCGTCGCGTCGAGCTCGGTGCGCCGCTCCCAGGCGGCGTCGATCGTTTGCTGCAGTTGATCCATGGACAAGCGCGGAGCCATCGCGGACAAAGCGCTATTTTACCCGTGCGCACGGCCTTGCGCCGAGACGACGGCCCATGACACAACCGCGGGAACTACATGGTCTTGAACAGATGGGCGAAGGTGCGGCTGACCGTCAGCGGCTCGGGTCGATCCTTGAGAAACACCAGCGGCTGGTCGCGGTAGTCGCGCTCGACGCGGGCGATCGCCCGCAGGTTGACGATGGTGCTGCGGTGCACCTGCCAGAACACTTCGGGATCGAGTCTCGTCGAACAACTCGCGGATCGTCTTGCGGATCAGCGCTTCACCGGAGGCAGTGACCACCTTGGTGTACTTGTCCTCGGCGTGGAAGTAGCAGACTTCGTCGACCGCGATCAGCCGCATCGAGTTGCCGAGGGACGCCTTGATCCAGCGTAGCGGGCCGCCCGTGTCGCGCGCGGCGAGCTGCCGCAAGTACTCGCGCCAGATCGGCCGGAGGCGAGGCAACGCGAGCCTGCAGTCGCACGACGACCTTGGCGATGCGCTCCGCGGTCACCGGCTTGAGCAGGTAGTCGACGGCTCCCTGCTCGAACGCAGTCACCGCGTACTCGTCGTAGGCGGTGACGAATACGATATGACACTCATCCCCGATCGCCTCGGCCACCGCGAGGCCGTCCTTGACCGGCATGCGGATATCGAGAAACGCGATGTCGGGCTGGAACTCGGCGGCGAGCGCCAGCGCCTCCGCGCCGTTCTCGGCTTCGGCGACGACCACGAGCTCGGGCCACGCCTGCGCCAGCCGCATCTTGAGTTGCTTGCGCAGCAGAGGCTCGTCCTCGGCGATCAATGCCGTGACGCGAGCCGGCGGGCGTTGCTCAAACTAGACGACATCGGGAATCTCGATGGTAGCCTTGGCGCCGTGAGGCAGGATCGCGTCGAGCGTGAATCGCGAGCTCTGGCCGTAAGAGCGCCTTCAGGCGTTCGCGCAAGATTGGTCAGCCCCACGCCCTGGCCGAGATGATCGGCGAACCCGTGCCCGTCGTCGGTTACCGACGACGATCAGGCGATCCGCCATCTGTCTCGCTTCCAGGCGCACTTCGCCGCCCTCGGCGTGCGGCTCGATGCCGTGCTTGATCGCATTCTCCACCACCGACATCAGCAGCATTGGCGGAAAGGGATGCGATTGCAACGACGCTGGAATATCGATGGTGAATCTGCAGGCGCGTCTCCATGCGCATCTGCATGATCGACAGATAGGCCCGTGCGAGCTCGGCCTCCTGTCCCAAGGTCGTGCTGCCGGAGCGAAGCTGCGGCACCGCGGAGCGCAGGTAGGACAGCAGATGGCCGAGCATGAGCCCGGCCTTAGGCGGATCCGTTTCGGTGAGGAACTGCACCGACGCCAGCGTATTGAACAGGAAATGGGGCTCGACCTGCGCCTGCATCAGCTTGAGCTCCGCCTCGGCTGCCTGCTTCGAGAGCAGATTGCGGTCGGCTTCGGCTCTGAGTATCTGGGTCCTCGCGCGTGCCTCGCGAAACTTGAGCAGGAACAATAGACTGACGAGAAGGCCATTGAAGAAGCCGCCGACGAGTGTTCCCTACGAACCGGTGGGGATCCGCGAGCATCGTCGCCAGTGTGTATCCCTTGATCAAAATCACTAACGCCATTCCTGCTATAGAGCCGATCGCAACCGCGCACACCAGCCGCCATACCGGATGCGTTTTTTCCCAAGGCGACGCGAAGTTAACGGCGTAGGCGATCAGCAGCCCGAAGCATTGTGCGGTGAGTGAACGGGTGCCAGAAAGGCCGCGCATCCTCGATCGACAGGATCACGGCATAGCCGGTGTTGATCGCCAGGATCAGCGCAAAGGTGCGCCACGAAGACGCCACGCAAGCCCGGGGACGGGTATGCGCCAGGTCGCGTTTTTGGATGGTCGACATGGCGCGGATTGTACTGCCTGATATTGCGCGCCTCGGGGACAACGCGATGAAGCGCCGCCAGGTGCGGATGAAGCGTGCGCCCTGGCGGCGCAGAGCGGCCCGGCCAGGCGGGGTATGGCGTGCCTAGCTTGAGCGCCTGGCGAAGCTGACCAGACGCTCGACGGCTTCCGCGCATTCGTCGAACGCGGCCACCAGCGCGATGCGGACGTAACCGCGGCCGGGGTTGAGACCACCGGCTTCGCGGCCCAGGTAGCTTCCAGGCAGGACGCTGACGGCTTCTTCGGCGTAGAGCCGCCGAGCGAACTCGGCGTCGTCGCCGGGGACGCGCGCCCAGAGATAAAACGCGGCGTCGGGCGCGTGCGCGGGCAGAATCGCGCGAACGACGTGGCGCCAGCCTGGCAAATTTTTCCGCGTACAGGGCGCGATTGGCGCGGACATGCTCCTCGTCGTTCCAGGCGGCGATGCTCGCCGCGGCTACCGCCGGCGACATCGCCGAACCGTGATAGGTCCGGTAGAGCAGAAATGCTTTGACCAGCGCAGCGTCGCCGGCGACGTATCCCGAACGCAAACCGGGTGCGTTGGATCGCTTGGAAAGGCTGCCGAAGGAAATGCAGTCGCGGGTAGCCGTCGCGTCCGAGCGCGTGCGCAGCGCCAGCGCGCCGAGCGGGGAGCCGCCTCGTCGAAATAAGACCTCCGAGTAGCACTCGTCGGCGGCGATCACGAAATCGTGCCGGTCGGCAAGCTCGAACAGGCGACGCCACTCGTCCTGAAGCATCACCCTGCCCGTTGGGATTGTCGAGGCGAGCAGACGTACAGCAATTGCGTTCGCGCCCACACCGCCGTCGGGGACATCCGTCCATCGCGGCGCGAAATCGTCTTCGACGAGACTGTTGACGTAATACGGCGTCGCGCCGGCCAAGAGCGCCGCACCCTCGTAGATCTGATAGAACGGATTGGGAACGACCACCGTCGCGCCGACACGACTCGCGTCGATGACCGTCTGCGCAAACGAAAACAGCGCCTCGCGGCTGCCGAGCACCGGCAACACCTGCGTTGCCGGATCGAGCGAGATCAATCCGTGACGGCGCTTGAGCCACGCGGCGATCGCCTCGCGCAACGCGGGCGTGCCCGCCGTTGTGGGATAATTCGCGAGCCCTTCGCGCCCGCCGCGAGCGCGTCGAGCAGCAACCGAGGTGTCGGATGGCGCGGCTCGCCGATCGACAGGCTGATCGGCGCCTTCTGCGGATTCGGCACCACGCTCGCAAAAGCGCTCGCAACCGTTCGAACGGATACGGCTGCAATTGCGCGAGGTGGGGATTCAAAAAAGTGGCGCGCAAAAACGCGGTGACGAATTGAGCGAAAGTGGATTATACGTGACGAGCACGCGTACCTTGGCGCTGACGGCTGCGGCCTGGAAAATCGCGGCGGTGCTGGCGTGGCTGCTGGCGTTGGGCTTCGCTCGCGCTTGCTCGTCGCGCATTGGGGCTGGAAGTGGTTCGGTCCGGCGCCGGTGACGATCCCGGTCACGATCCCGGACAGCGATGTCACGCGTCGCGTCGCGGATGCAAAACTGTTCGGGCTTGCGCCGCCGGCGATTCCCGTCGGCGCAGGCGCCAAGCGCCAGCTTGGGTGACCTGCGTCTGCTCGGGGTTTTCGCGCTTCGCGACGGCAGCGGCTATGCGCTGTTTCGAACTGCTCGCGCGGCCGCTGATCGTGGCCACCGGACAGGAAATCGGCGGCGGTGTGCGGCTCGATTCGGTACGACCCGGACGGCGTGACGCTGATCGACGGTGGCGTCCGCCGTGACCTCGTCCTGCGTGCGGCGGCGATGGAAGCGCGACCCGCGGTCGGTCGTCGCGCAAAACGCCAAGCCAGCCGCGTGCGTCGTGCCGCCGGGATTTACCGGGCCGGTCGTGCGATTGAATGCGGAGCTGCTCGGAGGCGTGACCGGCACGCCGGACGGATGGAAGGCCTTGCTCGAGACTGGGATCCGGCGCGTTGATCGTACGCGATCAAAGCGGCTTCGCCGGGATGCTGGGTCTCAAGAACGGAGACCGCGTGGAGCGCGCCAACGGTGTCCCGCTGTTGATTCCCGGTGACATCGTGTCGACGGTCCTGCAGCCGCTGACCAAGAGCCAGGCGGTGTGGGTCGCCGGCACGCGCGACGGTAAGCCGCAGCAGTGGCTGTATCTCAACGCAGGAGCATGTCCCGGATAGCGTGCGCGGCGTACTGCCGGACGCGTCGACGCCTCGATCCGAATCAACCGCCGCGCGCGAACAAAGTTGTCGCAGCGCGCGGCGAAGTCTCTTCAGTACGAATTCACTCGGCCATTGCCGTGAACCCCACCGTCTCCGGCAGCCAGTCGAGCAGCTCGAGGAGCGAATGGATGACGCCGTCGGCGGCCCAGATGTTCCGGCGTGTCGTCGGCACCCAGGTAACCGTAGCTCGCGATCAAGGTCTTCATCCCCGCGGCGCGTGCCGGCGACGATGTCGCGCTCGGCGTCGCCCACGTACACGCAGTCGGAAGGTTCGACTTTCAGCGCCAGCGCCGCCGGCGAGCAGCGGCTCCGGGTGCGGCTTCGTGTTGGCCGTGGTATCTCCGCAGATGACCGCGACCGGGCGCGCCGAAAGCGCCAGCCGCTCGAGGATCGGCAGCGTGAACCGTGTTGCCTTGTTGGTGACGATGCCCCAGCGCAAACCCCGACGCTCGATCTCCGCCAGAACCTTTTCCGCGTCCTCGAACAGCTGCGTTTCTTCGCAAAGCGCTGCCGCGTAGTAGTCGAGGAAGCTGTCGCGAAGGAGCTCGAAGTCGGGGCTCGCGGCCGATGCCGAACGCCGCGCCGAGCATGCCGCGCGCACCATGCGACGCGTGCGGACGAAGCGCCTCGAGCGGCATCGGCGGCAGCGAACGATCGGCGCGAACACGATTGATAGCGCCGGCGAGATCGACGTGCGGTATCGGCGAGCGTGCCGTCGAGATCGAACAGCACCGCCTTGACGTCGAGCCGCACAGGAGGCGCGGCGCTATTCGCCACGACGGAAGGTCATGATGTAGTTGACCGAGGTATCGGCTTCGAGCCGGTAGGACTTGCGTGAAGGGGTTGTACGTCATGCCGATGATTGCGTCGGTCTCGAGCCCCGCCGTGCGCGCGAACGCGCGCGATTTCGGACGGGCTTCAGAAACCGCGCGTAGTCGTGCGTGCCTCGCGGCAGAAGGCCCAGCACGTACTCTGCCCCGACGATGGCCAGCGCATACGCCTTTGCATTGCGGTTGATGGTCGAGAAAACGACGTGGCCGCCGGCGCGCACGAGCTTGGCACAGGCGTCGATGGTCGATGCCGGATCGGGAACGTGCTCGAGCAACTCCATGCAGGTGACGACGTCGAACGTGGCGGGCGCTTCGATCGCCAAGCGCTTCAGCCGACGATCAGGCGGTAATCGACGCTCGCGCCCGATCTCGAGCTGATGCAGTCGGGCCACGCCCAGCGCTTTGTCGGACAGGTCGATGCCGGTGACCTTGGCGCCGTCGTGCGCCATCGGCTTCGGTGAGAATGCCGCCGCCGCAGCCGACGTCGAGCACCGCTTGTCCCGGCAAGCCCGCCGCATTGGCGGGCGATGTAGCTCAGCCGCAACGGATTGATGTCGTGCAGCGGTTTGAATTCGCTGGTCGGATCCCACCAGCGGTGCGCGAGCGCGCTGAACTTGGCGAGCTCCGACGGGTCGGCGTTGATGCTCATTGGAGTCGATCCTGCCAGAAGTGGGCGCGCGACGCGAGTTCCTGCCGTCCAGCCGGGTCAGCAGCGCCATCGGCGAGGAGCCGCTCGCCGGCGATCCACACATCGCTTACCTGATCGCGCCCGGTGACATGAACGAGGTGCGAGACCGGGTCATAGCACGGCGCATGCGACGAGCCGCTCGAGATCGACCGCGATCGCGTCGGCCTGCTTGCCCGGCTCGAGCGACCCGATGTCGACTTCCATCCCGAGCGCGGTCGCGCCGCCCAGCGTCGCCATCCGCAATACCGTCGGCCGCAGGCAGCGCTGCGGCATCGTTCGGTGCAACTTTGGCGATAAGCGAAGCCAGGCGCGCCTCGGCGAAAATGTCGAGGCGATTGTTGCTCGCGGCGCCGTCGCTGCCCAGCGCGACGTTGACGCCGCGCGCGCTTCAATGCCGCGATCGGAGCGATGCCGCTGGCCAGCTTCAGATTCGACGTCGGGCAATGCACGACGTGGCAGCGCTGTGCCGCGAGCAGCTCGATGTCGGCCGGATCGACATCGACTGCGTGAATCGCGATGAAGCCCGGGCCGGTTGCGCCCAGACGGTCGAGCCGCTGCAGCGGCGCCATATGGTGCTCGGCCAGACTCTTCGCTCGCTCGTCCGCGCGTTTCCAGCAGGTGGGTCTGGATGGCGAGATCGAGCTGACGGGCGAAGGTCGACGATCTTGGTCCACGTCGCGTCGGCGACCGTGTACGGCGCGTGCGGCGCGAGTGAAAACAAGAGCCGCGGCTCGTGCTTCCAGGCGTCGCGCGCCGCGAGTCCGGCGTGCAGGTAGCCGTCGGCGTCCGCGGCGTAAGGCGTCGGGAAATCCAGAACGGGAAGCCCCAGCATCGCCCGCATTCCGCTGGCGCGATAGGCGCGCGCGGCGGCGTCCGGGAAAAAATACATGTCGTTGCAGCAAGTGATGCCGCCGCGGAGCATCTCCGCCGCGGCAAGCGAGCGTCCCGTCGTGGACGAAGTCGGCGTCGACAAAGCGGCCCTCGCGCGGCCAGATCGATTGCTCGAGCCAGGCCTCGAGCGGCATATCGTCGGCGACGCCGCGCAGCAAGGACATGGCGGCGTGCGTGTGGGCGTTGACGAGCCCCGGCAGCAGAACGTGGGTGGGCAGCGCAACGTGCTCGCGCGGCCGCGTAGTCACGCTCGGCATGCGCCGTCGGCACCACCGCGACGATACGCGCCCTCGCTCACCAGCAGCGAGTGCTGATGCGAGCAGACCCGCGGGCTCGATCGGCAACACCCAGCGCGCATCGATGCGCAAATCGACGTCTGTCATCGGCTGCAGGATACGGGCATGCGATGCAGCTGGATTACTTCGCGGGCGAAAGAAAAAGCCCCCGCACGCGGCGGGGCTCTTTCGACGTAAAGCGCCGCTTCAGCGCTTGCGTGCGCCTCGCCCTTGACTTCGACTTCGACGCGGCGGTTCGGTGCCAGACACACAATCAGTTCCTTCAGTGCCTTCTGATTGCAGACCACGCCCGGAACCGGCTGCGTCTTGCCCATGCCGAGAGTCTCGATCTTGTCGCGTGGCCACTCCCTTCGCTGACCAGATAGTCGCGAACGCGTGTTGGCGCGGCGCTCGGACAGCTTCTGGTTGTAGGCCTGCGTGCCGATACGGTCGGTGTGGCCGGTGACCAGGACCAGCTCGAGCTTGAGCACATCCTTGAGCCTGCTGATCACTTCGTTGTCGATGGCCGCCTTGCCTTCAGGCTTGAGCACCGCCTTGTCGAAATCGAACAAGGCCTTGGCTGCCAGCGTGATCTTCTGCACCGTCGGCGCCGGGCGGAGGTGCCGGGAGGAGGCGGCGGCGGGTGGCGGTGGTGCTAGCGACCGGAGCCGGCGCGGGCGGCTTCGGAACGAGATCGGGATCGCACTCGACGATGGCCATGGCCGGGGTCCAGTAACCGGTACGCCAGCACAGGCGTGTCATTGACGCCGGGCTTGCCGCCGTAGGAGCCGCTGCGCCACGATGTTGGCATCGGCGTGCCGTATCCGAACAGGACATATCCGCTGTTCTGCGGGTTGGCCTGGCCAAACGCCGCGGAGCCCAGCATGGCGGCGGTCGCGCCGGTCACGATGGTTGCAATCAGACGAAGTTTCATCACTTTCACCCTTTGGCTTGAGTTGTTGAGGTTTGCTCGTTCAGTTTTCCGCTTGGCGCGCATTGACGGCAACTGTAGCCGCTGGTCTTGTAGGCGCTGAAATAGCCGACTTCCGGCCGACTATAGCATGGGGATTTTGGCGCCTGCCAAGCCGTATTTGATTCTTGCAACAGGAAGTTGGAAGGTGTCGCAGCAATACAACGGTCATGATAAAATTGCTTGTTTTCGCGCCTGCGCGTCTGCGCAGCATCGGATGGCCGTCGACAAGCATGAGTCTGCCGCCCCGGCGCCATACGCTCGCGCACGCGTCGCCGCTTTACAGCCTTTCAACCGATAAAGAGCGCCTCCCCCGATGGAGCAGTTCGCCAAAGAAACCCCTTCCCGTAAGCCTGGAAGCCGAAATGCGGCATTCCTACCTCGATTACGCGATGAGCGTGATCGTGGGCGGGCGCTGCCGGACGTCCGCGACGGCCTGAAGCCGGTGCACCGCCGCGTGCTGTTCGCGATGCACGAGGCCAACACCGTCTGGAACCGGCCCTACGTCGAAGTGCGCCCGCGTGGTCGGCGACGTGCTCGGCAAGTATCACCCGCACGGCGACACGCGCGACCTACGAGGCGCTGGTGCGGATGGTGCAGGACTTTTCGCTGCGCTATCCGCTGATCGACGGCCAGGGCAACTTCGGCTCGGTCGACGGCGACGCCGCCGCGGCGTATCGATACACCGAATGCCGGCTGGCAGAAGATCGCCGCCGAGATGCTGGCCGACATCGACAAGGAAACGGTCGATTTCGTCGCCGAACTACGACGGCAAGGAGCCGGAGCCCACGGTCCTGCCGGCGCGGATCCCGAATCTGCTCGATCAACGGCTCGTCGGGCATCGCGGTCGGGATGGCGACCAACATTCCGCCGCACAACCTGACCGAGATCGTCACCGCGCTGCCTTGCGCTTGCTCGACAACCCCGAGATGCACGCGTCGACGAGCTGATCGAGCACGTTCCGGCGCCCGATTTCCCGACCGCCGGGATCATCTACGGCACCGAGGGCGTGCGCGAAGGCTACCGCACCGGCCGCGGCCGCGTCGTGATCCGCGCGCGCACGCACATCGAGGACCTCGACAAGGGCGGGCGCCAGGCGATCATCGTCGACGAGCTTCCGTACCAGGTGAACAAGGCGACGCTGCTCACGCGCATCGGCGAGCTGGTGCGCGAGAAGAAGCTCGAGGGCATCTCCGACCTGCGCGACGAGTCCGACAAGTCGGGCATGCGCGTGGTGATCGAGCTCAAGCGCGGCGAAGTCGCCGAGATCATCCTCAACAACCTGTTCAAGCTGACGCAGCTGCAGGACAGCTTCGGCATGAACATGGTGGCGCTGGTCGACGGCCAGCCGCGCGCTGCTGAACCTGAAGCAGTTTCTCGCAGTTCTTCCTGCAGCATCGGCGCGAGGTCGTCGTCCGGCGCACGCGTTACGAGCTGCAGCAAGGCGCGCGAACGCGGGCACATCCTCGAAGGCCTCGCCGTCGCGCTGTCGAATGTCGACGAGATCATCGCGCTGATCAAGGCGTGCGGCGACGCCGGCCGAAGCCAAGGCGGCGCTGATGGCGAAGATGTGGCGCTCGGCGCTGGTCGAGGAGATGCTCGCAGCGCGCCGCCGCGCGACGCGGCGCGCCCGGAAGGGCTGCGCGCCCGAGTTCGGCTGGCAGGCGCGAGCGCAACGGCGCGGCTACAAGCTGTCCGACGCGCAGGCGCAGGCGATCCTCGAGCTGCGGCTGCAGCGCCTGACCGGCCTCGAGCAGGACAAGATCACCGCCGAGTACCAGCGAGGTGATGGCGCAGATCGTCGATCTGCTCGACATTCTCGCCAAGCCGGCGCGGGTCACGACGATCGTCGGCGACGAGCTCACGTCGATCCGCGATCAGTTCGGCGACAAGCGCCGCTCCGAGATCGTCGCGCAGGGCGTCGACCTGTCGCATCGAGGACCTGATCGCGCCCGAGGACATGGTCGTGACGCTGTCGCACGGCGGCTACATGAAGGCGCAGCCGGTCGCCGAATATCGCGCGCAGCGGCGCGGCGGCCGCGGCAAGCAGGCGACGGCGACCAAGGAGGACGATTTCATCGACCACCTGTTCATCGCCAACACGCACGATTTCATCCTGTGCTTCTCCAACCGCGGCCGCGTGTACTGGCTCAAGGTCTACAACGTGCCGCAGGGCGGGCGCGCATCGCGCGGCAAGCCGATCGTCAACCTGGTGCCGCTGCTCGAGCACGAGAAGATCACCGCGATCCTGCCGGTGAAGGAATTCGTCGAGGACCGCTTCGTGTTCATGGCCACCGCGCATGGGCACGGTGAAGAAGACGCCGCTGTCCGAATTCTCGCGGCCGCGTCCGTCGGGCATCATCGCGGTCGATCTCGACGACGGCGATTTCCTGGTCGGCGCCGCGCTGACCGACGGCAAGCACGACGTGATGCTGTTCAGCTCCGGCGGCAAGGCGGTGCGCTTCGAGGAGACCGACGTGCGGCCGATGGGCCGCAGCGCGCATGGCGTGCGCGGGATGAGCCTCGACCAGCGGCCAGACGGTGATCACGCATGCTCGTCGCCGAAGACGAGGAGCAGTCGGTGCTGACGGCGACCGAGAACGGCTACGGCAAGCGCACGCCGATCGTCGAGCACACCCGCCACGGCCGCGGCACCAAGGGCATGATCGCGATCCAGCAGACCGACGCGCAACGGCACGGTCGTCGCGGCTGCGCTGGTGCGACCCGACGACGAGGTGATGCTGATCTCGACCGGCGGCGTGCTGATCCGCACCAAGGTGAACGTCGATCCGCGAGATGAGCCGGTCGACGCAGGGCGTGACGCTGATCAACCTCGACGAAGGCGAGAAGCTCGCCGGGCTCGAGCGCGTCGTCGAGACCGAAGACGAGGACGAGCGAGTAGCCAGGCGTGACGCCGTGATGCGCACCGAATGCGGCGCCAGCCGACCACTGCCCGATGCGCGAAGCAATCGCCGATGCCGCTGCTCAGAGCGACTGGAGATCGACCGCCGGCGCGACGCGATCGACGCGCTCGATCGCGAGCTGCTGCGGCTGCTCAACGAGCGCGCGGCGCACGCGCAAGATCGATCGGCGCGCTCAAGAGGCGATTCGCCGCCTACCGGCCCGAGCGCGAGGCGCAGGTGCTGCGCGCGATCGCAGGCGGAGAATCGCGGACCGTTGCCCGACGAGGCGGTCGACGGGCGTGTTTCGCCAGATCATGTCGGCGTGCCTCGCGCTGGAGCAGCGGCTGCGGTCGCGTACCTCGGTCCGGCAGGCACGTTCAGCCATGCTGCGGTGACGCAAGCATTTCGGGGATCTGGTCGACGCCGAGCCGTGCGCGTCGATCGATGAAGTGTTTCGCGCAGCGCGAGGCCGGCCAGACCGACTATGCGGTCGTGCCGGTCGAGAATTCCGACCGAAGGCGCGGTCGGCCGCACGCTGGACCTCATGTGTCAGACGCCGCTCACGATCGTCGGCGAGGTCAAGCTGCGCATCGGCCAGCATCTGCTCGTCAACCGCGCCGCGGCATCGCGCTCGACGCCGTGACGCAGCGTCTATTCGCATGCGCAATCGCTGGCGCAATGCGTGCAGTGGCTGGCGCGCCATCTGCCCGCGGCCGCGCGCATCGCCGTGGCGAGCAATGCGGAGGCGCGCGCGCATGGCCGCCGCCGAGCCGGGCGCCGCGGCCATCGCCGGCGAGGCCGCCGCGGCGATCTACGGCTCGACGTGCTCGCGGCGCACATCGAGGACGAGCCCAACAACACGACGCGTTTCTGGGTGCTGGGCCGGCACGGCGCCAGCGCCATCCGGTCAAGCGACGAGACGTCGCTCGTGATGTCGGCGCACAACCGGCCGGGCGCGGTGCACGCGCTGCTCGAGCCGCTTCGCGCAAGCACGGCGTCAGCATGAGCCGGCTCGAATCGCGGCCGGCGCGCACCGGGTCTGTGGGAGTACCTGTTCTTCGTCGATCTCGAGGGCCATCAGGACGACCCGCCGGTCGCCGCCGCGCTGGCCGAGTTGCGTCAGCGCGCGCCGTTCCTCAAGCTCCTTCGGATCGTATCCCGCCGCGGTCGCGTGAAACCTCGATCGTGACTCGTCGACAGGTCGCGCCGCAATGGACGCCGCACGAAGCTCGGCGATCTTCCGCGCGCTGCGCCGGAGTACGTGCGCGCGCATCGCGCCCGTACGTGCCGGGCAAGCCGATCGACGAGCTGGCGCGCGAGTACGGGCTCGGCCGAGGAGACGATCGTCAAGCTCGCGTCGAACGAGAATCCGCGCGGGCCGAGCCCGAAGGTGCGGCAGGCCATCGCCGACGCGGTGGCCGGGGATCACGCGCTATCCCGACGGCAACGGCTTTGCGCTGAAGACGGCGCTTGCCGCGCGCTTCGGCGTCGAGCGTGAGCAGATCGTGCTCGGCAACGGCTCCAACGACATTCTGGAGCTCGCCACGCAGGCGTTCCTGCGGCCGGGCGACAGAAGCGGTGTACTTCGCAGCACGCGTTCTGCCGTCTATCCGCTGGCGACGCAGGCGCGCGGCGCGACCGGCGATCGTGGTTCGCGGCGCGCGAGCTGGGGCACGACCTGGAGGCGATGCGCGCAGCGATCACCGCCGCGCACGCGCATCGTCGTTCGTCGCCAATCCGAACAATCCGACCGGCACCTGGCTGCGCCGCAACGCCGCTGAAAGCGTTCGTCGCCTCCGTGCCGCGCGACGTGCTGATCGTCCTCGACGAGGCCTACAACGAATACCTGCGGCCGGCGCATCAGGCCGACACCGCGTCGTGGATCGCCCGGCATCCGAACCTGGTCGTGTCGCGCACGTTTTCCAAGGCCTACGGTCTTGCCGGATTGCGCGTCGGCTACGGCCTGATGGACATCGCGGTCGCCGACATGCTCAACCGCGTGCGGCAGCCGTTCAACGTCAACTCGGTCGCGCAGGCGGCGGCCCTCGCGGCGCTCGCCGATACCGACGTACGTCGAAGAGAGCGCGCGCCTGAATCTCGCCGGCCTCGACGCAGCTGATGCGCGGCCTCGACGCGCTGGGCATCGGCTACGTGCCGTCGCACGGCAATTTCCTGCTGGTGCGCATCGGCGGTGCCGCCGCGATCTACGACAGGCTGCTGCGGCAAGGGCGTGATCGTGAGACCGGTGGCGAACTACGGTCTGCCCGAGCACCTGCGCGTCACGGTCGGTTGCTCGAGGACGAAAATCGCGCGCTTCCTCTCCGCGCTGCGATCGGCGCATCGGTTGCCGCTCCAGATCGGGCGGCTGACGCGCGTGCGCGCACGCGCTCGCCAAGCTGGTCGTCGTCGGCGTCGGGCTGATCGGAGGCTCGTTCGCGCTGGCGCTCAAGCGTGCGCGGAGCGGTCGGCGACGGTCGTCGGTGTCGGCCGCAGCGCGCCAATCTCGACGCGGCGCGCGGCGCCTGGGCATCGTCGATCGGAGCTGCGACGCAGGATCGAGCGCTGGACCGACGAAGCTAGGCGACGCCGATCTGGTGCTGCTCGCGACGCCGGTCGGGCAGATGCCGCGCTGTTCGCGGATCGTAGCCTCCGCGCTCGGCCCGCGCGACGGTGCTCACCGACGCCGGCAGCACCAAGCAGGATGTCATCGCGGCGGCGCGCGCGTACCTCGGGGCCGCGTTGCCGCGCTTCGTGCCCGGGCATCCGATCGCCGGCACCGAGCGTTCCGGCGCAGGCGGCCGCATCGGATGCGTCTTTTTCGCGGACCAGTCAGTGATCCTGACTCCGCTTCCCGGAAACCGCTGTCGACGGCGCTAGCAGCGCGTGGCGATGCCTGGACTGCGCTGCGGCGGCGTGGTGAGCACGCTCGACGCCGCGCGTCACGACGAGATCTTCGCCGCCGTGAGTCATCTGCCGCACGCGCTTGCGTTCGCGCTGGTCGCCGCAGCTGGCGGCGCGCACCGATGCGACGATTATCTTCGCTACGCCGCGACCGGCTTTCCGCGATTTCACGCGGCTTGCCGGCGGCGATCCGGAGATGTGGCGCGACGTTTGCATCGGCAACGCGACTGCGCTCCGACGCGAGCTTTCGACCTACTCGGGCCGAGCTCGACCGGCTCGATGCATGCCTGCGCGCGGCCGACGGCGATGGTCTGGCGGCGCTTTTCAGGACGCGCTCGCACGCGCGCGACGCGTGGCTCGCGGGCCGTCATCGGCATGACGACCACGATTGACGAACGAAACGCCGAGCCAGCACCTTGCAGCGACTATCTCGACCTCCAACCGGTGAGCCGCATGACCGGCAGCGTGCAATTGCCGGGCTCGAAGAGCATCTCGAACCGGATGCTGCTGCTCGCGGCGCTCGCGCATGGCGATACGCGCATCGAAGGGCTGCTCGCAGGCAGATGACGTCGACCGCATGCTCGACGCGCTGGTTGCGCTGGGTGTTCCGCTCGAGCGGGCCGGGGCCGCAAGGCGCAACCATTGTTCATGGCGCCGCGGGCGCGTTTCCGATCAAGCGCGCGTCGCTTTCTCTGGGCAACGCCGGTACCGCCTTCCGGCCGCTGACTGCGGCACTGGCGTTCTCTCGACGGCAACTACCAGCTCTCCGGCGTACCACGCATGCATGAGCGTCCCATTGCCGATCTGGTCGACGCCCTGAGGGTCATGGGGGCGGATATCCGCTATGCCGGACAGAACGGCTATCCTCCTCTAGCGATCGGCCCGGGCCTTGCGCAAACGGAGACGGCGATCGCGTCGCCGGTCGCCGTCCGCGGCGACGTATCGAGCCAGTTCGTGAGCGCGCTGCTGATGGCGGCGCCGCTTGCCGGCGCGGGACGTCACGATCGAAGTGACGGGGGATTTGATCTCCAAGACCCTATGTCGAGATCACGCTCAACCTGATGCGCCGCTTCGGCGTCGACGTCGAGCGCGACGGCTGGCAGCCGTTTGCGAGTTCCGGCGCACGCGCGATACGCGAGTCCGGGCACCATCGTTCGTCGAGGGCGATGCATCATCGGCGTCGTACTTTCTGGCCGCCGGTGCGGTGACGGGCGGTCCGGTGCGGGTGATCGGCGTCGGCGCCGGGAGCATCCAGGGCGATGTCCGCTTCGCCGACGTGCTCTCCGCAATGGGCGCCTCGGTCGAGCGCGGCGACGACTGGATCGAAGTGCGCCGGAGCGCGCAGCTCAAGGGCATCGACGCCGATTTCAACATGATCCCTGACGCGGCGATGACCGCGGCCGTCGTGGCGCTGTTTGCGCGACGGTCCGACGACGCTTGCGCAACATCGCCAGTTGGCGGGTCAAGGAGACCGACCGCATCGCGGCTATGGCGACCGAGCTCTCCAAGCTGGGTGCGAAGGTCGAGCAGGGCCCGGACTGGCTGCGCGTCGTGCCTCCGGCGAAGCTTCGGCCGGCGACCATCGACACCTACGATGACCATCGGATGGCGATGTGCTTTTCGCTGGCCGCGCTGGGCGGCGTGGCGGTGCGCATCAACGATCCGCAATGCGTGAGCAAGACTTTTCCGGATTATTTTGCGGAATTCGGCAAGCTCGCGTCATGACGCCATGCTTCTTCCCCGGCCGCGCAGGGCCCGCCTGAAGACCTGATGAGCCTGGCGCCGGTCATCGCCATCGATGGGCCTGCGGCGTCGGGCAAGGGCACCGTCGCGCAAGGCGTCGCGGACGGCGCTGCGCCTGCATTACCTCGACAGCGGTTCGCTCTATCGGCTGGTCGCGCTCAAGGCGTCGCGTGAGGGGGTCGCCGCCAGCGATGAAGCCCGCCTCGCCGGCCCTGGCCCGGCTCGCTCGACGTCGCATTCGACCAGGGGCGCGTACACCTCGACCATTCGGACGTGACCGAGGAGCTGCGCGGCGAACCGGTCAGCGCGGCGGCATCGCGCGTCGCGGTCTTCCGGCCGTTCGCCAGGCGCTGGTGGCACGCCAGCGCGCGTTCCGGCGTCCGCCTGGGCTGGTTGCCGACGGGCGGGACATGGGAACGGTCGTCGTTTCCCGGACGCGGTCCTCAAAATCTACCTGATGGCCAGTGCCGAGGTACGGGCGGGGCGCCGTTATAAGCAGTTGATCGAAAAAGGAAACTCGGTTACACTTGAGGGTCTTTTGCATGACATTCGGGAGCGCGACGCGCGCGACAGTGCCCGGGCGGCGGCGCCGCTCAAGGCCGCCGCCGATGCGCTGATCCTGGATACGACCGACATGACGATCGCACGCGAGCATTAGCCTTCGTTCTCGAACGAGCGAAGACGGTGATCCGGCCGGTCTCGAGTGAGTAGGCAAAGAGTCAGCGCGAGGAGCCGTGAGGTTCGCTGCAAGCGGCAGCCGATACGTAGCCGTCAGCCGGACGTCAGCAGGGCTGTCCGAATGGCGGATTGATGAACAGACCCGTTCCCACGCCCCGGGCGACGGACGAACCGATAGGAAAGCAAAACGCTTATGGCAACCGGCCACCACCAACGACGCAGTTCAGCCGCAGGAAAATTTCGCCGCCTTGTTCGAGGAAAGCCTCGCGCGGCAAGGAAATGCGGCAGGGCGAGTTGATCACCGCCGAAGTCACCCGCGTCGACTACAACATCGTCGTCGTCAATGCCGGCCTGAAGTCCGAGAGCTTCATCCCGATCGAAGAGTTCAAGAACGACAAGGGCGAGGTCGAGGTCAAGGCCGGCGACTTCGTCACCGTTGCCATCGAGGCCTCGAGGACGGCTACGGCGAGACGCGCCTGTCGCGCGACAAGGCCAAGCGTCTCGCAGGCATGGCACGACCTCGAAGCCGCGCTGGAGCAGGGCACGTGGTCTGCCGGGCTGGTGACCGGCAAGGTCAAGGGCGGCCTGACGGTCATGGTCAACGGCATCCGCGCGTTCCTGCCCGGCTCGCTGGTCGACATCCGCCCGGTCAAGGACACCATGCCCTTCGAGGGCAAGGCAGCTCGAGTTCAAGGTCATCAAGCTCGACCGCAAGCGCAACAACGTCGTCGTGTCGCGCCGCGCGGTGCTCGAAGCGAGCCTCGGCGCGGAGCGCGAGGAGCTGCTCGCAGACGCTTGCAGGAAGGCGCGATCGTCAAGGGCATCGTCAAGAACATCACCGATTACGGCGCGTTCGTCGACCTGGGCGGCATCGACGGCCTGCTGCACATCACCGATCTCGCCTGGCGCCGCGTCAAGCATCCGTCCGAAGTGCTGGCGGTCGGCGACGAGGTCGACGCGCCAAGGTGCTCAAGTTCGACCAGGAGAAGAACCGCGTGTCGCTGGGCATGAAGCAGCTCGGCGAGGATCCGTGGGTCGGCCTTGTCGCGCCGCTACCCGCCGGGCACGCGCCTGTTCGGCAAGGTCACCAACCTCACCGATTACGGCGCGTTCGTCGAGATCGAGCAGGGCATCGAGGGCCTGGTGCACGTCTCGGAGATGGATTGGACCAACAAGAACGTACACCCGACCAAGGTCGTGCAGCTCGGCGACGAGGTCGAGGTCATGATCCTCGAGATCGACGAGGAGCGCCGCCGCATCTCGCTCGGGATGAAGCAGTGCATGCCCAACCCGTGGGAAGAGTTCGTCGATGAACCACAAGAAGGGCGACAAGGTGAAGGGACTGATCAAGTCGATCACCGACTTCGGCGTGTTCATCGGCCTGCCCGGGCGGCATCGACGGCCTGGTGCACCTGTCGGACCTGTCGTGGTCGCTGCCCGGCGAGAAGCCGCGGTGCGCGATTACAAGAAGGGCCAGGAAGTCGAGGCGGTGGTGCTCGCGATCGACGTCGAGCGCGAGCGCATCTCGCTCGGCATCAAACAGATGGACGGCGATCCGTTCTCCAACTTCGTCGCGACGCACGACAAGGGCACCGTGGTCGACCGGCAGCGTCAAATCGCTCGACGCCAAGGGCGCGGTGATCACGCTCGATGGCGAAGTGGAAGGCTATCTTCGCGCTTCCGAAGTCGCGCGCGACCGGGTCGAGGATATCCGCTCGCATCTGAAGGAAGGCGACTCGGTGACGGCGATGATCATCAACATCGATCGCAAGAATCGTTCGATCAACCTGTCGATCAAAGCCGAAGGACAATGCCGACGAATCCGAGGCGATGCAGCGGATCAGCGTCGAAAACTCCGGAACCAGCGCCGGCACGACCAATCTTGGCGCGCTGCTCAAGGCCAAACTCGACAACAAGAATCGCAGGGTAAGCGAGCCCGTGATGACCAAATCGGAGCTGATCGACCGCTTGGCGGCGCAGTTCCCGCAACTGGTGGCCAAGGATGCCGAACTCGCGGTCAAGATGATCCTCGACGCCATGGCCGAAAGCCTGGCGAAGGGCGAGAGAATCGAGATCCGCGGATTCGGCAGCTTCGGGCTCGAACTACCGGCCGCCGCGGACGGGGCGCAATCCCAAGTCCGGCGAGCGGGTGCAGGTGCCGGAAAAGCACGTCCCGCACTTCAAGGCGGGCAAGGAATTGCGGGAGCGCGTCGATTTCAGGAACTCAAGAAAGGCTGATGGAAATTTTGTTGCCGGGCGGCATTGTCAATCGACGATAGTGCCGCCCTTTCTATTGGATCCGCCGTGCATGAGCATCGCTCGCTGGATCGTCGGCATTATCGTCTTCCTCTTGCTGCTGTTGCTTTCGCTGCAGAACGCCGACCTGGTCACCGTCCGCTTCTATCACTGGTTCTCCTGGCAGGCGCCGCTCATCTTTCTGCTGCTGATCGCGTTCGCCGGCGGCGCGGTCGCGGGTCTTCTGGCGGGACTCGTGCGTGCGACGCGCCTGAAGCGGCAGGTGATGCGCTTGCGGCGCGAGCATGCGCAGCGGCATCCAAAGACGCGCCTTCCGCCGACGTCGCCGTGAGCGGCGCAATGCGGCGCCTGAGTGTCCATGGACTTCGAGCTCTGGTGGCTGCTTCCCATCCCGGCGCTGTTCTTCGCCATGGGATGGATCGCCGCGCGCATCGACATCAAGCATCTGCTGCGCGAGTCGCGGGCGTTGCCGCTTTCGTATTTCCGCGGACTCAACTTCCTGCTCAACGAGCAGCCGGACAAGGCCATCGAATCGTTCATCGAAGTGGTCAAGGTCGACCCGCAGACCATCGACCTTCACTTTGCGCTCGGCAATCTCTTTCGCCGCCAGGGCGAGATCGATCGCGCCATACGCATGCATCAGAATCTTCTCGACCGCCCGGATCTTCCCGCGGACAAGCGTCAGACCGCGGTGTTCGAGCTGGCTCAGGATTTCCACCGCGCAGGCCTGCTCGACCGCGCCGGAAGAGCTTTTCCCGACTCGACGGCAGCCCGTTCGAGGTTCAGGCGCTGGGATTCCTGCTGCAGATCTACGAGCAGGAGAAGGACTGGCAGAAAGCGATCGCGACCACCAAGCGCATGGAGGCGCTGGCCAAGCGGCCGTACTTCAAGGAAATCGCGCACTACTATTGCGAGCTGGCGCAGAACGCGCTGCTGCGTTCGCAGTTCGACGACGCGCGGCAGTTCATCGACCAGGCGCTGGCCGAATACAAGCTCTGCACGCGCGCGACGATGCTGCTCGGCGATGTCGAGTCACAGCGCGGCAATCATCGTCGCCGCCATCGCGGCATGGCAGCGCATCGAGTCGCAGAATCCCGCGTTTCTGGGACTGGTCGCCGACCGTCTCGCCGACGCGTACCGAAAGATCGGCGACGTCGCGCAGGGCATACGCGTGCTGCGCAACTACGAGGATCAGTATCCGTCGCTCGACTCGCTGACGGCGCTGTTCAACCAGATCCTCGCCCACGAGGGCGCCGAATCGGCGACGCAGCTCATCAAGGACGAGCTCGCGCGCAATCCGACGCTGCTCGGGCTCGACAAGCTGCTCGAGGCGCAGCTGATGGCGGCGCCGGCCGACCGGCGGCACGACCTCGAGCTCGTCAAGGGTCTCGTCGGGCAGCACATCAAGCGGCTCGGCATGTATCGTTGCGAGAATTGCGGCTTTCGCGCCAAGCAATACTATTGGCGCTGCCCCGGTTGCGGAAAGTGGGAAACCTATTCGCCTCGGCGCACCGAGATCGCCGGACGGTTTTGCGTAAGAAACCAGAGACTTCCATGATCGCTCAGGCGCCGCGGGTCATCGTTCCGCTCGACTTTCCCGACATGCTGTCGGCGTTCGGCTTGGCGGCGCGGCTCGACCCGCGAAAATGCGCGGTCAAGGTCGGCAAGGAGCTGTTCACCGCGGCCGGGGCGGGTCTGGTGCGCGAGCTGGTCCGTCGCGGCTTTCTGGTCTTTCTCGATCTCAAGTTTCACGACATCCCGAACACCGTTGCGCAGGCTTGCGCCGCGGCGACGCGGCATGGGCGTGTGGATGATCGACGTCCACGCCACGGGCGGGCGCTGCGATGATGCGCGCGGCGCGCCAGGCGGTGAATCAGACCGCGGCGGAAATGGGACGCAGCGCGCCGCTGTTGATTGCGGTGACGGTGCTGACCAGCCTCGCCGCCGAGGATCTTCTGGCGATAGGCATGACCGGCTCGATCGACGAACAAGTTTTGCGGCTCGCGCGCCTTGCGCCAGGAAAACGGGCTCGACGGCGTGGTCTGCTCGGCGCACGAGGCGGCCGCTCTGCGCGCGGCGTGCGGCGCGCAAGTTCAAGCTGGTGACGCCCGGCATCCGTCCGGCCGGCGCGGCGCTCAACGATCAGGCGCGGGTCATGACGCCCGAGGCGGCCATCGCCGCCGGCGCCGACTATCTGGTGATCGGGCGGCCGATCACCGGCGCTGCCGATCCGCTGGCCGCGCTCGACGCCATCAACGCCTCGATTGGCGCCGAAACGAAGGTTCCGGCTTGAAGATAACGATGATCGGGACCGGCTATGTCGGTCTCGTCACCGGAACCTGCTTCGCCGAGGTCGGCAACGATGTGATGTGTCTGGACGTCGATGCCGGCAAGATCGAGACCCTCAACCGCGGTGGCGTGCCGATCCACGAGCCGGGTCTGCAAGACATGATCCGGCGCAACGTCGCCGGCGGCCGCCTGCGATTCACCACCGATATCGACGCCGCGGTCACCCACGGAGCGCTGCAGTTCATCGCGGTCGGCACGCCGCCCGACGAAGACGGCTCCGCCGATATGCAGTACGTGATCGCGGCCGCGCGCAACATCGGTGCGCGGATGGTCGATTCCAAGGTCATCGTCGACAAGTCGACGGTGCCGGTCGGCACCGCGGATCGCGTCGCGCGAGACCGTCGCCGCCGAGCTTGCGCGGCGCGGCGTCGACCTGCCGTTCGCGGTGGTGTCAAACCCGGAGTTCCTGAAGGAAGGCGCGGCGGTCGAGGATTTCATGAGGCCCGACCGCGTCGTCATCGGCGCCGACGACGAGCGGGCGATCGGCTTGTTGCGGGCGGTCTACGCGCCGTTCCAGCGCAACCACGAGCGGCTGCTGGTGATGGATGTCCGTTCCGCGGAGCTGACCAAGTACGCCGCGAACGCGATGCTGGCGACACGGATCTCGTTCATGAACGAGCTGGCCAACCTTGCCGACGCGCTGGGCGCCGACATCGAGCACGTGCAGCAGAGGCATCGGCTCCGATCCGCGCATCGGTTATCGCTTCCTGTATCCGGGCGCCGGCTACGGCGGCTCGTGCTTCCCCAAGGACGTCAAGGCGCTTGCAGGCGACCGCGAAGCACCACGGCCGCCCGCTCGAGATTCTCGCCGCGGTCGAGTCGGTCAACGACATGCAGAAAAAGCGGCTGCTCGAGAAGATCACGCAGCGATTCGGCGTCGATCTCGCCGACAAGACGCTTCGCGGTGTGGGGCTCGCATTCAAGGCCAACACCGACGACATGCGCGAGGCGCCGTCGCGAACCGTGGTCCGGGGCTTGCTCGATCGCGGCGCGAGCGTTGACGGCGTACGATCCGGTGGCGATGGACGAGGCCAGGCGCGTCTTCGGCACCACGTCGCGGCTCGCGTACGCGGCCTCGCCGATGGATGCGGTCGCGGGCGCCGACGCACTGGTCGTCGTGACCGAGTGGCAGGAGTTTCGCAGTCCGGACTTCGGCGAGCTCGAGCGCACGCTGCGACAGCCGCTGCTTTTCGACGGCCGCAATCTTTATCGATCCGAAGCAGGTGCGCGCCGCCGGACTCGAATATTTCGGCATCGGCCGGCCATGGCGACATCATGCAAACCGGCGCGTATCCTGCCCACTTGGCTAGCCATGGCGGCCTGATGCCTACGGGTTCTCCGACTTTCGCGCGCGATCCGACCACGCGCGTGCTGGTGGTCGGCGACGTCGATGCTCGACCGCTACTGGTTCGGCGATGTCGAGCGCATCTCGCCCGAGGCGCCGGTGCCGGTGGTTCGAATCTGCGCGCAGCGAAGAGCGCCCGGGCGGCGCGGCGAACGTTGCGCGCAACGTCGCGGCGCTGGGCGCCAGGCGACGCTGATCAGCGTCATCGGCGACGACGAAGCCGGGACGCTCGCTGGAGCGGCTGCTCGCCGGCGAGCAGCAGTGCGCACCTCGTTCCACCGCGACGCGGCGCTGCCGACGACGGTCAAGCTGCGAGTGATCGCGCGCCAGCAGCAATTGCTGCGCATCGACTTCGAGACCACGCTCCGTCGCACGAGATTCTCGCGACGCAAGCTCGCCGATTACGAGCGAACGCTGCCCGAATTCGACGTGATCGTCCTGTCCGACTACGGCAAGGGCGGGCTCGCGCATATCGCGCGCATGATCGAGCTAGCGCGCATGCGCGCGGAACGCCGGTGCTGGTCGACCCGAAGGGAGAAGACTGGCTGCGCTATCGCGGCGCCACGGTGCTGACGCCCAACCGCGCCGAATTCCGTCAAGTCGCCGGAGCCTGGCACAGCGAGGCAGAGCTCGCGACCAAGGCGCAGACGCTGCGTGCCGAGCTCTGGCCTCGAGGCGCTCCTGATCACGCCGCGCCGAGGAAGGCATGTCGCTGTTCACCGATGCCGGCGCACTGCACATTCCCGCCGTCAGGCGCGCGAAGTCTTCGACGTCTCAGGCGCCGGCGACACCGGTCATCGCGACGCTCGCCGCGCTGCTCGGGGCGCGCGCGGACGTATCCAGCGCGGTCAGCGCATCGCCAATCAGCGCGGCCGGCATCGTCGTCGGCAAGCTCGGCACCGCGGTCGTCCATCCCGACGAGCTCGCCTGAGCGCGCGCGTGACCGATGGCCAAAGCGAAAGACCGCTTACGCCTGCACCGAGTGCGGCGGCCAGAGCAGCAAGTGGCAGGGCCAATGCCCCCACTGCGGCGCCTGGAACACGCTGGTCGAAACGATCGCGGCGCACCGCCGGCGATCGCGCTTTCAGGCGCGTCGCCGGCGGCGGCGGGCGAGGTGCGCGCGCTCTCCAGCGGTCGAGGCCCGGAGCGATCCGCGCTGCGCCGACCGGGCATCGAGGAGTTCGACCGCGTTCTCGGCGGCGGGCTCGTTCCCGGCGGCGTCGATCCTGCTGGGTGGCGATCCCGGCATCGGCAAGTCGACGCTGCTGCTGCAGGCGATGGCCGCCGATCGGCGTGGCGCGCAAGGCCTTGTACGTCACCGGCGAGGAGTCGCCGAGCAGATCGCGTTGCGCGCGCAGCGCCTGGGGCTGGTCAACGCCGCCGGTCGAGCTGCTGGCCGAGGTGCAGCTCGAGGCGATCGTCGGCGCGATTCGCACGCGGCAGCCCGGACGTGGTCGTCATCGACTCGATCCAGACCGTTTACACCGAGGCGCTGGAGTCGGCGCCGGGCAGCGTCGCGCAGGTGCGCGAATGCGCCGCGCAGCTGACACGACTCGCCAAGCAGAGCGGCGATCACCGTGCATCCTGGTCGGGCACGTGACCAAGGAGGGTGCGATCGCCGGCCCGCGCGTGCTCGAGCACATCGTCGACACGGTGCTTTATTTCGAAGGCGATCACGCACTCGAGCTTTCGCCTGGTGCGCGCGATCAAGAACCGCTTCGGCGCCGCCAACGAGCTTGGCGTATTCGCGATGACCGAGCGCGGCTTGAAGGGCGTCGCCAATCCGTCCGCGCTGTTTCTGTCGCAGCACGCCGAAGCCGGTTCCGGGCAGCTGCATCCTGGCGACGCTGGAAGGGCTCGCGGCCGCTTGCTGGTCGAAGTGCAGGCGCTGGTCGACCCGGTCACAGGGCGGACTCGCGCGGCGGGTTGCGGTGGGCCTCGATCCGCAGCGGCTGGCGCTTGCTGCTCGCCGTCCTGCATCGCCACGGCGGAGTGGAAACCGGTCGAGTTACGATGTCTTCGTCAATGCCGTCGGCGGCGTCCGGATTGGCGTGAGCCCGCGGCCGATCTTGCCATTTTGATGGCTGTTTATTCCTCAGTTAAAAACATTAGCTTGCGAGGCTAAAGCTACTTGTGTTCGGTGAGGTAGGTCTCGCAGGCGAAATCCGCCCAGTCCAGCGCGGGCAGAGCGTCTGCAGGAGGCAGCCAAGCTGGGGTTTCGACCGCAGTGATCCCGACCGCAAACCGGCCCAAGCACGCGATCGACGGCATCGAAGTCGTCCCGGTTGCACCGCATCGACGATGCGCTGAAGCGCCTGCGCGGTTAGAACCGATCACGACGACGGGCTCGTCGGCGATGCGAGCGATGGTTCTCGAAGCGCCCGGCCATCGCCTGCATCTGGTCGAGCGAGAGCGTGCCTGAGCCCGGCCCGGGCCAGGTACTGCTCGCCGTGCATGCATGCGGTGTCTGCCGCCACCGGATCTGCACCTCGTCGATGGCGAACTGCCCGACCCGCGTTTGCCGGTAATTCCCGGCCACGAGATCGTCGGCGTCATCGCGGCCTGCGGCGCGGGGTAGTGGAACGGAGGATCGGCGAGCGAGTGGGCGTCCCGTGGCTGGGCTGGCGCCTGCGGTCATTGCGGCTACTGCCGCGAGCGGGCGCGAGAACCTCTGCGCCGGAGGCCCGCTTCACCGGCTATCAGCTCGATGGCGGGTATGCCGAATATGCGGTCGCCGATGCGCGCTTCTGCTTTGTTCTTCCCGAGCGCTACGCCGACGTGGAAGCCGCCCCGCTGCTATGTGCCGGCCTGATCGGCTACCGGACCTACCGACTCGCCGGAGATGCTTCGCGCATCGGCATCTACGGCTTCGGCGCTGCCGCGCCCATCTGATCGCGCAGGTTGCGCGTCGCTCAGGGGCGCAAGGTCTTTGCGTTTACTCGGCCCGGCGATCGCGACGGCCAGTCATTTGCCTGGGCGCTCGGCGCTGCATGGGCGGGCGAGCGGACGAAACGCCGCCCGAGCCGCTCGATGCCGCGCTCCATCTTCGCGCCGGTCGGTGCGCTCGTGCCGGCAGCGCTTGCCGCGGTCGTGCCCGGGGGCACCGTGGTCTGCGCGGGCATCCACATGAGCGATATCCCGGCGTTTCCGTACCGGCTCCTGTGGGGGCGAGCGCAGCGATGCGTTCGGTCGCCAATCTGACCCGGCGCGACGCCGCAGACTTCTTGACGCTGGCGGCAACCATTCCGCTGGCGGTACACGCGCAGCGATAGCGCTTCGAGCGCCGCCAACGCCGCGCTTGCCGACTTGCGCGCCGGCCGGATCTCCGGGTGCCGCGGTGTTGACGACCGAGCGCTGAAGGCGTCGAATAAGCAAACGCGCCGAGCGGCCCCGTTGCAGCCGTGGGATGAGCGGCCGGTGCATTCGTAGCGCTCACGCAATCCAATCCACGAGGAGTCCACCATGGCGAGGAAGTCAACATCGAAATCCGCCCGCAGCGCAGCCCGGAAAGCCAAACCGCGCGCCAAGGCTGCACCGAGGAGCGCGGCAAGCGCGTCATCGGCGACCCTGCGCCCCGGATCTGCGCGATCTATCCAGGATGGCGAAGGTGCTGACGCCGGAACAGGCCTTCGAGCTGCTACCAGCGCCAACGCCAGGATGGCGCTCGACGTCATCAGCGCGGCGATCGAGAGCACGACGAAGGTGCGCAAGCTGCAGTTCGAGGGCGAGGAAGAAGCGCGGTCGATGCAGAAGAAAGCGGTCCGTCACGCGCAGCCGAGGCGAGCGATCCGCAATCGCTGATGGCGGCCGGCCAGGCGTGACTCACGGAAGCAGTCGAGAAGGCGATGGTGTACTGGAGCCAGATGTTCGACATGATCGTCGAGATCCAGAAGCGCCTGTTCACGCTGATGGAGGAGCAGATGGCAGGGGTGCCGGGGGCGCAAAGGAAGCGAGGGCGGCGCTGGCGATGATGCCCGACATCACCCAGACCAGGATCTCGTGAAGGCGATGCAGGGCGTCATGTCCCCTGGGTGGCTCGGCGGTCGGCTCCATGCAGCGCGTAATGGGCGACTGGGCGCGCATGGCGCAGCAATCGATGCCGGGTCTGCCGCGTGCATCGCATCCGCGCAGTCGCGCGCGGCGTCCGCCGGCAGTGTCCGCTCGAGCGGCGCGGATGCTGCTGGTCCTCGCCTGAAGCCGATCGGGATGCAGCCGCAGAGCATGACGATCAAGGCGCAGCAGGCGATCGGCTTGCATGCTGCGCCTCGCGTGAGGTTCGCTGTGGTGCCCGGGGCCGGACTTGAACCGGCATGGCGGAGTTCACCGCCGAGGATTTTAAGTCCCTTGTGTATACCAGTTTCACCACCCGGGCGTGCGGCTATTCTAGACGGGTCCCGCAACGCCGGTTGGAATCGGGAGCGGCCGTGCCGCCGTGTGGGGCAATCCCGGACTGACTGATGGTCGAGTGATGTCGGCCACTCAAGGCGACAACAGGCGGATCGGCTTGCCGTCGAGAAACGCCAGCGCATTCTCCACGCATTGCGGGTAATACTCTCGCGGTACACCTCGATCACGCTGTAGCCGAGGTGCGGCGTGAGCACGACGTTCGGCGCACGCGCAAGCGGGTGGGTTGCCGGCAGCGGCTCGCGGTGAAACACATCGAGGGCCGCAATGATCCGCCCGGATTGCACCGCATCGATCAACGCCGCCTCCGTCGATCAGCGCAGCGCGGGCCGTGTTGGATCAGGATCGCACCGCGCTTCATGCCGGGCGAGCTCGGGGCGCCCAGGATGCCGCGCGTTCGCTCGGAAAGGACGAGATGCAGGCTGACGACGTCGGCTGCGGAGAGCAGCTCCTCCTTCGATACGCGCGTCGCGCCTGCCAGTATCGCGCAGCTTCATCGGTGAGATTCTGGCTCCACGCGAGCACGCGCATGCCGAGCGCGCGGCAGGACGCGGCCATCCGGGCGCCGATCCGGCCCAGGCCGATCAGCCTGATCGTCTTGCCGTCGAGGACCGGCCCTGCTTCGGTTCCTGAGCTGGAAACGACCGGCGCGTACCGAGGCATCGCCGGCCGGAATGCGCCGCGCCGCCGCGAGCATCAGACCGAGCGCCAGCTCGGCGGTGGAACTGCTCGACGGGCCTGCGCCCGGTGTAGCACACCGAGATTCCGCGAGCGATCATCCCCGCGATGTCGATCAGCCCGGCGCGCGCGCCCGTCAGACCGAACATCTTTCAGGCGGGGCAGGCGGGCGACGAGCGAGGCGGGAACGGCGTTCTCTCCCGCGTCGCCAGGATGATGTCGAACTCTGCAAGGCGCGCGGGCGGCCTCGTCTTCGTCGGCGAAGGGTTCCTCGAAGAAATGCACGTTCGGCGCGAGCGATCAGCGGCGACCAATCGGCGCTCGCCCGCGCGACTCGCTGCCAATCGTCAGGGACTGCTACGCGGGTCAAAGGGACTCGATGGACAGGTCCGCCGAGCCGGAGGCCGGGTTTGTGCAGGGCGGCGCAATTTGGTTGCTCGCCGCCCTCGGTGCTATTGTACCGGGCTGCCGCGGCATGGGATGCCGCCACGCGACTCAAGGGAAGCCAATCAAACGGAGGAAATCCATGAGCACGATGTTGCATCGATTCAGCTTGCTCGGTGTGCTGGGACTGGCGGCTGCGGTGGGGATGCTGGCCAGCTGCAAGTCCATGGGGCCGGGGGCGACCGTCTATTCAGTCAATCTTTCCGTAAGCAATGAAGTTCCACCGGTCAATAGCACGGCAATCGGAGAGGGACCGTCAACCATCAATGCGGACCGACCGTGGCCGCCAAGGTCACCGTGAGCGGGATGACGGCAACGGCTGCCCACATCCACGAAGGCGCGACCGGGACCAACGGCCTGGTCATCATTCCCTTCAACAAGACCGCCGACAACGTCTTCGAGGCGCCTGCAGGAGCGAAGCTCACCGACGCCCAGTACGACGCCTACACGAAGGGCAATCTCTACGTCAACGTGCACAGCGCCAAGTATCCGGGCGGCGAGGTTCGCGCGCAGCTCAAGCCAAAGTAATCCTCTCGTGTCATTCCGGTCAGGTTCCGGCCGCGCCATGTATCGGGCGGCCGGAGTCTGACGTCGTTGTATTTCTCGCATCGCGCGCCCTTCGCCGCGCCGATGCGAGCCGCAAGAACCCGCATCAACGCCGGGCCAATCGGGTGAAGCCGTCGGCGCTCCATTCCTCGCTGCCCACGCCGTGATGAACGATGAAGAGCCCGGTCTGGATCGTATTTCTTTTCACGGCCGAGAGTCTCGGGTAGTTCGGTCCCCAGTAGGATCGTTGCCAGGCGTTGTCGAAGAAGTTGCCCTCGGACACGTAGGGACCCTGGATTGGGAATGAGCTTCCGTCAGCTCATCCATTGCCTTGGCGATCTCGCCGGCATGCTGGCGGGCCAGGCTCAGATCGGGCTCGTGGCCGGGGATGCCCGGGTACGCCGGCGGATCCGCTGCTGGCGCTGATGGCCAACGCGAAGGCGTCGACGACCGCGGGATTCATCGCCGTAGTCCTGGCGGCGGCCACCGCTTCCGCAGGCGCAGCCGGCGAGCCCCTTGTTGAAATGGAGCGTGATCGGCCAGCGCCTGCTGCCGGCGAACAAGGCGTCGGCGAGGCGCATCTGCCGATCCTTCTTCAGCAGCGAAGCAGGTAGCCACGGCGGACTCGTAACCGTAGAGGAACTGCCCCGTCTCGCTGAGGTTGCCCTTCCAGAAGACGTTGCCCGGTGGCGCCCCGGACGGGTGTCGGCGAGCACCATGCCGGGCAGATTCTTCCGCAGATATTCGGGATCCCAGAAGCTGCGTGCCGGCACGGCTGCGATTCTCGGCGCCGAGGGAATCGTGAAATCCTGCGGCGATTCCGCCACCCAATCGAGGAATGGCTGCCAGACGGCGTCCGCCTGCTGCTTGTCGAGGCCCTGGAACACCATGCGAAGACCTCCAGCACGTTGCCTCGGCCGGAAGGATGCCGTCTCGCCCCAGTGAGGATTGAAGAGCGCGTCGCCGTAGAAGCCGACGAAGCGGCCGATCAGGCGCCGGAAAGCTGCATCGGAGAGAGCCTCGATCGTCACCAGGACACCGCCGAAGAATTCCGGCAGCTCGCGTGTCCGAGCGTGAGCTTGGTGATCACCCCAGACTGCCGCCGCCGCCACTCCTTGATGGCCCAGAACAAGTCGGGGTTCGTGCAGGCGTTCGCGGTTCGGAGGATACCGTCGGCGGTGACGATTTCCGCTTGCAGGAGACCTGCGGCGGCCATGCCGTAGTTCTTCGAAAAGCTCCCGAATCCGCCGCTTTGAATGAGGCCCGCCACGCCGACCGTCGCACAGCCGCCTCCCTGGACGTAGCGGCCCGCCTTGGTCACGACGGCGTCGTACGTATGCATCCAGATCGCGCCGGATTCGACCGTGACCGCGGCATGCGGCGCCTCCTTCCTTACGCATCCGGCCTCGACGAATGCGTCGTGCAAAGTGATGCCGTTCATTTCCCGCGTCCAGATCAGCAACGAATCCGGCGCGTTCGAGGTGCCCTGGTAACTGTGCCCGCCGCCCTTGACCACGAGCCGCAGATTGTTCTCGCGCGCGAAATTGACCGCGGCGACGACGTTCCGGGCATTTCTGGCCGCGACCAGCATACGCACTCGGAGCGCAGCTCCAGCCATCGACCCAGCCGGTGGTTTGCGTGAGCCCCGGCTCGCTGTTGATGTAGTACGGATTCTTCAGATTGTCGAACAGGGCGTTGCAGCCTTCGCTGCCGGCCGCGCTGCTGCATGCGATCAGCGGAGACTGCACCTTGATCAAGTGCCCGTCGACTTCCCGGTTCAGCGTCTCCCAGCTTGCGGCGGACGGCCAGGCCGGGGTCGGACGGGCGATTGCGGCGCAACGGAGGCGGGCATCTCCGCACCGATGGGCCCGACTCCCGAGGAGCACGAGGACAGGACAGGAATGAGAGGGACCGCGGCGACGCGTCTTCAGAGCAGGTTTCTTCTGTTCATCGAGCCCAGGGCTTCGTTGTGCGGAGTCTCAGGCCGCGAATTGTAAGGCAGGCGGGCACCCCGAACGCACTATCGCGTCGGACGCGGCAGTTCCGATCGGCATCGGAGCTTCGCCACGCGAGCAACCAGCGCGCTACGCTGCGCTCTATATCGTCAGCGATCAGAAAACTCAAATCCGGCGAATACCGCCTCTTCTCCGGTCAAGAAGGACCCGCGAACCGGCCGGCGCCGGAACCTGGGGCACCTTCAAGACCCTCGAGGCGGCCAAGCAGCACGAGCGCGAAGTCCAGTACTTCAAGCGTCACTAGGGCGGCTCGCGCAGCGACTACGACGAGTACGTCGCCGGTGGCGCCTGCTCATGGGCCATTCGACCCAAGCCCTGCATCTGCCATCGTCGCGTCCATGCCCCCGGTCATCTCGGTAGCGAATCTCTCCAAGACCTACGCCTCCGGCTTCCAGGCGCTCAAGAACATCAACCTGGACATCCGCCGCGGCGAGATCTTCGCGCTGCTGGGCCCGAACGGCGCAGGCAAGACGACGCTGATCAGCATCATCTGCGGGATCGTCAATCGCGACCGAAGGCACGGTGACGGTGGCCGGTCACGACATCATCGCCGACTACCGCGCGGCTCGCTCGATGATCGGCCTCGTGCCGCAGGAGCTGACCACCGATGCATTCGAGTCGGTATGGGGGACGGTGTCGTTCAGCCGCGGACTGTTCGGCAAGCCGGCGAACCCCGCGCACATCGAGAAGGTGCTACGCGATCTGTCGCTGTGGGACAAGAAGGACAGCAAGATCATCACGCTTTCCGGCGGCATGAAGCGCCGCCTGCTGATCGCCAAGGCGCTGTCGCACGAGCCGCAGATCCTGTTCCTCGACGAGCCGACCGCCGGGCGTCGACGTCGAGCTGCGACGCGACATGTGGCAGCTGGTGCGCTCGCTCAGGGACAGCGGCGTCACCATCATCCTGACCACGCATTACATCGACGAGGCCGAAGAGATGGCCGACCGGATCGGGGTGATCAGCAAGGGCGAGATCATCCTGGTGGAAGACAAGGCCGAGCTGATGCGCAAGCTCGGCAAGAAGCAATTGACGCTGCAGCTGCAGCACCCGCTGAACGGCGTTCCGCCCGCAGCTCGCCGCCTACCATCTGGAGCTGTCGAGCGGCGGCAGCGAGCTGATCTACACCTACGACACGCAGGGCGAGCGCGCCGGCATCGCCGCGCTGCTCGAAGGACCTCGACAAGGCCGGGCATCAGGTTCAAGGACCTGCAGACGACGCAGAGCTCGCTCGAGGACATCTTCGTCAGCCTGGTGCAGGGAGGACAAGTGAACGTCCACGCGATCCGCGCGATCTACCGGTTCGAGATGGCGCGCACCCGGCGCACGCTGATGCAGAGCATCATCTCGCCGGTGATTTCGACCTCGCTGTATTTCGTCGTCTTCGGCGCGGCGATCGGCTCGCGCATCCAGCAGGTCGAAGGGATCAGCTACGGCGCGTTCATCGTCCCCGGGCTGATCATGCTGTCGCTGCTGACGCAGAGCATCTCCAACGCGTCGTTCGGCATCTACTTTCCCAAGTTCACGGGAACGATCTACGAGCTGCTGTCGGCGCCGGTCTCGTATCTCGAGATCGTCGTGAGCTACGTCGGGGCGGCCGCGACCAAGTCGATCATCCTCGGCGCTGATCATCCTGGCGACGGCGGGCGCTGTTCGTGCCGCTGCAGATCGCCCATCCGCTGTGGATGGTCCTGTTCCTCGTGCTCACGGCGGTGACGTTCAGCCTCGTCGGCTTCATCATCGGCATCTGGGCCGACGGTTTCGAAAAGCTGCAGCTCGTGCCGCTGCTGATCGTCACGCCGCTGACCTTTCTCGGCGGCAGCTTCTATTCCATCGACGATGCTGCCGCCCTTCTGGCAGACGGTCACGCTGTTCAACCCGGTGGTCTATCTGATCAGCGGCTTTCGCTGGAGCTTCTACGGGATCGCCGACGTGAGCGTCGGCGTCGAGCCTCGCGATGACCGTGGTGTTCATGGCGATATCTCTGGCGATCGTGGCGTGGATCTTCAAGACCGGGTACCGGCTGAAGACCTAGCGCGTCCCTGGAGGCCGAACCCCAGCGCCAGTTCCGGATCTCGGGCATGATCTTCGCCGTGCTCTCGGATGTAGGCCTTGTGGTCGGTCAGCTTGTCGCGGAGAAACTGCTTGGCGTAGGCGGCGCGCGAACCCAGGCCGGGCACGCTGGTCGATCACGTCGCCGACGAGGTGGAAGCGGTCGAGATCGTTGAGCACCACCATGTCGAAGGGCGTGGTGGTCGTGCCTTCTTCTTTGTAGCCGCGCACGTGCAGATCTGTCGTGATTGGTGCGACGGTAGGTCAGGCGATGGATCAGCCAGGGATAGCCGTGGATAGGCGAAGATGATCGGCTTGTCCTTGGTGAACAGGACGTCGAAATCCCTGTCGTCAAGCCCGTGGGGATGCTCGCTCGGCGGCTGCAGCGTCATCAAGTCCACGACATTGATGACGCGAATCTTCAGACTCCGGGAAGATATCGACGCAGCGAGTTCGACCGCCGCGAGGGTTTCCAGGGTGCGGCACGTCGCCGGCGCAAGCCATCACGACGTCGGGTTCGCCGCCTGCGTCGTTGCTGGCCCATTCCCAGATGCCGATGCCGGCGGTGCAATGCTTGATGGCGGCGTCCATGTCGAGCCACTGCAGCGCGGGTTGTTTGCCGGCGACGATGACATTGATGAAGTCACGGCTGCGCAGGCAGTGGTCGGTGACCGAGAGCAGCGTGTTGGCATCGGGCGGCAGATAGACGCGGATGATCTCCGCCTTCTTGTTGCACACGTGATCGATGAATCCGGGGTCCTGGTGGCTGAAACCGTTGTGGTCCTGGCGCCAAACGTGCGAGGTGAGCAGATAGTTGAGCGAAGCGATCGGACGCGCGCCAGGGAATCCTGGCGTCGTAACCTTGAGCCACTTGGCGTGCTGATTGAACATCGAATCGACGATATGAATGAACGCTTCGTAGCAGGAAAAAGACGCCGTGCCGTGCCCGTGAGCAGATAACCTTCGAGCCATCCTTCGCACTGGTGCTCGCTCAACATTTCCATCACCCGGCCTTCCGGTCCCACGTGGCCGTCGCCGGCGATCACTTCCGCGGTGGAGCGGCGGTTCTGTGACTTCGAACACGGCATTCCACCGGTTCGAGGCGGTCTCGTCCGGGCTCGACTGCGAAAGTTGCGGGCCGCGGCGCTGGCCCGGAGCACGTCGCGGATGAGCTGGCCCTGATGCGCGTGGCTTGGCCGTCACGGTGCCGGGCGCGGGCACCGCCACCGCGTCAGTCCCGGAAATCAGGCACCCTAGCTCGCGAAGCAGCAACCCACCATTGGCGTGCGGGTTCGCACCCATTCGCCGGGCGCCTTCGGGCGCGAGCTCGGCCAGCCGTCGAAACGAGCCTGCCGGTCTTGTCGAACAGCACATCCGGCTTGTAGCTCCTCAGCCAGCGATCGAGAAGCTTCAGGTGCTGCTGGCTTGGCCGCGAAATCGCGCAGGCGCGGTACCTGGTGTGCGCGAAGTGTCCTTCGATCTTTTCGCCGTCGACCATCTTCGGGCCGGTCCACCCTTGGGAGTCTCTCAGCACGATCATCGGCCAGCGCGGACGCTCGCTAAAACCAGTGCTGCCGCGCATGGCGCTGAATGCGCTGAATCTCGGTGACGACGGCGTCGAGCGTCGCGGCCATCTGCCGATGCATCTGCTTCGGGTCCGTCGCCTGCGACAAAGTAGGGCGCGTGGCCGTACCGCGCAGCAGCGCCTCGAGCTCCGCCCGGGGAATGCGCGCGAGCACGGTCGGGCCGGCGATCTTGTATCCGTTCAAGTGCAGGATCGGCAACACGGCTCCGGTCGGAGACCGGATTGAGGAATTTGTTCGAGTGCCGCTCGTCGCCAGCGGGCCGGTTTCCGCCCGCCGTCGCCGACCACGCAGGCAACCAGCAGATCCGGGCTGTCGAACGCGGCACCGTACGCGTGGGCAAGACTGTAGCCGAGCTCGCCCTCATTGATCGAGCCCAGCGTTTCCGGAGCGACGTGGACTGGGGATGCCACCGGAAAGAGAGAACTGGGTGAACAACCTCTTCATCCCGCGTTCATCCTGCGAGAACGTTCTGGATAGAGCTCGCTGTAACGAGCCCTCCAGATAAGTGTTCGCGACGAGCCCCGGTCCACCATGGCCCGGCCCGGTAACGAAGATGACGTTCAGGTCCGTACTGCTTCGATGACGCGATTGAGGTGAACGTAGATGAAGTTGAGCCCGGGCGTCGTGCCCCAGTAGGCCCAGTAGGCGGCGGTCGATATCCTCCAGCCGCAGCGGCACGCCTGAGCAGTGGGTTGTCGTAAAGATAGATCTGGCCGACCGACAGGTATTCGCCGCCGCGCCAGTAGGCGTCCATCTTTCTCTCGAGCAGCGACGCTGTCGCAGGCGAACGGTGGGGGCGGCCTGCCTTGGTTTTCATGTCGATGGCTCCGCAGCGTTGATCGGCGTGATCGAGGAAGAACCGGGCAAGTTAACTTGTAGCGTCGGATGAAATTCGCGCAATCGGATGTCAGCCGCGGGCCGATTTCGATGTAGGACGGGCGCCGAAGACCCCTGCTCGCGTCCTATAATCGCCGTCCATGCACTCGACAACTCGGCGGCCCCCTGCGGCGTCCGAGCAATCAGGCGTGAGAGAGACGACGATGACTGCTGATCGCCACCCGCGCGGCGTCCTGGTCCCCGCGGTCACCCCGTTCCGGCGCGACCTCTGCGGATGAGGAGCGTTTCGTCGAACATTGCCAACGGCTGCTCGCCGAAGGCGCAAACGGTCTCGCCGTGTATTCGGAACCACGAGCGAAGCCAATTCGCTCTCCGTCGCCGAGCGGATGCGCCTGCTGGAGCGGTTGATCGAGCGCGGCATCCCGCCGGAGCCGCTGATGCCTGGAACGGGCTGTTGCGCGCTTCCGGATACCGTTGCGCTGACCCGGCCGCGGTCGAGCATCATTGCTTCGGCGTGCTGATGCTCCCGCCTTTCTACTGCGACAAAGGGTCAGCGACGACGGCATCTTCGCCACCGTTACCGGAGGTCATACAGCGCGTCGCCGACAGCCGGTTGCGCATCTCACCTCTATCACATCCCGCCGATGGTTAGCGTCGGCTTCTCTGCCGCTCATCGGACGCTTGCTGAGGGCGCATTCAGGCACCGTCGTCGGGCTCAAGGACAGCTCGGGCGACTGGAAGAACACCCAGGGGCTGCTCGAGGCGTTTCCGGCTTGAAGTGTTTCCGGGCAGCGAAACACACTTTGCTCGACGCGCTTCGGAACGGCGGCGCGGGTTGCATCTCGGCCACCGCGAACGTGAATGTCGCCGCCATGGCGAGGCTCCTTCGCGGCTGGAAGACGCCGGAGGCCGACGCCATGCAGCGCGCGATCGCCGCCGTGCGCGCCGCGGGTGCAGAAGTTTCCCTGGTCGCCGCCAACAAGGCCATCCTCGCCGAGCTGCAACGGCAGCGGCGAGTGGAACGTCGTGCGGCCGCCCTGGTCCCTGCTGGCAGAGGAGGCGAAGGCGCAGCTCTTCGCCTCGCTGAAGACGCTGCGGTTCAGCGTGAAACAAGGTTCGCATCCGGCACCCGGCGAGAGCCTCGCGCAGACCGGTAGCTCCGAGCGCACCGGAGTGCGCCAAATCGATCTTGAGCAGCGACCGGACCGCCTCAGCCGGCGACCAGCATCTTGAATCCGCCGTAGATCAGGCGTTTGCCGTCGAAGGGCATCGACTTCAGGTCCATCATGTCGGCCAGCCGTGGGTCTTTCATGACCTTGGCGTTGACGCGATCGCGATGCGCGCGACTTGTACACGATCCACGCGAAGACCACGGTCTCGCCTGGCTTGAGCTTGACGCTCCGCGGGAACGACGTGAGCTTCCCGACCTTTACGTCGTCGCTGATCCACTCTTTGTATTCGAGGGCGCCATATTCCTTCCAGACTTTGCCTGCCAGCTTGGCCATGCGCCGATACGCCGGCAGGTTCTTGCGCGGTACCGGTACTACGAAGCCGTCAACGTAGCTCTGCAACCTCTCCAGTGGGTCGTTGCAAATAGGGTCAGGTGCTCGACATCGCGCCGTTGACCATCCACGGCGTGCCGAAGCGGTCGACCAGCATCCCGAAGGCTTCGGCCCAGAAGGTTTTCTGCATGGCCATCTTGATCTTGCCGCCTTCGGCCAGCACTTCGAACACCCGCTTCGCTTCGGCGACCGTCCCGTACACCAGCGACAGCGAGAAGTTCTTCATCCCTTCGTAACGCTCTCCGACCATCGCGTCGGAGGCCATCAGGGCGCGCCCGTCGATGACCAGGCGGGCGTGCATGATCCGGTTGGCGCTGCCGGGCGGCGTCTGGGCCGCGGCGGGCGACTGGGCGTGGGTCATCAGCTATTTCGAGCTTCCGCCCAGCGCACGCTCGTAGAAACGCATCGCTTCGGCGCAATTGCCGTCGAAGAACAGGTAGGAATCGAGTTGCGGCATGGCCTTGCCTTTCGATGGTTGAAATCTGTTGAGCTGCTCGCGGCTTTCAGCGTCTGGTCGATTGCGCCAGCCGATCGGCTTGCTTGCGGACCCGCTCTTCCTGCTCGCGCAGCTCGGGCGTGAACTCGGCGCCGAAGTCCTCGGCCTCGAACACCTGGCGGATCTCGATCTCGGACTCCTCGCCGGGCATGGGATCGGGGCAGCGCTTCGACCCATTCGATCGCCTCCTCGCTTCGACTTCACCTGCCACAGCCAGATAGCCGGCGATCAGCTCCTTCGTCTCGGCGAACGGCCCGTCGATCACGGTCCGCTTCCCGCCCGCGAACCTGACGCGCGCGCCCTTCGAGCTCGGGTGGAGCCCCTCGCCGGCGAGCATGACGCCGGCCTTCACCAGCTCCTCGTTGAACTTGCCCATGTCCGCGAGGAGCTTTTCGCTCGGCATGACGCCAGCCTCGCTGTTCTTGGTCGCCTTCACTATCACCATGAATCTCATCGTCGTGTCTCCTTGCTTGACGTTGCGTTGGGTAGTTCCCTATCGGTGGCCCAGTGCTCCCGCGTCGGACGCACCTCGATGCTGCCTACGCGCGCCGGCGGGATCTTCGAGGCAAGCTGGATCAGCTTCGTTCAGGTCCGTGGCGTCGATCAGGTAGAAGCCGGCGAGTTGCTCCTTGGTCTCGGCGAACGGACCGTCGGTCACGGACATCTTGCCGTTACGGACGCGCACGGTCGTGGCCGTGTGAACCGACTGCAGCGCCTCCGCGGCAATGCGAGTGACCGCTCTTCCTCGAGCGCTTCGCCGCAGGCCATGCAATCGCTGTCGGGAACGATCGTCCGGTTGCTTCTCATCCATATAGACAAGGCAGAGGTACTTCATGGCTCGCTCCTGATCGTGACGGAATCCATCGATATGCCACATAGTCGTTCGGCGGGATGCAGCCGACAACGGACTTACGCCGTCCGATCGAAAATCCCGAGCTTCCTGCGCTGGTGCAGGAAAAGAGCAGTGCCAGCAGGGTGCCGCCCGGCAACAGGACCTCCAGCAGGAGATAGGGACCCAGCTTCTGCGCCATCGGCCGCAATATCCCGCAGAATCACTGACGACTATCCGCATTTCCGGCCCCTGATCGACTCCTTCACTAGCTAGTCGAACGGGCCGGCTCGAAATCGACAGGCCGGCGGCCTCCGGTTATTTCAGAGGCGGACAGCTCGGCCAGGCGTCGCTCGAGGAAGCGCGGCGCTCGGGGCTCTGCCGGACCGAGCGCGATGGCGCGTCGGTAGGAAGCCCGGGCCTGCTCTGCCTGGCCCAGCCGCCGGCACAGATCGGCGCGTGCCGCGTGCGCCAGGTGGTAGTCCTGCAGGTCCCCGCGCTCGAGGATGTCGTCGATGAGCGCCACGCCGGCTGCGGGGCCGTCGCGCATTGCCACCGCCACCGCGCGGTTCAGCTCGACCACCGGCGACGGATCGGCGCGCAGCAGGACGTCGTAGAGGCCGACGATCTCGTCCCAGTCCGTGGCGTCGGCGCTCGACCGCGTTCGGCGTGCACCGCCGCGATCGCCGCCTGAGCGTGTAGGGACCGAAGCGCCGCGACGCGAGCGCTCGTTCCACCAGCGCCGACCCTTCCGCGATCTGCTCGCGGTTCCAGAGCGAGCGGTCCTGGTCGTTCAGCAGGACCAGCTCGCCCGTCGGCGAGGTGCGCGCGGCGCGCCGCGATTCCTGCAGCAGCATCAGCGCCAGCAACCCGATCGCCTCGGGCTCCGGCAGCAGCTCGACCAGCAGCCGTCCGAGCCGGATCGCCTCGCCGGACAGATCGACGCGCGTCAGCGACTGGCCCGGACGACGCCGAGTAGCCTTCGTTGAACACCAGGTAGACCACGCGCAGCACGCTGTCGAGCCGCTCCGGCAGCTCGTCGGGCGCCGGCACCTGGTACGGGATGCGGGCGTCGCGGATCTTCGCCTTGGCGCGCACGATGCGCTGCGCCAGCGTGGGCGCGGCGCTCAGGAACGCCTGCGCGATCTCTTCGGTCGTGAGCCCGCAGACCTCGCGCAGCGTGAGCGCCACCTGCGCGTCCGGCGCCAGCGCCGGATGGCAGCAGGTGAAGATGAGGCGCAGCCGATCGTCCTCGATGCCTCTCGCGTCCCACGGCGGCGGCGTCGTCGGCGACGCGCCTCGACCTGCTCCGGCGACGTCCTCCATCGAGTCGAACCGCGCGTGCCGGCGGATGCCGTCGATGGCCTTGAAGCGGCCGGCCGGACACGAGCCAGGCGCGCGGATTCGCCGGCACGCCGTCGCGCGGCCATTGCTCGAGCGCCGCGCGGAAGGCATCGTGCAGCGCCTCCTCGGCGAGGTCGAAGTCGCCGAGCAGCCGGACCAGCGTGGCGAAGGCGCGGCGCGATTCCGTGCGGATAGATCGCGTCGGCCATCTCCCGCGCGCGTTCGGGCGAGAAAGTCTTCGGGCATCGACAATCTATTGGTCGAGCAGGTTCGCTCAATGCGCGATTCGATACTGGCCGATTCACCGTCGCGGCCACGACTGGATGGCGAAGCCGGCGCAGGGCGCTTCCGCGGGTTATCGTCGTGCGGGCCGCGACTCAGCGCAACGCTGAGCTCGCTTTGAGCCGTTGCCTGGCCACCCTGTCGATGCCCGCCTTGGAGCAGTCGTCGTCCGCCCGCACGAACCGGACGTCACGCCGACCGCGCCGACGACGCGTCGTCGCCAGCACCTTGATCGGTGCAGCCCGCCGGCGAGGGCAAGCGCGTGGTGCGTTCCCGCCGCCCGCTCACCGCGGGATCTGTCGATCAGGCGTTTGGCGAAATCGGCCGAAGCGCGCGGAACGTGCGCGCGGCGTAGGCCTTGTGCGGTCGCCTACCCTCCGGAGCGTATGAAGACCGGCGCCATCACCGCCACCCGCGGCATCACGATCGGGCAGCCCGGCGCGGTCGACCACCGTTGACCGAGACCCTGAAGCCCAGCTCCTTGCACTTGTCCATCGCCGCGTTGGCGATCGTCTGCGCCGCATCGCGAGGGAAATGTTCTTCCTGCGTGATCAGGCCTTCGCGCATGCGCCGATGAGCGCAGCGCGGCGGCCAGAGCCGCTGCGCCGAGAAATCTCAGCGGAGCCGCATGACATCGGCCGTCCTCCGTGATGGGCGCGTGGGTCCTCCCCGCTCGGTCGGGACCGCGCGACGGGCCCGCGCCTGCCGCGTCTCTACATTGCAGAGGACGACTACGCGCTTGCGGAGTGCGAGGAAGAGACGGCGCAGCAACGGCGATGCTGCTCCCACGCTTTTGCCGCCGCCAGCGTATTGATCAGCGCCAGGGGCCCGCGGTGCCTCCATCGCGACTTGTCGAAGAATGCGATCTGGCGCCGAGCCGGAGGTGCCGCGACTGTATTCGGCGTCCGCGTAATGTTGGTGAGGACCACGCTCGGTAGCCTCCGGCGCGAGGCTGTGGTCCTGCAACGCCGTCAGCAACATCGAATCCGCCGCCGGAGGCAGGGGCGGATATCGATCACGGATCGGGTCCGGCCGCAGGGTATATGCTATTATCGGCGATGGCTCTCTGCGCGTCGTCGCTTGCGAAACCCGCGCCAGCTGCCCGGAGCTGCAGTGCCGGGCACCAGAGCAGCACTGGGTGATCTGCGGAGTCCTCTGCGGCGATATAGACTTGCAGAGGTTTGGGCATTTGGCGACGTTTACCACGCGCGTTTGCGCCGTGGCTGCAGGCTCAAGCATCAACCGATGCCGACCAGCGCGACCGCGATCAGAGCAGATAGAGAACGTCCGCCGTGTCCGAACGCTGCGAACGCAACGGTTGCCGTCGTCGCGGCGCCCAACGATCACGATGGATTGCCGCCACCGCGAAACCCACTCGTTGCGTGTTTCGCTATCACTGTGAATAACCATCGGCTGCGGGCGTGGGAATCAGCGCGCAATGCTGATTCGTCTGTAGAGAGAATGTCCGGCAAGCGACCGAAACAATGGACTCGGCGAAGGCGGTTTAGCGGCGGATGCCTCACAGATTGTTGATGATGAAGCGAGCCTCGTCTCCCCTGCCAGATCAATGTATTTTGGTTGTTCCGCCACTTCAGGCCGGGGAAAGTTACTCTTGAGATAATATACCTTTACGCACCGTTTTACCAGGCCAAAAAAAACACACCAGACTGCTTTTCGTTGTCCCACGTCCGAGATACGCCGCCCACGGCGCAGTGGGGTCTTGATTGATAGCCATGTCGCTTGCTGATTGGTTTCGGGGTGGCGCATTCCAGGTCGCGTTCGCGGATAACGAAATCGGCAACAAGACAGCACACAGGCACGTTCTTCTCATGATAATCCTCCTTGGTAGAGGAACAGCTCAACCGGCGGCGGCGCGCGGCACATAAAGTTCGTTCCCATCGCACCACCGCGGAGGCAAGCAACCGATCACGATGTTCACTGGCCGCCACGCGATTTCGACGGGCAAGCACAAGTGGGCCACCGCTGCCATCGCAGTGGAGATCGAGCGCTGCTCCGATTGCCTGTAAGGGCGCAAACCTTGGGGATCGCTTCTCTCTATCTCGACCTGTAGGAAACGAGTCCTGCAAGCAGCCGCAAGGATCGCGAATCGCAGGTGTTTGTGTGCCCGAAAATAACTCGCGTTCATGAAACTCAATTTCCGCCTGATGAGGAGTTCGTCAGTCAGAGCGGACAATTCACGACCCCGGCGGCGTTGATTCTCACGCACAGGCAAGGAATGAAACGCCCGCGACCGCGTCTCACCCACTCACGGGCAACGCGTTTCAGAGGATCTTTGGAGGCGGAGGTCGGAATCGAACCGGCGTAGACGGCTTTGCAGGCCACTGCGGCCACTCTGCCACCGCCCGGGGCATCGACGCCGTCGCGTCGGACGGCGTCAAACTAAAGGGAGAGCGCGATTGCTCTCCCGTGGTTCGAAGGTGACCAAGGAAGCGCCGCCAAGTCGACCACCGGCAGATCGCTCCGCGAAACGCACCGCCGCGGCACCGCGAAAACCACCACCCCAGCGCTCCGCCACGCCCAGCC
>ERZ1370068.5494-contig-4518_pt1 | contig 75205 bp, 130 predicted proteins | sample MGYA00561227_ERZ1370068 | MGnify/ENA primary metagenome ERZ1370068 (study PRJEB38410, sample SAMEA6850437) | metagenome | study: Metagenomic assessment of the ecological functions of the soil: analysis of the soil microbiota associated with the... | reverse complement strand
TTGTACTTCGTTCAGTTACGTATTGCTATTGGCTACGCCGGCTTCCACCTGGATCCAGATGCCGACGGCGCACTGGTCCCAACTCGCCAACCGGGGATCAATGTCGGCAGCCTCCCGCGCATCCCCGCTGCGCGGCGGCCTGACCGCGATCCTGGACAGGCGCACACGCTGTCGCCCGAGAACATCGGCCAGGACGTGCATTCGCTCGCGCGACGACTTTTCCTACACGGTACACCGCTGCGGGACATATCCACACGCTGAAGGCCGGGGGCGAGTATCTGCACGCGCACTACCCGCAGTACTGTCTTCTGCAACAGTCAGCAACCCGACGATCGACGCGCGACCAACGGTCCGATTCCCGGGCGAACATCGAATCGCTGTTTCCAGGCATCAACAACGCGGATACGTGGAACCTCGCGCCGCTCTCGCCGATCACCAAGACGTTCCTGCCACGGGATCGGCGATTTCCGCTTCCATCTGAAGCGCGAAGTGGGCGCCGGCTGGGTGCAGGACGACTGGACGCTGTCGCAGCGGTTGACGCTGAACCTCGGCCTGCGCACGTGCGACGTCGCGGATGGGTTGTTCGGCGAATCCACCGGCAAGTGCCGCCGTTTCTTCCCCCTAATCGGCCGATCCAGAAGAACCGGTTCCAGCCGCGGCCGGGCTTTGCGCGCTCGCTCGACAACAGGACGGCGATTCGCGGCGGCGTCCGAGAAGTTTTTCGGAGAGGTGCCCGGACCAGCCGTCGTTCTGGGCGAAAGTCATTGGGCGAGCCAGCTCCACCCCCCAGATCAACAACGACGACGGCCGCGCCGATTTCGCCGCCAATCCCTTCAACCGGCCGGGAGTGCCGCGCGCCGTCGGTTGCCGACGTTCGCCCAGATTCAGGCGGGCACCTGCCGGGCGACCGGCGGTGCCCCTGGGTGTTTCCGCCCCGCAGATCTCGTCGCAGCTGATCGCGCCGAACGCGCAGGTTCCCACGGCTGGCAGGGTTCGGCTCGGCGTGCAGCGCCAGATCATGGCGACGCGATCGGCGTCAACGTCGGTTACGTGCGGGCTGGCAGCGGCCACGGCCTGACGAACCTGTCCAGCACCAGGCTAGAGCTTCGGCCCCGACACAACGGCATCCCGCGCAAATTCACCTGATCCCCGCCAACGATCCGTATCCGAACGTCGCGCAGCTCGCCCAGATCGTTTACGGACCTGGCCTCGAACTTCCACGCGCTCGAGACGTCGCTGACCAAGCGCTTCACGCACCGCTGGGAAGCATCGGCCACCTGCACGCTCGGGTTCCTGCGCGATGCCGACGTCTGTCCTCCGCCGACCGCGCCGGCCAACGTCTCACGCGGCTACTGCGGTGAAGGATACGGGTTCGCGACGACCGACCCAGCGGCATCGCGCGGTGTTCAACGCGATCTGGCAGGGGCCGCACGACATCCAGGTGAGCGGGCTGGCAAGCTACTACGGCTCCGGCCAGCGCTTCGGGCACGAAGCTGCGGGCAGGACGTGCTGAACTCCGGCCAGGGGAACGGGCGCGCCCTTCAGGCCCGACCTCTCGATCGTGCCGCGCAACGTTCCATCTGTCGGACGCCGGATCCACCGCGTCGACACGCGGATCGTGAAAAAAGCTGCGCTTCAGCAGAGCGCTATTCAGTCGATGGGCTGGCGGAGGTCTTCCAACCCGTTCAACCACGCCAACTACACGGCGCAGTTCGGTCACCAATGCTGAGACAGCGGCGAATTACCGCGCGCCGTCATTTGTCTCGAACGTCAATTACAACGCGCGGATGGCGCAGCTCCGGGTTCCGGATCGCCTTCTGAAGTGTCGAAGGTCGAAGGTCGAGGGACCTGCACATCGCTTACCGGCCAACTAATCGGCGGGAGCGGGTCGACCCGAAGCCCGTGGAATTCGTTCGAATAGATTGCCTGGTAACGAACTCCGCGGCCTTCCTCGTCGACCCACCCCAGCGACTGTTGAAAGAGGCCGGGCTCGGGATATCCCTTCGGGACCGTCCCGTCCAGGATGTGCAGCTTGTTCTCGTGCATCGCGACGAAGGCGAACGTGCGCGAGCCGTCTGCGTTCGTCAGGTGCAGTTCGTGTCCTTCGACGAGGTCTTCCCAGTTCCAAACGTACATCAGTGACCTTCGCGCCTTCACGCTGAATGTATTTGAATGACGCGAAGACGAGGCCGTCGCGGATTTCCTGCGTGGCGTAGCCGGGGCCAATCGCGATCCGCAGGCCGCCGGCCGGCTGGCCCTGGCACGTCTCCGCGCCGATCGGGCACTTCGCCGACCGCTCCATCCCGAGGCCGCTCGATGACCGAGTAGTCGACGACGGTCATCGAGTACTTGCCGCCGCCCATCTCGGCGCTGTAGACGCGTGCCGGCAGGACATACGCCTGCTCGGTCACCCACGTGGTGTCGCTAGATCTTCGGCTGTCCAGGAAAATCGACTTTGAACCCGTCTTCATTGTTTTGATGCTCGATCCACTCCTGCGCGGCCGACGCGGAGGCGAGTCCCAGCAGCAGCGCGATCGCGATGGTCGTGGCACGCATGGATGCCCTCATGGCGCACCTCACAAGGTGCGCCATCCTTACTGAAGTCGAACGCGGTGGTCGCCGTGTTGCTGTCGACGCCGCTCGAATCGGTCGCGCGGACGTCGAGGTCGCAATGATTGCCCTTCGAGGGCGCGCCCGCGCGGACTTGCAGCAGGCGCGGGTTCGGGATGCTTGCTCGGATGGTGCCGCCGGCGAAGCTGCCGCGGACCGCGCCCGTCTCGGGTTGACCCGGGCCGCACGCGAGGAGAAACCAGACGTACGGCGTGGCGCCGAACGCGCCGCCCCTGGTCGACTGCGCTCAGTTGCAGCTGGATCTCCGGTTGATCGGACTTCGCCGCCAGCACCTTGAGGTTCGACACACTCGGGACGTGATCCGGAATCGTCAGCGTGACGGACGGCGTCCGGCCGTTCTGCGTCGCCGCGACGAGTGTCCGCGCTCCCGGTGCCGCGTCCTTCGCGACGTTGAGGGTGAACTCCCACCACACCGACCCCTGATTTAGATCGCGCGAGGCGGTCTTTGTCACCGTGATGCCCTGCGACGGCGTGATCTCGAGCGACAGGACCGGGTTATTCCGAACCAGCGCCACGCGCAGGACGGTTGTCTGGCCCGGAATCAGTTGTGTGGGGTAGTAGCTGCCGATGACGACTGGTCCCTGTGGCTGCTGAGCGCCGCTAATGCGCGCGCCGGGGCCCAGGGCGATGACGAAAGGCCGATCCGATCGCAGTGAAGAGCCGGGCTCGTGCGTCCATCGGATAGAACCTCCGAAATCGGAGCGCACGTTATCAAGTCCGGCAGGCGGCGTCAAACGCCGGAAACGCGGTTATGCGGCGAAGCTCCATTGATCGCGGCCGGCTCGTTTCGCCCACATACAGCGCCTGATCGGCGCGCGTCAGCACGCTGTCCAGCCGCTCATCGTCCGCGTGCACTTCGGTGACGCCGATGCTGCATGAGCATCGCACGTCGCTTGCGGCGCCATCGAGGACGAGCGCGCGGCACGCCTCGATGATGCGCGTCGCGAGGTGCTGCCGCGGCCTCGGACGAGGTCTCCGGCACGCAGCACCGCGAACTCCTCGCCGCCCAGCCGGCCGATGACGTCAGACTGGCGGCACGTCGTGCGAAGCATTCCGCCGAACTGATGCAGCACCCGGTCGCCCGCCTCATGCCCGAAGCGTGTCGTTGATCTGCTTGAACCAGTCCAGGTCCGCCATCAGGAGGCTGAACGTCCGATCGATGCCGGCGCGACCGTGAGAATTCCTTCCCCGCGAGATCGAACCACCACCGCCGGAATAGACGCCGGTCAGCACGTCGGTGCTCGCCATCCGCGCCAGGCGGTCGCGCGTCGGACGCGCAGCTTCGGTCACGGTGCTCGTCAGATTCTGCTGCAGCGTCGCCACGCGAAGACCGACGCCGACGCGGGCCTGGAGCTCGGCCATGTTGATCGGCTTGACCATGTAGTCGTCTGCGCCGGCTTCCAGCCCCATCACGAGGTCCTCACGGCTGTCGCGCCCTGTCACGAGGATGACGTATGTCGCCGCAAGACGAGGCGTGCTCCGGATGCGGCGGCACAACTCGACACCGTCGAGGTTCGGCATCATCCAATCGAGGATGGCGAGCGAGGGAGGCTGCATGGAATTCAGCGCCTGCCATGCCACGTCGCCGTCATGCGCGACGATCACCTTCCATGCCGCTGCGGGCGAGCGTCGCCGACAGGATTGTCGCGATGATGGGGTCGTCGTCGGCGACCAGCGTGCGCATATGGGCAGCGGTTTCCGCAAGGGCAGTGCCGATCCGATCGCGCACGATTGCACGCGGTCTGCTCACGCGGCGCGGTCAGGATCGCGCGGACTCGCCCACCTGTGTGCGGTCCGCACGCCTGAGGCGGCTGCCACGGCCGTGTGAGTACAAGGGCGATCTGGTATTCCTTATCCGATGACCTGAACCGCGGCGCTTCGCCGCTGAAGTGAGGACATCATGGCAAATTCACTGACGACGGACGTGCATCGGGCAACAACGTGGTCGATCGTTCTGAGCGTGCTCCTCATCGCGGCCGGCGCCATCGCGATCCTGTCGCCGATGATTGCCGGCGTCGCCATCACCGTCGTGGTCGGCTGGCTGCTGATCTTCAGCGGCGCGCTGCATCTCGCCTTTGCGTTTGGCTCGGGGCGCGCGGGCGCCGTCGTGTGGCAGGTACTGCTCGGCCTGGCGTACGGCTTCATCGGCGTGTACGTGCTCGCAAACCCGGTGGCGGGCCTCGCGTCGTTGACCTTCGCGATCGCGATCTACCTGTTCGTCGAGGGAGTGCTCGAGTTCATGCTGTCGTTCCAGCTCCGTCCCGCGCCGGGCAGCGGGTGGCTGCTCGCCGACGGGATCATCACGCTCGTCCTCGCCGTCATGATCTGGAGCACGTGGCCGTCGAGCGCGGCGTGGGTCGTCGGCACGCTCGTCGGCATCAGCATGTTCTTCAGCGGCATCACGCGGCTGATGCTCTCGCTCGCCGTCCGCCGCATCCAGGCCTGAGGCTCGGGAGAGGTCACGAACGGCCTGTCATCTCCCAGCCATGTGGATAGGACTAGAATCCGCCTTTCGCAACCACTTGCGAGGCTAGACATGACAAGACGACTTATTGATTGCCCTCGCCGTGATGACCGCAGCGATTCTTGCGGCGCCCGGCATCGGCCACGCGCAGACATTCAACGTTCAAAAGTTCGATATCAAGGGCGAAGGCGGCACGGACTACGTCGCGGTCGGAAGCCGCCACGGGCCGCGTGTTCGTCTCCCGCGGCGACCCACATGATGGTGGTCGAGGCGCCACCGGCAAAGTGCTCGGCGACATCCAGGACACGCCCGGCGTGCACGGCGCGGGCATCGCGACCAAGGCCGGTCACGGTTTTACGACCAACGGCGGCGACATGACCGTCACCATGTTCGATCTGAAGACGCTGGCCGTCGATCAAGCAGATCATGGTTGGCCCGGGCCTCGACGGCATCATGTACGACGAGCCCGACGACAAGATCATCCTCACCAATCACAGCCGCCCGATTGGCACCCTCACCGCGATCGATCCGAAGAGCGGTGACATCGTCGCGACGGTGGAGCTCGAGGACAACGCGCCCGAAGGCGCAGCGGCCGACGGCAAGGGACACATCTTCGTCAACAACGAAGGGAAGAACACGATGCAGGTGATTGACGCCAAGACGTGGAAGGCGACGGCGTCGTGGCCACTCGCGCCGTGCGAAGGGCCCGACGGGCATCGCATATGACAAGGCGTCGAACCGCGTGTTCTCCGGCTGCAACAAGAATTCAGTCGTCGTCGATCCGGCCACGGGCAAAGTCGTGGCGACGATTCCGAACGGCACGCGCGTCGACGCGCTGGGGTGGGACCCGTCGAAAAAGCTGATCTACATTCCCAATGGCGGCGAGGGGAACGTGACGGTGGTGCACCAGGATTCGGCCGACAAGCATACTCGTCGTGGCCACCGTTCCGACGTTCGCCGGCGCGAAGACGATCGCCGTCGATCCGAACACACACAACGTGTATCTCTTCCAGCCCGAGCGCGGTCCGGCTCCGCCGCCGGCGCCTGGCGCGCCTCCGCCGGCCGCGGGACCAGGTCGTGGTCGCGGGCCTCAGGGCCCGATCGTCGCGTCGTGGTTCATCGTCATCAAGCAGTGAGGTCTATGCGGCGCGGATATTCTGCTGGAGCGCCTGGTCGTATACGTCGTAGAGACGATCGAGAACCGCGTCCCATGACCACCTGAGCGCCCTCGCCCGCGCGCCGGCGCCAAGCCGCCGGCGCAGCGCGGCGTCGCGGCGTCAGCATCGCGGCCGCGTCGACGAACTCCGCCTCGTCTCGAGCCAGCCAGCCCGAGATGCCGTGCTCGACGACGAACCGCGGGCCGCCGTGCGCCATCGCGACGACCGGCACACCCGACGCCATCGCTTCGAGCACAGCGAGCCCGAAGGTCTCGGACCGCGAGGGGAACGCGAACAGATCGAGGCTCGCATACGCGCGAGCGAGCCGCTCGCCCTCGAGCACGCCGGGAACTCCGCGGCCGGCATCGCCTGCTGCAGCCACGCGCGCTCGCTGCCGTCGCCGATGACGACAAACTGGAATCGCGTGTCGCCGCGCGCGCGCAGCGCGCGATCGATCGCGGCGAGCAGGCGCACCTGCTTTTCAGCCGAGAGCCGCCCCACGAATCCAATCCGCACGCATGACCGGTCATCGTCTCGAGGACGGGGCGCGAACAGATCGGCGTCCACGCCGTGCGCCATCAGATGCGCCGGCTTGCCGGTGCGATGTGCCAGCAGCGTGACCAGATCGTCATTCGGCGCGAGCACGACCCGCGGAATTCGATAGAAGAGCAGCGCGGCGTCAAGCGCCCGGCGCTCCACCGCGGCGAGCAGCCGTCCGCGTACAGTCGGCGGCAGCCAGCGGCACCATTTCGACGAGCGGAGCGCCGCGTACTGATGCAGGTTGGTGTGCCACGAAAAGACCATGGGCACGTGCATCCGATGGCCGAGCAGTGCGCCAAGCTGCCCGACGTCGCTGGGGCCGGTGACGTGGATCACGTCGGGACGGAACTCGTGGAGCACGCGCGTGACCGCGCCATAGTGCCGCCACAGCAGCGGATCGAACGAGAGATCGTGCTCGAGGCGGAACGCCGCAGGGCTGCGCCGCAGCTCGAGTCGCTGGACCGAATGCTGGATCACCCTGCGCGTGCTGTCGCTGCCAGTGTGCGCAGAGGAACGGCAGCCCGCGGCGTGCGGCGGTCGCCTCGAGCGCGCGGCTCAACCGCGCGACGCCGTTCGCTTCCGCGCACGAGTCGGTGAAGAACGCAACCCGAATCGGGTGAAGCCGCATGGTTATCCGGCGCTTTCGGTAAACCACGCGGCGGACCTCGACGCGCCCGCGAGCCAGACCAGCCCGCTCACGAGAGGCAGCAGCGGCGCCCTGGTCGAGATCTCGAACGTCCGGATGGCGGATCGCACCCACCATGGTCCCCGTCGCGCCAATGATCCGACAGCGGCCGGATGACGCCTTCGCGCTCGTACGAGACGCGATCGGTCCAGCAGCGCTGCCCGGCCGGGCGCGCGGGATATCGACGTGTCGCGTCGGCCGCCGCCGCCAGCTTCCTCGCGACGAGCGATCGCCGGTAATCGGCCATGACGAGCACCACGCTCCGGCGCTCGCGGCGAATCTCCATCGCGAATTCGCCGAAGGTGTCGGCGGTCGTCAGGTTCAACAGGCTGTTGGGCGCGCAAGGCATGTCGATCGCCGCCCGAGATCACCGGCAGCTCGAGCAGACGAGCCAGCTCGATGGTCCCGCTGTTCTCGTTCCACGAGCGGTAGCCGTTCAGCTCGAGCGCGTGCACGGCATCGCGGTGCTCCACGGCAAACGCCTGCAGCAGCGCGCCGTGCTCGGTGCGCCCCACGCCCGCGAGATCCCAGAGTGGATGGTTCAGGACGACAAGAGTCCCGGGATCCTCGTTCAGCATCGCCAGCAGCCGCGCGGCAGCGACCGCGACCCGGGCTGCCGGGTATGCCGCCAGCTCGCTCGCGATCGGAATGGCGCGCGCGGGAGCGAGATTGTGGACGCCGAGATGGAAGAAACCGCGGCCGAAGGGAACCGTCCACTCACAGGAAATCGGCACGCGTGTCCGGCGGGTGGGTGCGCTGCAGCGCCAGGCACGCCTCGATGGTGTCGTGGTCGGTAATCGACACGATCGGCGTCAGGCCCAGCATGCCGGCGATCTGCTCCGACTCGGATGCAACCACCTCGCCGGGTTCAACCGGCGGGTTCCACCATCCCTTCGAGAAGTCGATCGGCCTGCCGTGACGGCGCGCGTATGCCTGCATCTCGCGCCGCGCGAGCGGCGCCACCACCGGGATGCGATCGAGGTATCGACGGGATGAGCGCCATCACCCGCGCGAATGCCGCGTATGCGCGTGAAGCGACACGGCGGTCGTGAACGGCGCCAGCGCCTGGCGGCGCGTCAGTTCCACGATGGTGGCACCGCGGGCGTCAGTTCCTGGCAGTGATCTGATAGTCGGCATAGTCGATTCGAAGGATGTATTCGCCGGCGAGGCGAATCTGGCTGTGCGTTTCGTCCTTGAGCGGAAGCCAGAACCGATCGACGCGCTGGGTACTCGCGCACGAACGGCGCGCGAACGACCCAGAACGACGGGCTTCTGGCCGGCTCGCCTTCGAGCCGCGCGATCGCGAAGTCCTGCGTGTCGATCCACGCTTTCCCGACAAACAGGTACTTTGTCGCGGCGTTTGGGCGTGAGCGCGATGACGTAGCAGTCGCGCCGCGCTGCGAGTCGGTGCCGACCAACCGCACGTCGTAGTTGGCGGAGGTGATGGCGCTGTCGGCCTTGTCCTTCCCGCGCGGCCGCCTCCTGCTCGGCGCTCATGAGGCCCCTTGAAGACACGCCGGTGAATCCACCCGACGCCGCGGGTCGAAATCGTCTCGAAGGTCTTGGTGGACGGCGCGATGTACCGGCTCGAGACGACGAGCTCGGCGTCCGGTTCATGATTCGGCCTCGAAGACGGCGTAGCGCCGCCTCGAGAGGTACGACTGGAGCGCGGCGGCGCGCTCCGCGTTCGCCTGCTGCAGGTGCTCGAAGATGGCCGCCGCATCGGGCGGCGTAGTCGGCGTCGTCGTTCGCCCGCGCAGCCGGCGCGTGGATCAGCGACGCGGCCACGACGGCCGCGCCCATCAATCTGAGGTGCCTCACCCTTCACTCCGCTGAAGTTGAACAGGCCACGGCAGAGCACAGTGCGCCGATGAGCGCGGGCGGCACGTAGAGCACGGCATGGAGCGCGATCACCGGCAGGATGGTGCTCGCGCGATCGATGTGGAAGACGGTCACGAGCGCGAGCTGGCAGACCGCGTGGAAGCCGCCAATCGCGCCCGGCGTCGGAATCATGCCGGCGACGGTGACGAGCCCGAGCAGCAGGAAGCCGGATGCGAAGGTCACCGGCAGGTCGAATGCGGCCAGCGCCAGCCACGAGCTGACCGCGGTCAATGCCGCGAGCAGCAGCGAATAGCCCGCAACCGCCATCACTCCATCCAGCCGATCGAGAATCCGCAGGCCGCTCGCGAACGAGTGCAACCAGGCGCCCCGGCGCGTGGAGGCGGACAGGCGGGCCGTCGCCCGCGGCAGCAGCCGCAACGCCGCGAGGCCGCCCAGCGCGAGCGCGAGAAACACCGCGGCCGCCGCGGCAAACCACGGCGAGGCCGATGCCGGCGCCGGACGATTCGCCGGCGCGCAGCCAGAGCGCGGCGGGGGATGAACAGCGCGAGGATCGCAAAGGCGTCGAGCAGCCACTCGATCGCGACCGTCGCGAGCGCGGTGCTGAAGTCCACGCCCTGGCGCACGTTGAGGAGATACGGCCTGATGAATTCCGCCAGCCTGCATCGGCGCAATCGCGCTCTGCCGTCATGCCCATCATCGTCACGGCGACCACACCGCGAAGCGACACGTGGCGCGATGGCTCGAGCAGCGCCCGCCATCGCAGCGCGGAGACGATCAGCGACGCGAGGCGGATGAGGACCGCCGCCGGCGAGCAGCGGCCATCCGACGGATCGGAAGCTGTCGACGAGCGCCTGCCACTCGGTATTGCGGAAGAACAGCCACAGGAGGACGCTTGCCGCCGCATAGCTGGCGAAGACTCTGCCCGGCGTGATCGAGCTGTACGCATGCCGACCGGCGGGAGCCGCCGCCGGGGAGGCGCGGAGCCCGGCGAGCAGATCCGAGATAGGTGACGGGCTGATGGGTCCGCGCCTGCTCCGCGATCATCGACGTGATGCGCGCCGAAGCGCCCGCGATGATCGACGCACGGCGGATGCAGGACGACGCGAACGCGGGGGCAGCGGGCCATCACCCGTGAGACATATCGCTGCAGCGCGACGCCGAGATCCTCGTTGAGATGGCCGGGACCAAACACGAGGCTCGGCACCGTGTAGCGAGCGCTGCCGTGCGAGATCGATCAGCGACGCATACGAGTTGCTGTACTCGAAGCCGGACTCGAGCGGCCGCGCGGAGGCCGCCGGGCGTGATGAGCCACGCGGGCGCGACGAAGCCGTGCGCCTCGAGGTTCGCCCGTTTCAGCATCGCCGCGCCGCGCGCGATCCGGTCGAGCGCCGCGGCGTAGTCGAGCGTCAGGAATTCCCCTCGCTCTGCGTGGAGCCAGCGGTTCTTGAACCGCTCGCGCGCAGTCCGCGGCGCGCCGACGGCGACGTGCTCATACCCATGCAGCACGATCTCGTCGCCCGCGCCGGAGCGGCGCGCAGCCACGCGCAGAACGGCTCGTCGCGATCGATCGGCGAGGCGCCGCGGAAGTTTGGGATGACGAGCAGGCTGCGCCGCGTGACGCCGAGCGCCGCCAGCTGGTCGAGCATCCGTTCCACCTGCGCGCGCGTTGACGGCGCCACGTCATGGACCGACACGACGAGCTGTCGTGATCGCGCTCATGCGGGCTGCTCCTGCGTGGAACGCAGGCGCGGCAGCCAGCTCGCGATAGGCCGCGACGTACTCGTCGAAGATCCGATCCCACGGGAAGCGATTGGCCGCGAAGCGATGGCATGCGTCGCGCGTGGCGGCGGCATCCCACGTCGCAACTCCGACAATCGCGTCCGCAAGGGCGGCGGCATCGCCGGCACGCACCATTCGGCCGCCTTCGGGTGGGACCACGCTCGCCGTGCCGCTGCCCTCGATGCCGACGACAGGCAGCCCGCTGCAGATCGCTTCGAGCGTCGCCATCCCGAAGGTCTCGTAACGTCCCGGCGTGACGAACAGATCCGCGGAGGCGTAGGCGGTGGCGAGATCCGCGCGCGATTCCACGTGGCCGATGCATCTGACGTCCGGCCGTCCCGCCGCGCATCGCCGCAGCCGCGGACGCGTCCGGACCGTCACCGGCGACAACCAGCACGAACGTGCCGGGCGCAAGCCGATCGAACGCCGCGAAGAGCACGTCGAGCTCTTTTCCGGGCTCAGACGCCCGGCATAGAAAATCACCGTTTGATCCGGCGATATACCCAGGCGCTCGCGGAAGCGGGGATCGCGCCGTCCCGGATGAAAGGTCTCCGGGTCAACGCCGCACGGGATACATCGCATGCGGCGCACGCCCAGTCGGGCGATGCGATCGCTCATGCTGTCGTTGAGCGCGATCGTCAGCGTGCAGTGCCTGTAGATCAGCCCCTCGTAGAACTCGACGAGCCGCTCCACCGCCGCCGCGACGACCGGACCGGCGTGCCGCGCCCAGTGACGGGCGCACGCGGGGACGTCGGTGTGGGCACACGCCGACGATTGGCGTCCGGCTGCGCCGCGTCGCGAGAAACGCCGCCCACGGCAGCGGTACTGGCAATTGAGCTCGATGACGTCGGGTGCTTCCTCTTCGACCAGCCGCGCGATGCGAACGAGGTTCACCCCGAGGAAGACGCCCGGGCATGGCGAGGGGACGCCGCGAACGGAAATGACTTTCGAGCGTCCCTCGATGCGCACCGTATCTGCCGCGCCGGGAACGATGACGACGTGATCGAGGTGCGGGCGGCGGCCGACGTAGCGAATCTTGCTGGTGATATAGGTCTTGACGCCGCTGCTCGACGCCCGATCGAACAGCGCCAGGTCGCAAATTTTCATGATCGCAGAAGGGTGTGGAACTCCCCGGTGCAACGGCCAAGCCATTTCTGTCTCGTGAAATCCGTCGAGAGCTTCGTGCAGGTGAATCAGCGATTTGCGCGAACGTCACCTGACGTGACTTGTCCGGATTCGATCGCGATCGCGCGTGATCGCCCCATCGTCGGTGTGGCGGATTTGCTGCCGACGCAAGAACAGCACACCTCGCCGTCACGCCTCGTCAACAGGTGAACGGCACATGACAGGCGATCTGTGTAGACTTTGTCGCGCAGGAGGTTCGAGATGTACCGATCGACCTTATTCCTTATTGTCGCGCTCGCATTCGTCGTCTCGATCGCGTCGGCGCAGCAGTCGTCGAGCGGCGGACCGCATAAAGTGCTCAAGACCGTAAAGGTCGGCGGCGAGGGCAACTGGGACTACATCTGGGCCGACGTCGCGGGACGGCGGCTCTATATTCCACGCCGCGCGCCGGCGGCACCGCCCGGAGCCGAAGGGCCGGCCCCGGCATCATCCGTTCGCACGCGGCTGACGATCTTCAATCTCGACACGCTCGAGCCCGCCGGAGAGATCGACGGCATCGGCGGCAACGGCGCCGTCGGTCGATCCGAAATCAGGCCACGGCTTCACCAGCAGCAAGCCGATATCGATGTTCGACACCAAGACGATGAAGTTGATCAAGACGATCGACGTCAACCGTCCCACGCTTCCAGCCAGACGGCATCCTGTTCGACGCCTTCAATCGAGCGGGTCTACGTCTTCAGCCATCCGACGAAGGATGCGATGGTGATCGACGCGAAGGACGGCACGGTGCTCGGCAACGTCGATCTCGGCGGCGTTCCGGAGGAGGGCGTCCCCGACGGCAAGGGGACGGTCTACGTCGTCATGCAGGACGCGCAGGGAGGTGTCGCGGTCGTCGACGCCAAGACCATGAAGACGACGAACCACTACCCGTTCGGCGACAAGGCGGTGGCGGCTGCAACGGGCTCGCGTTGGATGTGAAGAACCAGGTCCTGTTCGCGGCGTGCGCGCGCTCTGGCGCCGAGACGACGCAGGCTGCACCGCCGGGACCGCCGCAGCCCACGCATCCGCAGATGGTGATCCTGAGCGCAAAGGACGGGAAGATTCTCGCGACGCTGCCGCTGGCCGGCGGTTCGGACGGCGCGGCGTTCAACCCGGCGACGATGGAAGCGTTCAGCTCGCACGGCAACGGCACGATGACGATCGTCAAGGAGACGAGCCCGACCACGTTCGCGGTCGAGCAGAATCTGGACACGATGAACTTCGCGCGGACCAACGCGTTCGACAGCAAGACGGGCCACCTCTTCGTGATGGCCGAAGAGCGCGGACCGGCGCCGCCGACGCCGCCTGGCGGACGCGCGGGGCGCGGCGCGGTCGATCCCGGGGACGTTTACGATCCTGATGATCGGCAAATAGGCGAACGCAAGTCCGCGTCCGGGACCCTGGGAGTTGGGAGCGGCAGTTCTGCTATCTTCAGCACGGTATGACTCGGCATACGCTCCTCTTGGTCGCCGGTCTCGGATTGGGCATGGAGGTCGCATCGGCGTCCGCTCAGAACGTCCCCAACACAGTCGTCCTGCTGCCGGCGCCGGACATCGCCAGCGTGATCAAGGGAGGGACGCGGCCTGAGATCGTCGCGAGGGGCCTGAAAGCCGCCGACGATCCGATCTGGTTGCCGAACATAGGACTCGTGTTCACCGAGTCTCCGGCCGACCGAGTGGTCAGGCTGGGCGAAGACGATCAACTGACGACGTTTGTCGGAGATCTTCATCGCCCTCTTGGGATGACGTTCGACGCGCAGGGGCGATTGATCTCGCTGCAGTCGCAGGCGGGTTTTACCGGCCCTCGAGTCATCTGGCCAGCCGGCAAGGAAATGGTGCTTGCCGACAACTTCGAGGGCCGTCCATTCGGCAGGCCGAATGACATCGTCTCCGACCGGAAGGGCGGCGTGTACTTCAGCGACCTTGGCCCCAGCCCGCCACCTCCAGGAGGCATGTCGCCGGCCGTCTACTACGTGCCGCCGGGCGGGAACCCGATCCGGGTGTCCGACGACATCGCGCGGCCTAACGGCGTGCAGTTGAGCCGCGACGAGAAGACCCTGCACGTCAACGACACGGGCGGTATCAACGCGCTACGCGTTCGATGTTCTTCCGGACGGCCGGTTGTCGAATCGCCGCGTGTTCACCAGCTACGTGGGCCGCACTCAGCCGACCTCTGCGAACGACGCGCCACTCTCCAGCGCCTGACGGTCTCGTCATCGATGAAGAAGGCCGCTTGTATGCGCTCACCGAAGCGGGCATCGAGGTAGTGAGCTCGAGTGGTCAACATCTCGGAGTCATCCCGGTCTGGTGCATTACGCGCCGGTGTCAGGGCCTGGCATTCGGAGGTCGTGACAAACGAACCCTGTATGTCGCAGGCGGCGGCACACTGCTGCGGATTCAGATGCTCTCCCGGGGTTCGGCGGAAGAGCCAAATAGGTGAAGCCGCGCACCATCGACGAGCATCTGGCGACGCTGAGCGCGGGCAAGCGAGCCGCGCTGCAGAAGCTGCGAAGGGCCATCAAGTCCGCGGCGCCCGAGGCCGAGGAGTGCATCAGTTACCAGATTCCCGCGTTCCGCTTTCGTGGAAGGATCCTTGTATGGTTTGGAGCCGCCACGAACCACTGCTCCTTTTACCCGGGCGCACACCCGATAAAGTGCTCGAGGACGAGCTCGAGGGGCATGAGACCAGCAAAGGCACGATCCGCTTTCCGGAGGACGCGCCCCTGCCGGCGACCCTCGTTCGGAAACTGGTGAAGGCGCGTATCGCGGAGCAAGCCGCCACAAAGCGCCGCCGGGCGTGCATGGTGTGATGCGTCGCATCGTAAGAACGTATATGACCCGATCAATCACGCTCGCTCTTTGCCTTTTACTCGTCGTCGCGTCCCTGCGCCCTGCGCAGCTGTCGGCCCAGACGCCTTCCGATCTGGCTGGAACGTGGGCCTTGAATCGGCAACTGAGCCAGTTCCCCAGCGGAGCTGGATTCAGCGCAGACTTCCTCGGTGCGCTGCTGGACCGGGTGCTGGTCCGGTCAGTGGTGGCCGGGGCGGCGGGGCCTGGCGGCGGGCGCCGCGGGCGGAGGCGGAGGTGGAGGCGGAGGGATTGGCGGCGGCTGGGCGCGCCAAAGATCGTGCGTGTAACCGAGGAGGATTCGCAGCGGGTGTCGCTGCTCACCGACGAAGTGCGCAATCCATTCGAGCGCGTGACGATCGCCGAGACGCCGACGGACGGTGACGATTACGCCCGACCGCGCGCGCGGCGCGAAACGTTTCATCCCAACGGCAAGGACGAAGAATCGCCGTCGGCCGGGTCATGGCGACGGTGAATGCGCACTGGGACGGCAGATCGCCTGATCGTCGTCTACAAAGCTGAAACGGGCCGCGAGCTGCACTACGCCTATTCACTGAACGCGAATCCGACGCAGTTGATCGTGGACGTCGAGTTTGTCGAGCAGGGCGGCGGGGCGACAAGGTCCGCCGGATCTACGAGCCGGCGGCAGCGCTCGATACGCGGGCGACGGCGACGCCCGCGCCGCCGGTTGCCGCGGCGAATCCAGGGCCGGCTCCCGCCTCATCGCCCGCCGCTGCGGCAGCAGCGCCGATCGATCAACGGCCGGATGCGGCACTCAAAGGACTGACGAAGCTTGGCGTGGTGGTGGAGGATCTGAGCGGCGATGCAGCCGCCTGCAGCCTGACCCGCGATTCGCTCGAGACGGTCGGTATCGAAGCACCTGGCGGATGCGGGCTTCCGCGTCGTTCGCAACTCGGACGACGACACGTATATACTGATCAATATCAACACCACGAAGGTCTCCACCGGCCTGTGCGTATCGCGGTATGACGTTACGCTGTACTCCCACGCGGCCGCGCCACTTTCTCACACGACTTCGCCTGTCTCTGCTTCAGTGGAGCTGCTGCACACAGGGCGGCATCGCGGGCGGTGCGCCCGCCGCGCATGCGGACGGCGTCGTGAAGAGCGTGCTCGAGTACGTCGATCAGTTCTCGGCGCGGATTCGAAACGCGGCGAAGTAGCGGCGCTAGTTGCGCTCCTGATGATTGGAAATTAGCGGCGCGCCGAAACGAGCAGCTCGACGAGCCGCTCTTCGAAGGTGTCGAGGTCAGCGCCGAGATCACGCGAAGGGCCGGTGTATACGAGCCGGCCCCGCGTGATCACGCTGATCTCGGTGCACAGCGTGCGGATCTCCTGCGCGTCATGACTGCTGAGGAACGTGGTCACCTGCTCGCGCGCGGCGAGCTCCTTCAGCAGCCGCCACATCTCCTGCTTCGCCGGCAAGATCCAGCCCGCGCGTCGGCTCGTCGAGGAAGAGCACCTTCGGTCCGCCCATGAGCGCGCGCCCGATTTCCACGCGCACGTTTCATCCCCGTGCTGATGAGCCGATCAGCTTGCCTCTGAATCGCGCGTCGAGTCCGACGGCGTCCAGGATCCGCTCGACTTCGTCGGCCGGCGTCGGCATCCGGCGGATGCGCGCGAAGTAGCCGAGATATTCGCGCGCGGTCCACGCCGACCGGCTTTCGCTCGGTCTCGTCGCTGACCAGTCCGATGAGCCGCCGAACGGCGAGCGGTTCTTTCGTCACATCGTGTCCCCACAGCTTCGCCGTGCCTCCACTCGGCGGCAGCAGCGTCGTCCAGCATGCGGATGGTGGTCGTCCTTGCCGGCGCCGTTCAGTCCAAGGAATCCGTACAGGTGGCCCTTCGGGATCCGCAGCGTCACGCCATCGACGGCGACGAACGCGCCGAAGCGTCGCGTGAGGCCGTCGGTCTCGATCGCGTAGCCCTCGTTGAGCACTCATCGCGTGCGCCTCCATCGGGCGATGGCCGCGGCGAAGCAGCAACGAGCGGAAGGATCGCGCCGGCGGCCGCCATCTCGCACATCCCGGTCGGCACCTGAGCGGTTCACCGCGGTGCGCGCCGTCAACATGCGCGGCGCGGTTTCGCCCGCGACGGTATAGGTAACCGTGAGCGTCAACGGATAGCGATCGCCGCCGATGTCCCACGGGCTCGTGGGATGCAGGGTTACCGGCACTCGGGCGATCCATCCCGTCTTCACGTGATGTCCGTCCGGCGCAAGCGGACCGACGTCGTTGTCGAAGGTGTGCTGCTCGAACGGAGGCGTTTTCGATACGAGTGTGGCTGGATCCTCGACAACCGTGAGGCCCGACTGTCCATCGAGGCGCAGCGAGAAGTCGGTGATCGCGCGGTCGGTTTCAACCGGCAGCAGGATCAGCAGGTCCTGCTTCGTGTCCTGGTCGGTGCCGATAGGAAACGTCGCGTCACGATTGAGGATCGTGCCGCAGCAGCGCCCGGGCATCGGTTCGCCGGGATCGGTCAGCGCGAAGTTGCCGTTGCCGCGTGCGAACATCGCCGGTATCGCGGGCGCGGTGTTGGGACGTGGCGCGGGCAGGTCGTGAGTTGCGATCGGCCACGAGCATGGGAACCGCGCTGAGCGCGGCGATGGCAATGGTCAGCGCCCACGCCTGCCGGCGCGCGTCGTCTCCCACGTTTCGACACCCTGCAGGCGGAGGAATGTCCACGCGGCGATGACGAGTGCGCCGACGACGACGAGGGCGATGCTGATCCACGTCAGCGTCGTGCGTCGCCGGAATCATCCCCGTCACGAGCGTGGAAGCCGAGCGCGTTCTTCAGAAGGACCGCTGGACTCAAGAGCGTGATGGGCGCCGACGCGTGTCGCGCCCATTGCCGCGCGCGACCATCAATTCCCTGCAGCGGCACGACCGCCGCATACGCGAGGCAGGATGCCCATGCCCGTCGCGGCCGGCGCGGCAATGCTGCGCCCGATGAAGAGCACGCCGATCAGCGTGCCGATGGCAATGCTCGCGACGAGAATCCCCGGCGTCCACAGTAGAAACTTCCGCAGCAGCATCGGCAGCGGAACGTGATGCGCGTAGACGGCGAGTATCGGCAGCAGCGCAATGTGCACGCCGCCGCCAGAGTGAGCAGCACCAGGATCTTCGCCGCGAACCAGTCGCGCCGCTCGACGGGGCGCGGTGAACAGGCTTTCGACGAACCGATTGGCGCGCGGACTGGCAATCACACCCGCCGCGAGCGGAATGAACGCGAGCGGCACGAGGAAATACGCGATGATGCCGTAGCCGTCGACCCAGCTGTCCTGCGTGGCGGCCGCCGCCACGCCGCCGAGCGCCAGCAGCACGACGCCCGCGCCCAGCCACGCGAAATGGCCGCGCATCGTCGCCTGCAGTTCTTCGCGGTAAAGAGTTCCAATCATCGGCGCGACTGTAGTGCGCCACCGATGAACAGGCGATAAACGCGCTATCATTCGACGCCTTCTTGCTGAAAGTCGTCGCTGCCGTCGCCGCGTTCGCGGTCATCACCGCAGGTATCTGGTGGTTTGTTCTACAGGGCGGCTCCGGTGCCGCCGAGCGGGACTGACGAACCGCAGCGCTCCGTCACGGTGTCCTCGTTCGACGAATTCAACTCAGGACCTGGCCAGGCGCGTGACGAACGTGCTCGTTCCAGGCGGCGCGTCGGATTTCCAGGTCGTCGTGACGCCCGCAACCGACCCGATCGGCACGCTGTATCGGCGAGGGCGCTCGGTGCCGTTCGACGACAGCGCGTGCGCGCCGTCCGCGCAGCCGACGCCACGCAGCATGCCGAACGTGTTTCCGCCTACACGCTCAACGCGAAGGTCGCCGCGGAAGCCGGGCTCGACGAAGCGCTCTTCCAGGGTGTGGCGAGCGCGCGTTCAAGCCTGGCCGCCGCGTCGTCGTTCAGCTTTTCGATCATCGACGCACAGATGAAGGTGCTTGACCGACAGGGCCATCCAACAGGTGCTTGCCGGCTCCGGGTGTGCCGCGGCCGCGAGCGGCGAAATGGTCATCGTTCGCGGCTACGTCATCGGGAAGCGGCGTTTCTCAACAGCCAGCGACAGGACGGGAGCGACCAACGCCGCCATGGCGAAGGTCGGGAAGTTCGACGTCGAAGCCAGCAACGCCGGCCTCCTGAGCATCACCGACGAAGCGCCGCAGGAGTTTCTGCAGATCCTGTCCGGAAGTGGTCGTGCCAGCGCAGGGCGGGCCAGGAAATGTCGCGGCGCCGCCCTCGGCTGTCACCGCGCCAGGTCCCGTCGGCGGCGAGGGAAAGATCTACGTGCAGCAGGCGGAGGCGGACACACCCGCCAGCGGCTCGCAGGTCGTGAGTCTCCTGCAGGCCGATGGATTCAGGTCGAGCCGCGTGTCGAACGCACCGCCGACAAGGTGACGCCCGACAGGGCGCAGGTCCGCTACTTCAACGAAGCGGACAAAGAGCACGCGATGCAGGTGCTCGAGACGTTCAAGCAGAAATACCCCGATGCGGTGCTCGTCCCGTTGAAGATCCGAGCGCCTCTCGGCCAGCTCGAAGTATGGCTGCCGCGCGTGAAAACCTCGCTGCCGGAACGCGCCACAACGCCTGCGACGCCACGCGCGACAATACCGCTCTCGCCACGCCGCGGAATACCGCTTGCCGACACGCCGCGGAACACCGCGGTAGAAGGCAAACACCCCAACCAAGCTGTGACCTAGGCTGTCCAACGCGTCGTCGTAGAATGGCGCATCCCGTGACCCCGCCTCCACTACGAACTCTTCCACGCAAGATGCCGTCAGCTGGCTCGCGAACCTCCCGGGCGAGTCCGTCGATCTCGCTCATCACCGACCCCGCGTATGAATCGCTCGAGAAGCACCGCGCCATCGGGACGACGACGAGGCTGAAACACAGCAAGGCGTCGAGCAACGACTGGTTCAAGATTTTCCCGAACGCGCGCTTCGGCGAGCTGTTTCGCGAAATCTATCGCGTGCTCCGGAAGGACACGCACTTCTATCTCCTCTGCGACGCCGAGACGATGTTCGTCGCCAAGCCCGAGGCGGAGCTGGCGGGCTTCCAGTTCTGGAAGCCGCTCGTGTGGGACAAGGCGACGATCGGGATGGGCTACCACTACCGCGCGCGCTACGAGTTCATCCTCTTCTTCGAGAAGGGGAAGCGCCGGCTGAACGATCTCGGCATCGCCGACATCATCTCGGTGCCGAGAATCCGCGGCGGCTATCCGGCGGAAAAGCCCGCGGAGGTCGCCGACGTCCTGATCCGGCAGAGCTCCGAGCGCCGGCAACCTCGTCGTCGATCCGTTCATGGGATCAGGAAGCGTGGGCATCGCGGCGGCGCGGCTCGGGCGGCGCTTTCTCGGCAACGATCTGAATCCCGAAGCCGTGCGGATTGCCGCGCATCGGCTGCGCGAGTTCGGCGAAGGGCGCGTGCCGCCGGATATCAATACCGAGGCGCAGCCCGATCAGCCGGATCTCCTCGACTCGATCGCTCCGCGCACATGACGGGCGCTGAATACGCGAACCTGGTCGCGTCCTACGTCTCGAACCGCTTCGGCTCACGCACGCTGAAGGTGTATCGGGAAATCCGCATCGGCAAGACGATCATCGGCAAGAACCGCTGCATCGACATCTTCTGCGTCGCCGAGGATTCGCAGCGCGCGTTCGCGATCGAGTGCAAATTCCAGGACAGCCAGGGGACGGTGGACGAGAAGATTCCATACGCGCTCGACGACCTCCTCGCGCTGCCGATGGCCGGCTGCATCGCATACGCCGGCCAGGGATTCTCCGACGGCGTGCGCCACATGCTCGCCGCGTCGCGCCATGCCGCGTATCTGTCTTCCAACGCCCGGCCAGATCGAGACGACGACTGAGACGAGAGAGCTGGATCACGTCCTTGCCGTCCACTTCGGATGGTGGGACGTGCTGATCGAGAAGAAGAAGCCTGTCGATCCGCGGGCAGCCGGCAGCGGGCAGTTGGCGGTGAACTGGGAAACGATGGAAAAGGAGGAGTGACGCCGAACAGCGACCCGTTGCAGAAGAGCGATCACTTTGACGGGACGCGGTTCTGCAATCCCGGCGGGGCCGCCGCGGGCCAGCCGTTCACGGCCGTGCCGCGGATGCTGCTCGAGCGACGAACACCGTGGCCGGACCGCATCGACGAGCCGCCGCAGCGGCCGGCCCCGTTAGACCACAGCGCCGCCGTCGTCACCTTCATCGGCCACGCCACGCTCCTCATTCAAACGCCGGAAGGAAACATCCTCACCGACCCGATGTATTCGCAGCGCGCGGGTCCACTCAACGTGATGGGGCCGCGACGAGTGCGCCAGCCCGCGGTACGATTCGACGACCTGCCGCCCATCTCGATCGTCCTGCTCAGTCACAACCACTACGACCACTGCGATGTACGCACTCTCGGTATGCTCGCGGAGCGCTTCGACCCGCTCGTGGTGACGCCGCTCGGCAACTCCGCGCTCGTGCGCTCATCGGGTATTCACCGCGTCGAGGAGCTCGACTGGTGGCAGGAGGCGAAGAGCTCGGCGCTGCCCATCACGTTGACGCCTGCGAAGCATTTCTCCGCGCGAGGTCCGTTCGATAAGAATCGCGCGCTGTGGGGCGGGTTCGTGCTGACGCATCGATGGCACGCGGATCTATTTCGCCGGCGATAGCGCGTATGCGGTCCGTTCTTCCGCGACATCCGCGACAGGCTCGGTCCGATCGATCTCGCGCTGCTGCCGATCGGCGCGTACGAGCCGCGCTGGTTCATGCACGTCGTGCACATGAATCCGGCGGAGGCGGTGCAGGCGCACCTGGATCTCGGCGCGCCGGAGAGCATCGGCATTCATTTCGGCACGTTCCAGCTGACGACGGAAGGGATCGACGATCCGCTGCGGGCGCTCGGACGACGCGCGCCGCGCGAACAGCATCCCGCCATCACGGTTCCGGACGCTGGACTTCGGCGAATCGGGTACGGCTCGGGTAGGCGGTGGCGTTCGCTATGCTGTCTTTCCAGGCGGGAGGCGGAGCCACGGATACGGATCAGGTGCTCACGCTCGGACAAGACGAGATCGTGATGAACCCGGCGCAGCGCCGGATTCGCACGGCGGCAATTGCCGCGGCGGTGCGTGCTGCACGTGATCGTGCTGGCGATGCTCGTCTACGTGCCCCGTCACCAACCGGTGCGCGTGAGCGTCGCCCACGAGGGCGGGATCAGCGCATTCGTGAACGTGGCACCCACGCCGACTGGAACAACGGGAGCTCGGCCCGCGCCGACGCCGCGTCCGGTCACGAAAGCACCGGCGGTGGTCACGCCGACGCAGATGCCGGCGTCGATCGCCGAAGCCCCCTGCGTCAGAGCAGGCGCCCGGGGCGCACAAGGCGGTGCTCCTGTCCGAATGAGCATCGGCCAGCTGCAACTGATCAAGAAGGTCGAGCCGATCTACCCGGCGCTCATGCTCGCGGCCAAGCAGCAGGGAACCGTGGTGCTCGACGCGATCATTCATTCGGACGGCACGATCGGCGACATCAGGATTCTGCAACCGCTGTCGCCGCTCTTCGATCGCGCCGCCATCGCCGCCGTCAAGCAGTGGCGGTACGCCGCTTCCGTATGAAGGCATCGTCACGGTCACCGTGAAGTTCACCTCTCCGCTGACGCTACGGCACGCGCGCCGAGACGACAGGCACGTGCCACACGCCATAGCCTGACGGATCGCGGAGGGTCGCGATCATGTCCTCGAAATGATCGATGAACTCCTGCGCGGCCGATCGACGAGTGCGCCGACACGACATCCGCGAAGCCGTCGCGCCACGCCGTCCAGATCGCGGCGAATGTCTCGCGCGGCACGCGGATGGGATCGACGATGACGTAGTCGACAGTGATGTCGGTGAGGCCAAGACGATGCAGGATGCCGAACGTCTTTCGGCCGATGCGGAGGTCCACACCCATCGCGTCGCCAGACTGCTCTGGGGCCTCGACTCCAGAAGTCATCAGGGTCGAGCCGGCGCGGCTCGAAATTGATCATCAAATAGTCTTCGACGATCAGGTGCAGCCAGCCGCCGCGCCTCGTGACGCGCGGCGAGCTCGGCGATCACCCGGTCGGCGTGCGGAATCGACTGCAGCACGTGCCGGCACACGACCAGGTCGAACGTCCGGTCCGGGAGTTCAAGTTCGAAGATGCTGCGGTGCTCGAAGCGCGTGCGGTCGCCGAACGCCGCGCAGCGGATGCGCGCCCGTTCGAGATGATCGTCGATGACGTCGACCCCGAGCAGGCGCGCACGCCCGAACATGCCGGCAAGGCGCATGGAGATCTCGCCCGTGCCGCAGCCGGCATCAAGGATGTACGCCTCGTCGGGCAGCCCGTAGCGCGTGAAGAGCGCCTGCTCCTGTGGCCAGATGGCGTCCGCCTGCGCGGCGAGATTGCGGACCATCGACTCGTCCGCCATCTCCTCCCGCTGAGGATTCAGTGGATCGACCATCCGGGTATTCTCTCGCCAACGGCGCTCAGCATGAAGAACCCGATGCCCACCGAGCCAACCAGCTCCGACTGATCGCCCGCGTTGAATGCTTCCGGCGTGTCGCCGAGCGACAGGAACTCCACGCCGCCGTGCACGTTCCACGCGCCGTAGCTCGTCGTGCCGCCAAGCGGATACGGTCGCGCTTCGCGCCGAGACTGAGAAATCCGAACTGGTGATCCACGCCCGCCAGCTCGTAGTAATGGTGCAGGCTCAACTCCGACCTTGATCGGAAACGTGATGGCAACCGGGGCATCGGCCCAGCCTGGCGCGGCACCGATCTCGAGATACGTGCCCGCCTTCAGTCCGCCATCCGCTTGCCCCAACCCGGGATGCGTGTCGAGTTCGAATGCCATCGAGGCCATGCGGGCGCAGGACGACGGCCCGCGGGTGCGGTGGAATCGTCCGCCGTTCACCTTGAAGGCGAGCTCCTTCACCGTGCTGAACGAGCTGTTAGGACTCGTATAGGCGGTGTAGGTGGCGCCGAGACCGAGGCCGTCTCCGAGGGCGAGCGCGAGCGTCGCGTAGAAATCGCTTTCATACCAGAGCCGGTGCGTCGGACCGCCTGGATCCCGTGAGGCCGGTGTTGCAGACTGTTCCAGCTGCCGACGTGGAGCACCGTATTTTTGACGGCGCCGGTTCCGGACTGGAGGCGGATGCCTGCGTCAATCGATCGGCCACATGATGAGTCGGGTGTCGTCCTGGCGCAGTCCGCGGAACATGTACGCGTTCACGAAATCGAAACGCGCCGGTGAAGCGTGATGTTCCCGCGATTCGTGTCGTTCAGCGTCTGCGCGCCGGCCGTCGACGTGACACACGCGACGAGCGCTACCACAGCCATCGCGGCGCAGACGCCGCGTCGAACTGCTCTCGATAACATTCCTGCCTCCCGAAAACAGCACGAGAAATTTTTCACGATGCGTCCGATGGCATTGCATCGGATGCGCGCGCGATCGTCGTCGCGCGCCGCTCGCGTGCAACTTTCTGCCCATACCCTAGGGAGGTGCGCGTCTTGCGTAGCCGAGGCGTCGCGACAGGAACCCTTGCTGTGAGGAGTTGAGAATGCGTATCTCCGCTCTCGTCATCGCCAGTTTCGCCGCACTCGCGGCGATCAACTGCGGCTCAATCGAGTCGTCGCCGACTGTGCCATCGACGGTCGTCGCCGGGAGGCGTCCCGTCACGCTCGAACAACGGCGGCGCGCCGCTGCGCCTGCTCCGACGCCGACGCCTACGCCGACTCCGCCGTCATCCGGCTCGGGCGCCGGTGCCGTTCAAGTGACGGTATCGCCGAACCCGGTGCCGTTCAGCGGGCAGCCGATTACAGATATCGCCACCTGCGCGACCAGGCCGAATACCTGGTTCTACGATCAGATCCTCAAGGAGACGGGCGGCGTGGCGGTCACCGTCACCAGGCGTGTCGACACGTTCGACGGCGCCGCGGGGGCCGCAACCAATCCAAACCTGCGCATCGCCGCAAATGGATCGACGACCATTCGCACTCGGTGGTGCAGCGTGTCGGCGGCTGCCCACACGGCGCAGTCGAGCTTCAGCGGTACGGATGCGAACGGAAAGACGTGGAGCGTCACCGGTCCACTGGTCCGGCTGAACGCGAAGTAGTTGACTGGCGGGCTGCCGCCCAATGACGCCGATTCTCCGTCGGTACAATTGCCGTTGTGACTGACATCCTCCTCGGCAAGGGCGAACAGCAAATCTACCTGCGCGCGAAATACGCCAACCGCCACGGGCCTCGTGTCGGGCGCGACGGAGTACCGGCAAAACAGATCTCGCTCCTCGTGATCGCCGAAGGGCTCTCGCGCATCGGCGTGCCGGTATTCATGGCCGACGTGAAGGGCGACGTCGCGGGCCTCGCGATGCCGGGCACGCTGACGCCGCAAGTCGAGCAGCGCGCACGCGTCGTCGGTCTCAGCAGCTTCGCGCCCGAGGCGACGCCCGTCATGTTCTGGGATCTATACGGGAAAGCCGGACATCCAATTCGGACAACCGTCAGCGAGATCGGTCCGGCGCTCCTCGGGACGGATGCTGGAGCTGAACGACGTGCAGGCCGGCGTGCTCGACATCACGTTCAGACTCGCCGACGAGCAGGGACTGCTGCTGCTCGACCTCGACGACCTCCGTGCGCTGCTGAACGTCGTCTCTGAAAAGCACGAGGACGTCTCGCAGCGCTACGGCCTCGTCAGCGCGCAGTCGGTTGCCGCGATCCAGCGCGCCTTGTTGCGCATCGAGAGTGACGGCGGCAAGCAGTTCTTCGGCGAGCCGGCGCTCGAACTGTCCGATCTGCTTCGCACCGATCTCACCGGCCGCGGCATCGTCAGCATCCTCGCCGCGGATCGGCTGATCCTCCAGCCGCGCCTCTATTCCACGTTCCTACTCTGGCTGTTATCGGAGCTGTTCGAGCGGCTGCCGGAGGTCGGCGATCTCGACAAGCCGAAGCTTGCGTTCGTGTTCGATGAAGCGCACCTGCTGTTTGACGATGCGCCCCCGGCTCTGAGGCAGCGGATCGAGCAGGTCGTGCGCCTGATCAGGTCGAAGGGCGTCGGCGTGTACTTCTGCTCGCAGTTTCCGGACGACGTGCCGGGAGAAATCCTGGGGCAGCTCGGCAACCGCATCCAGCACGCGCTGCGCGCGTTCACGCCGCGGGATCAGAAAGCGGTGAAGACCGCGGCGGACACGTTCGTCGCCAATCCGAAGCTCGATGTAGCTAAGGCTATCTCGCAGCTCGGTGTCGGTGAGGCGCTGGTGTCGACGCTGCAGGGCAACGGCGTGCCGATGCCGGTCGAACGCACGGTGATGGCGCCGCCGCGCTGCCGCATGGGCACGATCACCACGGACGAACGCGCAGCGATCATGGCGCGCAGCCCGATTGGCGGAAAGTGCGAGACCGCCGTCAATCGCGAGTCCGCGGCTGAAATCCTTGCGCGCCGCCGGACGGAGATCGCCGCGAAGCCTCCGTCGAAGGATGCGCCAGCGGATCGTGGAAAAGACGGCGATATGCTCCACGACTGGCTGTGGGGCACCGGCCGGCGGCAGGGGATGGTGGAATCAATGGCCAAGCAGGCCGCGCGCACGGTCGGCAGTCAGCTTGGGCGTCAGATTCTGAGAGGCGTGCTCGGCGGAATCACGGGGAGGCGGACCTGAAGGTCCGCCTCTACGTCCACTCTATGTGGCGGCGGTAATCGAGGATACCTTCCACTGGTGCGGCTGAACGCGAAGTAGTTGACTGGCGGGCTGCCGCCATCTACGCTGCGGCGCATGAAGAAAACAGTAGTCCGGCTGCTGACAGCCGCATTGTTGACAGTGTGTGCGGCGCGGTCAAATAACTTGATGGTCCGCGTGGCGCTCGCGCAGGACATCGATCCGTTTCCGAAGCCGATCACGCAGAACGGCGAGCCGATCCGCGTGAACGTCGCGGAGTTCGCGTCGATTCCCGACGCCGGCGGCGAAGCGGCGCGCATGATGCTCCTCGTCAACGAGCCGGGCACGCGGCGGCTGTTCGTCAACGACATGCGCGGACCGTTATATGGCGTCAGCTACGACGGCAAGACGGTCGTCAAGCTACGTCGACATCAACGCGCCCAACTGGGGCGTCAGCGTCCAGTCGCAGGGACGCGAGCGCGGCTTTCAGAGCTTCGCGTTCCACCCGCAATTTGGTCAGCCCGGCATGCGCGGCTACGGCAAGTTCTACACCTACACCGACTCGAGCAACATGCAGCCGAAGCCCGACTTCGTTCCGGCCGGCGGCATGAACACGCACGACACGGTGCTGTTGGAGTGGACCGCGAAGAATGCCGCCGCGCCGACCTACGACGGCGGTCCGCCGCGCGAGCTGCTGCGCTTCCGCCAGCCGTTCGCGAATCACAACGGTGGTCTCGCCTCGTTCAATCCGCTCGCGATGCCCGGCGGCGCGGACTACGGGTTGCTCTACTTCACGCTCGCCGACGGCGGCAGCGGAGGCGATCCATTCAACGCCGCGCAGAATCTCGGCACACCGTTCGGCAAGATGCTGCGCATCGATCCGCTGGGGAACAACAGCGCGAACGGCAAAGTACGGCATCCCGGCCGACCAATCCGTTCGCCGGCAACGAGCCGGAGCGCTCGGCGAGATCTACGCGTACGGCGTCCGCAACCCGCAGCGCTTTGGCTGGGATCCGAAGGATGGCCGTCTCTTCCTCTCAGAGATCGGCCAGAACATCGTCGAGGAGCTCGACGTCGTGACGGCCGGGCGCGAATCTCGGGTGGCACGACTGGGAGGCGAGCTTCCGCTTCATGGATCGCACGCACATCGACCTCAATCAGCGGCGCGCGGATCCGAAGGTGACGTATCCGGTCGTCGAATTCGATCACCACGATCCGCTCTTCGGCGCCCAGGTCGCCATCACCGGCGTCGTCGTCTATCGCGGTACCGCAATCGCTCCGCTCTCGAATATGGTGCTCTTCGGCGACAACCCGAGCGGCGAGGTCTTCTACATCAGCGCCGATCGACTGCCGAACGGCGGACAGGACGCCATCCGCCGCGTGCTCTTCAACAGCGGTGGGTCCCCTCAGCAAGGCTCGGGGCAAGCAGCGAAGACGCTGCTGCAGTTGATCAAGGAGAAGAACGCCGCGCAGAAACGGTCACCTGCCGAGCGGGCCGACCTGCGCTTCGGCACGGGTCCCGACAACCGCGTCTTCCTGCTCAACAAGCAGGACGACACGATCCGCGAGATCGTGCGGTAAGATCGCGCGCATGTGAACAAACTTTTCGTGATCGCGCTGCTCGGCTCGTCGCTCGCTGTTCCCGTATTTGCGCAGCAGGGCCAGCAGCCGCAGGCGCCGCCGACTACCGCGGCGTTCGTGCGGAACATGTACGCAACGGCAACAAGAACAACATCATCCGCTCCGGGGAGAAAGTCCCCGAGGATCTCTACGGCCTCCGTCCCGGTCCGCAGGATGGAAGTGCGCACGTTCGGCCAGCACCTCGCGCACGTCGCCAACTACAACTTCCTGTGGTGCGCGCAGGCGAAGGGCGAGAAGAATCCGAGCGCGGGGATCAACCTCGAGAAGACGCTGAAGACGAAGGCGGAAATCCAGAAGGCGCTCGCCGATTCGTTCGCCTACTGCGATCCTGTGTACGCCGCGCTGACCGACGAGAACGGCGCGCAGGTCGTCGAGATTCAGCAGGAGAACGGCCGCGTCACCCGCAATACGCGGATGGCGCTGCTGATGCTGAACGTCGCGCACAACAACGAGCTGCACGGCAACCTGGTGACGACGATGCGCATCAAGAGCATCGTGCCGCCATCGTCCGAGCCGCGCCCCGCGCAGGGCGGCAGGGGTAACTAGGGAATCACGTCGGGAATGATCGACACGATGCGGTTGGTTCGCGTGTCGACCACCAGCAGGTCGCGTCCAGCGAAGTATCGCGTGTAGTACGCAGGCACACCGGGCAGCCGGCCTCCCAGGGCCGGCGGCACCGGTGTGAGCTGCTTCTGCAATCCCGGCGGCAGCGTGCCGCGCTCGCGCAACTGCTTCTGCAATCCAGGCGGCAGCGATTGGCGTTTCGCCAGGCCCGGCGGCAGCGCATTGGATGCGTAGTAGTCGCGCACCACTCGACGATGGCCCTCGCGGTCGATGACGACGACGTCATCGCGCCTTGCCTTCTCGTCCCCGCGATCTTCCGCTTTCTCCCGCGCGCGCTCCGCTTTCTCCCCGCCAGCGCCCGTCCCCGTTGCCGTTGCCGCGTCCCTGGTCCGCGAGCGCGGCGCGCGGCGCCACGCCTAGCCAGACTACGAGCATCAGCGCCACCGGCGCGATAAGGTTCTTCGCGGTCATCTCAACCTCCTAGACGCGCCGTCGGGCTGGCGCGACCAGCAGGACGACGCCGCCAAGCAGGGCGAGGCCGCCGATAATGGGCGGGATCGGTAGCGTCTTTCGCTCGGTCGTCTCGGCCTTCAGAGGCCCGATATCTACGATGGTCTTCTGCCGGTTCCACGAGATTCCTCCGACGAGGAGTGAGATCAGGCCGATAACGATGAGCATGACTCCGACCGCTTTTCGCGTGTTCATGCCCCCAACCTGTGCAAGCGCCGAGCCGTAGAGCGCATAATCGCTCGCCCCGTGGACGATTCCGTTCCGTCACGTTGACAACGGAAGCCGGTGTGTAGACACTACGCTTCGTTTCGGCTTCCGAAAGAGAGACAGACATGCAACGCCATCTGGTGTGCGCGGTCGTCGGAGTCTCTGTCTCCCTCCTGTCCGTCGCGTCCGTTCTTGGACAAGGCGCGCCGCGGCCGCAGGCCATCGAGACCGTGTATCCACGACACGCGGCACGTGGTCAGACAACCGTCATCAACGTGGCGATTGTCAGCAAGGACGCGGTCCAGGCTGCCGAGATCTCACCTTCAACAGGTGTGACGGTGTCCGGTATCAAGGGAAGCGGCAGCGGGACTGAACAGGCCATTGGGTGGTGGGAGATCACCCTCGATGTTGCGAAGGATGCGGCGCCGGAGATCGATCCCTGGTGCTCGTGATGCGAATGGGTCGTGACCGTTCCTGCAACGATCTCGGTTCCGACCCACGTTCCCACCATCTCTGATCTCAGGATCGCGCCGCCGCAGTCGAATCAGCCAACGGTCGAACTGCAATTGGCTGCTGCTGACGCGGCTGGCGATCTTGGCGATTCACCGTATGTCTGGTTTACCGCCGGCTGCGGCGGTGAACCGCTCGTCGGCGCAGTCAGAGGCACCGTGAGCGCTGGCCTCGTACGCGCCGCCCTTCCCAACGTGCGCAAAGCGGCTGGTGGTGGCACCCCGGCCGCCGGTAAATGCGATCTTCAGGTGCGGGTCACCGATTCGACCGGGATCGACAGCAATACATTGAAGACGACCGTCGAGTTCAGGAACTGAATCCGATCGCGACGCCAGGAGAATCAATCATGCGCCTGATGCCGCTCATGTCGTCAGCCCTGGTTACTGGCAATGTCGGGGACGTCGTTCGCCCAGGAATGGACCGAGTTTGCCAGCCCGGAAGATCACTTCACGATCACCTTCCCGGGTCAACCGACGGTCACGGAAACGACCTGGACGTCGCAGTTCAACGCCATCCTCCCGGCGCGTATCTATAGCGGCACGCAACAGTTCCGGCCGCTACTCGGTGACCGTGGTCGATTACAACCCGATTGAACGCCTCCTCTCGGAGCGATCCAGGACGCTGCCCGCGCTGGATCTGGCGGTCCACGTGTATGGTCTTGGATACTGGAAAACCGACGTGCGAAGCGCGGTTGTCTATGCCGCGTCGAAGTTCCTGGAACGAGACGCCAAGATCACGACCATCATGTCGAGTTTCTCGGACCTTGTTGCAGGAATGATCCTGGAGCTCACCAACAACGCCGATCAATCCCGCACCTTCGTCTCAATCTACATGCACCAGTACAGGCTCGTTATTACGGAGGCGGCGGTCCGCAAAGGTTATCCTCCGCCGACGATCTTCCAGCAATCGCTGGGATGGCTCGACGAAAGCGGGAAGAGAATTCGCTATCCATTCATCTACAACAACGAGCCGGACGTCCCGAGACCGCCAATCCAGGGTCGTTGAGACGCAAGCCGATGGTCTTGCTATTTCACGCTGATCGCAGATAAGCTCCCGACCCGCCTGGACCCCAGGCGACTCGAAAGGATCTCGCACCGGTGTAATAAACGAAACAAAACGCAAGGACTCGTCATCGCGTTGTCAGAGGGCCGTCGCCGCTTGCAAGGAGGGGGCCGATGGGTGCCACGTTCAAGTCACTTCGCGGGAGACAGCTTCTTCTCGGCGTTCTCTTCGTTCTAGCCGCGTGTCTGGTTCCTGTCGCCGCGCAGGCGCAGGAGGCCAGCATCATCGGGCAGGTCACCGACGACACCGGCGCCGTGCTGCCGGGCGTCACGGTCACCGCGACCAGCCCGGCGCTCCAGGTCAAACAGGTCGTCGACGTGACCAACGAGCGAGGTGAATATCGCCTGACGCCCGCTGCCGCTCGGCATCTACACCGTCGAGTACCCGCTCGAAGGATTTCGAGACCGTGCAGGCGTGCCGACCTGCGGATCACGGCCGGGTTCACCGCCAAGAGTGGACGTCGTGCTCAAGGTGAGCACGCTCGCGGAGACGATCACCGTTTCCGGCGAGGCGCCGCTCGTGGACGTGACCTCGACGACCGCCGACCACGCAGTTGACGCGCGAAACGCTGGAGGTCATCCCGACCGGCCGCAACAGCATCGTCGCCCTCATGATTCAGGCGCCGGGCGCGCGTCCGCAGCTCGACTGGAGCTTCGTCACCAGGCAACCCGCAGTTCAAGGTGTTCGGCGAGCTCGGCGAGCAGTGGGTCGCGCATGGAAGGCGTCGTGACGAGCGGCCCGAAGACCGGCACGCAGGGCGGCAATCACTACGACTATTCCGCCATCGAGGAATCGACGGTTTCGACCGTCGGCAACACGGCTGGACGCGCCGACCAAAGGGTCTGCAGATCAACGTGATCCTGAAGTCCGGCGGCGATCAGTTCCACGGCAACGGCGCGTTCTTCGGCACCAACCACCACCTGGAATTCGACAACGTCAACGACGAGCTGCGGGCGCGGGGCGTCACGGGCGGCAACCCGGTGAAGCTCGCGCTGGGATGCGAGCGGCGAGCTGGGCGGACGGATCGTCCGCAACAAGCTCTGGTTCTACTACTCGGCGCGCCGCCGCCAGCGAGAACGTGCAGACGTTCAACGCCTTCCACGACGACGGCGTCACGCCGTCGGTGTCCGACATGTTCCAGTAGCTTCCACACCGGGAAGCTGTCGTATCAGATGAACCCGTCGAACAAGTTCATCGGTTTCGTCCAATACGTCCGCCAGGGTGGCGAGGCCACCAACAATCAGTTCTCGTCGTGCGACTCACGCATCTACAGCCCCACGCAGGCGACGACGAGCAAGATCGAGTGGCAGGGCATCAGGGGCAACAAGTTCGTGTCGCTGCAGTCGGGCGCCTGGATCTGGAACGTGTCGCGGCAGTGCTACTCGAACAACGTGGCCACCACGGATCTGCTCACCAGCCGCATCACGGGCTGCAACAACAACTACGGGATCAATTCGTTCGAGGGGCGCAACCACACGCACTGGGACGGCTGACGTGGTACAGCCGAATTTCTTCGCCGGCAACCACGATTTCAAGAGCGGGCTTCGACTACGCGGCCGCGCACGCGATCGGAAGATCAGCTCGCGCGACGGCCGGGGCAGCAAGCAGACCGGGCTCCCGAAGGGGTTCGTCGGCAACTATCAGCTCGTCTACCGCACGCCGCCGGGATCGCCCTCGCTGGTCCCGTTCGCGATGGACGCCTATAACAACTGCTACGAGGACGACCAGCCGGATTGCATCCCGAAGGATCTCACGCACACGTTCGTGGGCGTACGTGGAGGACAGCTGGACGATCGAAGCGGCGGCTGACGCTGAATCTCGGCGCCCGCTACGCGCACGAAGTCGGCTTCATTCCCGAACAGTGCCGCTCGGCGTCGGAGCCTCCGCTCGAGACCGTCTATCCGGCCAAGTGCTGGGACCGGATCAATTTCAGGACGTGGAACTCGATCGTCCCGCGCCTCCACGCGGCGTACGACATCACCGGCAACGGCCAGCACGGTCGATCAAGGGCGGCTGCGGACGGTTCGCGCACAACTGGCACTCCGACGAACTGCAGATGGCGAACGAGAACGTCCATCTCGTGTCGCGCTTCCTGCTGGCACGATCTCAACGGCAACAGGCTGTTCGAGCCCGGCGAGATCAACTTCGACCTGGCGGGCTCGGACTTCGTGTCGACGAGCCTCTTCACCGGCGGCGAGGACGGGCTCGCGGGCGCGGTGCCGAACCCGAACGATCAAAGAGCCGATGAGCAACGAGTTCTCGATCTCGCTCGAGCGCGCAGGTGACTGCACGTCGTTTGCCGTGCGCGCGACCGGCATCTATTCGCGGCAGCAGGTCTTCCGCGTGCAGAACAACCTGCGGCCGTACAGCGTGCTACAACATTCCGATCACGCGGCCGGACCCCGGCCCCGACGGGAGTGCTGAGCACGGCCGATGATCCCAGGACAGTCCATCACCTTCTACGAATATCCGGCGGCGCTGGCGGCGCGCGTCAGTTCCAGCAGCCGATGCTCGTCAACGGCACGTCGAGCCGACGATCAGAAGTCACGACGTTCGAGTTCGCGGCGAGCAAGCGGCCTCGACCGGCGCTGGATGCTGATGGCCTCCTACTCCGACGACGAAGATCGACATTCCGCACTGGCAGAACACGGCGAGCACGGGCAACGACTTCACGCATGCCGGGCCTGCAGGTCTTCCTGGCCACGCTCGATCCGAACGCGGAGATCAACTCGGCGTACAAGATCTGGGGAATCGACCGCACGGCTCGACGGCGCGTACATCCTGCCGTGGTCCATGCAGGTGTCCGCGAACTTCGAGCATCGCAGCGGTCAGCCGTGGGCGCAGGACGGTGAACTTCGCGGCGCCGGCGGGTCAGCCGATTCCGACCATCGTGCTGCGCGACCGAGCCGATTGGCGCCCGGCGCCTGCCGGACATCAACCTGCTGCACATGCGCATCGAGAAGTCGCTGCATCTGTCGCAGGGGCGCAAGCTGGCGCTGCGGTTGAATATCTTCAACGTCGACCAACATCAACACCGAGCAGTCGATCACGCAGCTCTCCGGCGTGAACTTCGGACGACCGGGGGTGTGTTGCCGCCCAGGATCGCCGAGCTCGGCGCGGAGTTCTCCTTCTGACCATTCCTGACGCGATATGGCCCGTTCAGCACCGGCGATCGGTGCCGAACGAGCGCGAGGAGCCGCTATGAGAGCGTGGAGGGGGTCGTGCTGCGTGCTGGCTGTCAGCGGCGGCGCCGCTTCTGGCAGCCGATACCCCGAAATACGAGGTCGCGGGCGCGTACGCGTACATGCACGACAACGATCGGTCCGAGAACTTTCCCGCCGGGTGGGCGTTCGCGGCGACAGGAAACGTGAACAGCTGGATTGGGGTCGTCGCGGAGGTCGGCGGCAATTACACCGTCTGCAAGAACTGCCAGCGCGGCCTGTTCGCGACGCAGGCGTTCCGCGGCACAGGATCTCGACATCCGCATACACACGTGCCTGGGAGGACCCAGAATTGCCTCTCACGCCCTCTCCAGCCGTCACGCCGTTTGCGCAGGTGCTCTTTGGCGGATCGCACATGAGCGGAGGCACGGAGTTCGACGGCGCGCTCAATACCGGTTTGACGCTATCAGCCTGGCAGGGGCGTCGACGTTCGCGTCGCGCCGAGGATCGCCATTCGACTCGAGGGCGACTACAGGGTCATTCGTACGACCGGGACACAACAACAAGAGTCGCGCGTTCTTGCGGGCGCGGTCTACAGGTTCGGCACGCGGTAGACCGCGCTGCGGACCCAGATGCGCTGCAGCAACCGCCGAAGAAGGTGGATTATGGCATGAGCCGATGAGAAAACTGATTTCGGCTCTGTGGGATGATCTCGCTCGCTCGTGCCGGCCGCCGCGTCGGCGCAGCCGTTCCCCGTCAACGCGGCTGGCGTGACCAATGGCCACTGGCATCTGAATTCACGCGACATCGAAGCCAACAAGAAGATCTTTGTGGCGATGGGCGGCACGGCGATCAAGACGGGAAACTTCGAAATCGTGCGGTTCCCCGGCGTGCTCGTGTATCTGAACCAGGCTGCCTGGCGCGACGCCGGCCAACGGCGGCACGCGTCGGGAGCGTGGTGAACCACGTCGGCTTCACGGTTCCGAACACGCAGGAAGCCGTCGCGAAGTGGAAGGCCGCGGGCGTGAACGTGCTGCCGGGAGGCCAGGGCCGCACCGGATCAGGCGTTTGTCGAGACGCCGGACGGGCATGCGCATCGAGATTCTCGAAAACAAGGATCAGAGGTTTCCGATCCAGAGTCATCACATTCACTTCAACGTGCCCGAGTCGGAGATCCCGAAAATCCAGGCGTGGTACTCGGCGTGGTTCGGCGCGGTCCCCGGCAAGCGCGGCACCAACATCGCTGCCGATCTTCCGGGTATCAACCTGTCGTTCTCGCGCTCGATGAACGACACGCCGCAGGTGACGACGAAAGGGCGCGTGCTCGATCACATCGGCTTCGACGTGAAGAACCTCGAGGCGTTCACCAAGAAGCTCGAGGCGGCGGGCATCAAGCTCGATCGTCCGTACACGAAGAATGCGCAGACGGGCACCGCGCTGCGCGTTCATCACCGATCCGTGGGGCACCTACATCGAGCTGAACGAGCGGCCTGACACGCCGTCGGCAACGACGGCCGCAAGGTGGCCAGATGTAGGATCCACGGCGTGATTCGGCGCGAGTTTCTGAAAGTCGCCTCGACCGCGCTCGGCACGGTCACGCTCGCGCCGCTGGATCCTCGAACGCGAAGCCGCGGCCGCGGCGGAAGTTGATGCGGCGAAGAGATGCTTCGCAGAGGAGGCGCTCGCCACGCGCGAAACGGCTCGGCGCCTCCTACGCCGACATCCGCATCAACCGCTATCGCTCGGAATCGATTCACCACGCGCGAGCGGCAGGGTCCAGAACGTCGCGCGCAGCCAGGACTTCGGCTTCGGCGTTCGCGTGCTCGTCAACGGCACCTGGGGCTTTGCCGCGAGCAGCATCGTGACGCCAGACGAGATTCGCCGCGTCACGCAGACGGCGCGTCGACATCGCCCGCGCGAACTCCGCCTTCCACGCGGAAGCGCGTCACGCTCGCGCCGGTCGAGCGCGCGCGTCGCGACTGGAAGAGCGCCGTTCGAGAAGGATCCGTTCGACGTTCCGCTCGACGACAAGATTCAGTTCCTGCTCGCGCTGAACGGCACCGCGATGAAGACGACGCGGCGTCAGCTTCGTGAACTCGTCGATGCTGTGCGTCAACGAGCAGACGTTTCCTCGCCACGTCCGACGGGTCGCGCATCGAGCAAGTATCTCGATTCGGGGCCAGCCGCAGTTCAACGTCACCGCCGTCAGCCGCGAGACGGGCGACTTCCAGACCCGCAGTCGCTGGCGGCGCCGCAGGCGCGTCGGCTACGAGTACATCGAAAGATATCCGCTGGCAGGCCGAGGCGCAGCAGGCCGCGGAAGAAGCGGTCGCGAAGCTGAAGGCGAAGTCGGTCGAGCCGGGCCGGTATGACCTGGTCGATTCATCCGACGAACCTCTGGCTGACGATTCACGAATCCGGTCGGCCACTCGACCGAGCTGGATCGCGCGCTCTGGTGGGAAGCGAACTTACGCGGGCACGAGCTTCCTCGACGCCCGACAAGACGGGCAAGCTCACGTTCGGCTCGCACGCTCGTCAACATCGTCGCGCGACCGTACGCAGGCCAGCGGCCTGGCGACCGTCGGCCTACGACGACGACGGCGTGCCGGCGCAGCGGTGGTACTCTGGTCAAGGACGGCATCTTCGTCGACTGGCAGACGACGCGCGAGCTGGCGCCGCTGATCGGGCGGAAGACGTCGCACGGCTGCCTGAACGGCGATATCGTGGGCGAGCGTGCCGTTCCCGCGGATGCCGAACGTGTCGCTCGAGCCTGGCGCGACAGGACACGTCGACTCGATCAGCTCGTCGCCGGCGTCGAGAACGGCATTTTGATCTACGGCGACGGCAGCTGGTCGATCGATCAGCAGCGCTACAACTTCCAGTTCGGCGGCCAGACGTTCTGGGAAATCAGCAACGGCAAGGTCGCTGGTATGTTGCGCTGATGTCGCGTACCAGTCGCGCTCGACCGACTTCTGGGGCGCGTGCGACGGCCTCGGCGGACGCTCTACGCTATCAGATGAACGGATCGTTTGTCGACGGCAAGGAGAGCCCGGCCAGGTAGGGCGTTGTCAGCCACGGATGCCCTGCGGCGCGTTTCCGGCAGATCAACGTGCTCAACACGTCCGTGTCGATGACGTAGTGGAGGGCGGGCCTTCTCAGGCCCGGTGAGGCCAGGCCTTGTCAGGCCCGCCAGATGACATGTTGCTAACCGAACCGGCCGTCGCGCGCGATCACCGCAGAAGCTTCTCGGCTATGTCACCGCGGACGATGCGGTCGTGATGGTGGAGAGCGAGGACTATTCGCATCTCCGGTTCGCGGCGAACACATTTCTGACGAGCGGCCGGCGGGAGGGCGTCACGCGCGCGCGTCACCGTGCTGGATCGGCAAGCGCCGCGGCTCGGCGGCGACGACCGACGTGAGCGACGCGGCGCTGAAGCAGGCGGTCGAGGACGCCAGACGTTCGCGAAGCTCGCGCCCGTTGACGTGGAATATCTGCCTACGCTGCCGCAGCAGACGTATAGGCCAGGCGAGGGTTGATGTCGAGGCGACCGCTCGCGTCGATCTGCCGCCGCCCGCGCGCGGCAGATCAGCGACGCGATTGCGCAGTCGGAGAAGACCCGCGTCATCGGCGCGGGTTTTCACCAGGTGAGTCTCGTCTCCCGTGCCAGCGCTACCGCGCATGGCAACTTCAACTATGAGCGCGGCTCGCTGGTCAGCCTCGGATGACGGCGCGGACCCCGACGGCACCGGCTCCGGCTATTTCGCGAGAAATCACTTCTGACGTGGCCCGGCTCGATACGGCGCGCATCGCGCGCGAGGCCATTCCGCCGCGCGGCCGATTCACGCGGCGCCCGCATGCTTCCGGCGGGCGCCTATCCGGTCATTCTCGAAGCGCAGGCGGTGGCCGACCTTCTCGACGGCAGGCATGTCGTTCGACGCGCGCAACGCCGACGAAGGACGCAGCGTGTTTTCCTGCCGGGCGGAGCGACGCGGGTCGGCACGCGGCTCTTCGATCCGCGCATCAACATCGTGAGCGACCCGTGGCGACCGGAGCTGTCGAAGTTCACCGGCGGCGGACGACGGCGTGCCGGCGCAGGCGATGTATCCGTTCGCAACGGCATGGTCGAGACGCTGGCGGTATTCGCGCACTCGGGCGCAGCAGAAGAACAAGCAGCCGAGCGCCCGTTTGCGTTCGTCCTCGAGCCGTCGACGCCGGGATCGAGCGTCGAGGAGATGATCAAGAGCGCGAAGCGCGCGCTGCTCGTCTCGCGCTTCTCCTACATTCGGCACGGTGGATCCGAGGTCAGCCTCGGTGACCGGGTTGACGCGCGACGGCGTGTGGTATGTCGAAGACGGCGAGATCAAGTATCCCGTCCGCAACTTCCGCTTCAATCAGAGCGTCGCCCTGATGCTGGCGCCTGGAAACGTCGACCTGATCGGCGTTCCTGAGCGCGTCGCGAGCAGCGAGGCGGGACGGACCCTCTGCTCGTCCCCGCCCTCAGGCTCAACCGCATTCAATTTCACGTCGCAGTCGGATGCTGTCTAGCGCGGCACTCGTCCGCCTCTGCGCACCTGAGCTGAGTTACTGCGTCTGGTCACCGGAACGGCGCGCGATCGACCTGTGGCCGCGCGGCAGATAGACGGACGAGATCTTCCGCGGTGTTCGTGATGTTGTCGAGCGGGTTCGCGTCGAGGACGACGAAGTCGGCGCTCTTGTTCGCCTCGATCGTCCCGACGTCGGTCAGCCGCAGGAACTGCGCGCCGTTGCGCGTCGCCGCGGTGATCACCTGCATCGGCGTCATGCCCGCCGCGACCATGTCTTCCATCTCGATGTGCGGCGCATACGGCGTGTTGCCGTCGGTGCCGACGACGATCTTCACGCCGGCGGCGTTCATCTTCGCGAGGTTGCGCGCCTGGATGGACCAGAACGCGTTGCGCCTCGGCCTTGTCCGTGTTGGCCGCCTCGAGCTTCTGCCAGTCGGCGGCGGGATGCTCTCGCGCAGCCACGTGAGGTCGGTCGGCACGCCGCGCTCCGGCATGTTCGGCCCGAGCACCAGGTTCGGATGCTGCTTCACGATTGCCATGAACTCGTCGTCGATGTCCTTGTCGCGCACGCCGTGCGCCAACGCGTCGACACCGGCACGCAGCGACGCCCTTCGTGGTCCTCGAGCGTGTAGATGTGCGCGATGGCCCGCAGGTCTGTTCTTGTGCGCTTCGTCGATGACCGCGGTGTAGAGCTCCGGCGTCAGCTTCTTCACCATGCCCATCCGGTCGTCGACCCAGATCTTGATGAGGTCCACTTTCTTCGCGGCTTCTTCGCGCACGGCCGCGCGCGCCTCGGCGACCGTCGTCACCCAGTGCGGCGCCATCGTGCGTCCGGGCTCGGGACCCGGTGATGCCGCGCCCGGCGGTGAAGAAGCGCGCCGCGCCGGGAATCTTCCCGTCGCGCGTCTCCTCACGAATCTGGAACGAGACGTTCGTCGTGTCCTGCCCCATGCTCTGCGCCGCGGTGACGCCGTAGTAGCGCGCGGCGCTTCAGGTCGTCGATCAGCATCTCGCGCGTCTGGCTCGAGATGGTTGTGCGTGTCGAGGATCGCCGGCATCACGGTCTTGCCGGCGAAGGTTCACGCGCGTTGCGCCCAGCGGGGACGCGAACGTCGCGCCGCGCGGCCGACCGCGCGTGAACGCGGTTGCCGGTCACGACGAACGTGGCGTTCTCGATGGGAGCGCGTCCGTCGCCGACGATGCACGCGCGCGCCTTCGAAAGCGGTCACGCCGGCCGGCGCCTGCGCCAGGATTGAGACGGACCACGCCGCCAAAGCCGCCGCGACGACGAACTTCACTCGATACATAGGTGCTCCAGCGAGGTGAACTCTATCAAGAGGTAAAGAGCTGATCTGAAGGTCGGCCTCTACCGTCCATGGCGCCGGGCGGCTAAAGCCGGCCCTACGATCGGTTGGTTAGTTCGTCGAAACTGCTGTATCGAAGTTCCTGTCCCACCAGCTTCGCGGGATCGGCGCCCGGCTTCGGGCGGAACTTCTGCACGCGGCCGTTGAACACCTCCGCGAGATAGAGGTTGCCGTCCTGGTCGGTCGTCATCGAGTGCGGCCCGTTGAACTGGCCGGGCTGCCGTCCGGGTCCGCCCCACCCGTAGAGATAGTGTCCGTTCAGGTCGTATGCTCACGATGCGGTTCGTCCCGCCGTCCGGCGAACCACAGCGACTGATCGGCCGTGATCAGGTGCGTGTACGGCGATGAGTTCACGCCCGTGTTGATCATGTCGAGGAACTTGCCGTTCTCGTCGAACACCTGGAACCGCCGGTGGCCGCGATCGACGACGAAGCAGCCGGCGGTCGTTGCTGATCTGGATGCTGTGGACGGTGTTGAACTCGTTCGGGTCCAGGGTTCTTCGGATCCTTCGGCGCCGTTCCCCAGTCCATCAGGAACTTACCGTCCTTGTCGAACTTCGCGACGCGCGTGCCGCCGTAGCCGTCGCTGATGAAGAACGTGCCGTCGGGCAGCCACGCGATGTCGGTCGGCCGGTCGAACAGCTTGCCACCGTCGCGTCCGCGCTGTCCCTTCGTCCCCCACGACTGCACCAGCTTCCCGTCGTAGGTGAACTTGTAAATCATGTGGAGCTGGTCGTCGATGATCCAGACGTGCTTGTCCGGGATCGTACGGGCTCATCTTGATCTTGTGCGGTCCGCGCCCGCACTTGCCTTCGAAGATCTTGTCGAGGTCGTTCCACCACTGGACCATCTTCCCGTCGCGGTCCATCACCATGATCGCGTGGTGATAGCGGCGCTCCCATCCGCGCTTCTCGGCTCGGCGTCGCACGTGGCGTTGAGGCCGTCGCCGTTGCCGGTCGCGTTGCCGCGCGTCGGCTGCAGCAGTGCGTATGGCGTCCACGGCTTCGCGCCCGCCGGCAGCGGCAGCTCGCCGCGCTGCGCGATCCAGATCCGGTCGGGCGTTTCGGCGTACACGGCGCCGACCGATCCCCACGTCCAGCCGTCATGCTTCACGCCGTCGGCGGCCGTCGGCCAGCGGCTTGCGGCCAGTCGGGCACGACCTCATGCAGGGCCGGTCTCTTCCTGGCCGCCCTTTTCCTGGGCGACCGCGGGCGCTGCGCCGCCGGCGCGCTGGTCGTGGTGCTCGATGGAGACGTGCAGCTGACCGCGACCGCGGCGGACAGCAGGCCAAGGGCTAGCAGGATCCTGAACGATCGATCTCCAGTCATGTGAGGCTCCTCTCGAATGCGGCCGCAGTCTATTCCATTCGCCTGTTCCGCGATAGCATCGGCCGCGCGGAGGACACAATGAAAACGTCGATATTTGCACTGCTCCTGCTCGTAGCCGCGCCTGCGGTCGCGCAGCAGGGCATTCCCGACATTCCGTTCGATCTCGAGCGCGGACTTCCTCAAGCTGCCGGCCGGCATGAACTTCGGCGAAGTGCCCGGCGTGGCGGTGAATTCGAAGGGACACGTCTTCGTCTTCACGCGATCGAACAGCGCCGGCGGTCCGGCGTATCGCGCCGTCGGCGGCGCAGCTGCTCGAGTTCGGGCCGAAGGGCGAGTTCATCCGCGAGATCGGCAAGGGACTCTACGGCTGGTCGTTCGCGCACAGCGTGCGCATCGACAAGGACGACAACATCTGGGCGATCGACAAGGGATCGGACATGGTCATCAAGTTCGACCAGGCGGGCCGCGTGCTGATGGTCTTCGGCCGCAGGAAGGAATCGGCCGACGCCGAGACCAAGCCGTGGGAGAACGTCGATCCGCCGCTGCCCGCCGTCGATGGTCTGTTCCGCCAGCCGACCGACGTCGCATGGGACTCGAACGGCAACATCTACATCACCGACGGCTACATCAACTCGCGCGTCGCCAAATACGACCAGCAACGGCGACTGGGTGAAGTCGTGGGGCACGAAGGGCACGGGCCCGGGCAGTTCCGCCTGCCGCACGCGATTGCGATCGATCGCAACAACAACATCTACGTCGGCGACCGCACGAACCACCGCATCCAGGTGTTCGACACCGACGGAAAGTTCCTGCGCATGTTCAGCATCGACGTGCCGCCCGTCCCGGGCACGAAGGCGGTCAACGGCAACACGCCGACCGGCGATCGTCTGCAAGGAGCTCATCGGCGCGCCGAACTCGATCTGCATCACGTCCGGGCCGAACCAGGTGATGTTCGTTGGCGAGACGACGTTCCCGGGCCGCGTCTTCAAGGTGTCGCTCGATGGGAAGGTGCTCGGCGTGATCGGCCGCTCGGGCCGGCTGCTGAAGCAGTTCTCCGGCGCGCACGCGCTCGCGTGCCCGTCCGAGACGGAGGTATACGTCGCCGAGACATCGAACTGGCGCGTGCAGAAGTCGACACTGCAGATCCCTGAAATAACTGCAAGCAAAACCCGACTTGCGCGTGTAGCATCCCGCCGTGCGATTTGCGCTTGTCGTCCTGGTGTTGCTCCTCGCGGCGCCCGTCGCCGCCCAAGAGGAGCTGGCGACGGAAGACAATCCGCTCGCGGCGCTGAAAGCGCGATCTGCACGCGCGTGCTTGCCGCCGCGGAGCGTTCCGTTCGAGAGTGAACAGCGACCGCGACATCGACGCTGATGATGGAGGATCGCCTCCAGGCGTCGTCGAAGCGCTCTTCGGCGGCCTGATGGATTTCCGCAGCGGCCCGACGAGCGGCCAGCAGGCCGAGCGCCTGCAGTCGGCGATCGGATGGTTGCGCAACGAATTCCTGACGCGCGTCAACGACTACCTGACGCCCGAGCAGCTCACCGTCTGGAACGGATATCGAAGCTCCGCTGACGCTGCGGCCGGTCGAGCGGAAGGTCGAGACGGCCGGCTGCGCAGCGTCCCCAGCAGACGCGAGCATGTCCGCATCAACAACAACCGCTTCACCGCCGAGGACGTTCAGTTCCAGGGCGGCGGGGAACGTTCCAGGGCAACTTCGGAAACGGCTTCAACCCGAACTTCAACGGCGGGAACAACCGCGGCAACCAGGGGACGGAGGTCATCGAGCGGGGCGGCGCCGGCGCGTGGCACGGCACCATGCAGGGCCTCTTCAAAGACGATGCGCTGAACGCGAGGAACGTGTTCGCCGAGAACAAGCCGCCGCACCAGGAGCGCCAGGTCAACGTCGACGTCGGCGGTCCCGCGGTTCCCGGCCGGCTGACGACCAACATGGTCGTGCAAGTACAGCCTCGCGCAGAACGTCGACACCATCAACGCGACGCTGCCCGAAGGTCCCTTCGCGCTCGGCATCACGCGGCCGACGACGAATCGGTCGATTGAATCGCGCAATACGCTGCAGCTGGCCAACGCCCATTCCGTCGGCGTCAACGCGCGGTACTTCACCGACGATCACAGGGATGAAGGGATTGGCGGCTTCACGCTCCGTGAGCGCGCGTCGCACCGGAACGGGTCGAACTGGAACACGGAGGTGCGGCAGTTCTCCGCGCTCGGCTCGAAGAGCCTCTACGGAGACGCGCTTCAACGTCTTCGGCAATCACACGCCGAATCGTGCCGTTCCTCGACGCCATCAGGTCGACGTCGCCGACACGTTCAACAGCGGCGGCGCGCAGAACCGCACCAGGACGAGAACCGGCGTCTACGACTTCGGCAACCGTACACGCGGCTGGGGCAGATGGTGACGCTCAAGACCGGCATGGAAGGGTCGCTACCGCCGCAGCGAATCGTTTTCGCTGTCCAACTTCGGCGGCACGTTTACGTTCCCGAACCTTGACGCGTTTATCAGCGGCGTCGCGGACACCTATCGCGTCGCGCGCGGCAACCCGTCGCAGCTCACCACGCAGCTCGAACTGTCTGGATTCATCCAGAACGACATCGCGATCACGCGCCAGCTCACGCTGATGGCCGGCGTCCGCTACGACAGGCAGACCAACCTGCCGGACCGCAACAACTTCTCGCCGCGCACCTCGGTCGCCTACGGCGCCGGGCGCGGCATCGTATTTCGCGGCGGCTGGGGCATGTTCTTCGAGCGCATGGGGATCAACCGCGTCGCCGAACAGCAGCGCTACGACGGCGTCCAGCAGCATGAGATCGTCATCGACAAGCCGCTCTACCCGGATCCGTTTTCAGGAGCGGTGCGCCAGACGTTCCCGTCGATCCGCGTGACCGACCCGGCACATCCGGACGCCCGCGAACTTCGTCACGATGGCCTCGGTGGAGAAGACGTTCCGGCGAACGATGCTCATCACCGCGATGCACGACTACCAGACCGTCGACGGCCGCTTCGTCATGCGAGATCTGAATCAGCCGATCGATGTCAGGCTGTCGACGCCCGTCGCGTGCGCGCTGGCGACACCGGCCGAGAGCTGCCTGCGGCCGGACAGGAACCGCGGGACCGTGCTGAACCTCACGAACCTGAGCTTCCAGAAGACGCACACCGTTCGGCTCAGCGTCCGAGACCGGTTCAGCATCTTCAATGTGACGGGGAACTACGTCTACCAGAACCGGTCCGGAGGACAACACGGACTTCGGCGTGCCGACCAACAGCCTCGATCCGCGCGCGGACTGGAGCACGGGCAACCAGCCGCGCCATGGCTTCAACGGCAGCATCAACGCCGCGATGCCGTTCGGCGTCTTCCTCACCGAGACGGTTACCGGCAATACCGGCCGCTTCTACACGATTACGACCGGCAATGACGACAACCAGGACGGCACGAAGAACGACCGTCCTGAGGGCGTCGGCCGCAACAGCGCGCTCGGTCCCGGTCGCCTCAACTTCGACCTGAATGTCTCGAAGGCGTTCTTCATGGGCGGTGCCGGGAGCGCGGGCACGCGGAAGAACATCAACCTGTTCGCGAACATCACCAACATGTTCAACCAGGTCCACTACAACAACCCATCGTCGGTGATGAGTTCCGACAACTCTGGCAGCTAGCACCAGCGCGTCCGATCCGCGCGAGGTGGAAGTCGGACCTCGGTTTCAGTTCTATGGCGATTCTAATTTAGAACCCACGAAGCTCACGAAATAACGCGAAGGTCGCGAAGAAACCATTTCGCAACTTCGTTTCCTTCGCGACCTTCGTGGTTAACGTCTAGTGGTGGTCGTCGGTAACAATATGCGGGCCGTCCTGCTCGAGGCACGGCGGATCTCTCTTCGAGCAGCGCCTTCGGGTTCGCATTGACCCGCATCGTCCGCGGCGTCATCTCCCACGCCTTGGTGAAGACGCTGCGGATCCTCGACGGTCGCGCTCCACGTCAGCGTGTCGCCCTTGCGACTCGAGGCGCTCTGACGACGTGCATCTTCGAGCTGTGGAACCAGCCGTCGGCGCCCAGCCAGCTGTCTTCGATCAGACTGCGTCGTGTCGATGACGAGCGTGTCGCCGTCCCAGCGTCCGACCGAGTCGCCCATCCACGTCTCAGTCCGCGTCCGCATTGTGCGGGCGGCCGTCGGTCGGAATCGTGCGGAACGTGTTGCGTCCCTGGTAGAGCAGCACGACGAGACCTGGCGTCTGCACGACCTGGCTGGGCGGCCCCATGCGCGGCACGCCGAGCGGCTTGCAGTAGAACGACGGATCGTTGAACTGCCGCTTGTCCGACAGCATCTGGACCTTCGACGCGAGCTCCGGTCTTGCACGGCGGCTTGTTCGGCTCGGCCGCCTGGCGCTCCTTCGCGGCCTTGTCCATCTCGTCGAAGATGCGCTTGTCGTCGGGACCGGTGCGCACCGGGAAGAGGATGCGGGTCGATTCGCCGGGCGCCGAGCGCCTTGACGGGTTCCGCGCCGCGCGGCCCAGACACCGGTCAGATCCGGATGACCGTCGGCGGTGCGCGGCGTCGGCTTCGCGGCCGCCGCGGCGTTGGCGTCGGCACCAGCGGTGCCGCGCCCACGCTGCGCGAGCGCGGGCGACGCCGCGACGACCAGATCGCGAGGCCTGGCGACGATGAAATGCTTCGTCACGTCGTCTCCATCTACGGGTTTTCTTTCGATGCGTCGCCCGAGCCAGATTTCCGAGCTTGTGGCCGTCGGCGAAGGTGATGGTCCGCAGGAACGCGAGCCTGGCGCCGTCCGCGCGCGGAAGCGCGAGGATGCTGACGGTCTCGCCGTATCCCAGCAGGTCGCGCGTCAGGCCCGCCGCGCCGCAGGTTCCCCGGCGGCAGCGTCGTCACCGCCCACTTCGTCACGCGCGCCTTTGTCGTCTTTCACGTCGAGGTAGACGTAGACGTGCGGGTTGACCCAGTCCACCTTGGTGACGGTGCCCTTGAGCGTGATCGACTGGTTCGATGTCGTATTCCGACTGAGGGAGTGGTGCGCGAGCGCGGGCGCCGACGGCGCCCAGCAGCGCGATCACGAGTGCCACAACCCACGAAATCGTCCCAGTGAGCTGCTTCATCGGTTTGCCGGGTCCACTCGATTACTGCGCCGGGATCCGGCCTGCAGGGTATCAGAAAGTTATCTGCGCGCTGAACTGCAGGATGCGCGGCTCGAGCACCAGCGTCGGCACCAGCCAGCGCGCGCCGAAGGCGTTGGTGTCGGCTAGCACGCGATCCGGAGTTCGTCACGTTGCACAGGTCCACGTTGCCCTGCACCTTGACCCGCTGCGTCAGCCGCACGCTCTTGCCGACGCGCAGATCGAGCCGCTGCGTCCGCTCGTCGAAGGAACTGTTCGGCGCGAGCAGTCCCACCGTGGCCGTGCGGCTTCCCCCGGCGAGATCCCGGCCGAGCGACGGCGCGATGACCGCGGTGGGCGCAGCCCAGTCAGCGGTACGCGGGACCCGAAAGGTTCTGATAGATCGCGCTGACGAAGAATTCGCGCGGAAGGGGATAGCTGCCGTTGACCTTGATCTGCGTGTTGCCGGAAAACGGCGACGCGACATGGCAATAGGGATTGGTCAGCGTCACACCACCTGCGATGGTCACTTCGGGAAGAGCCTTTCGAACGTCGCAGATGTCGGTGGTCGTGCGTCCGGTGTCGACGCCGCCCCCGAACCTCACGCCCGACGCGAAGCGTGCGTCCATCGAGAAGGTGAAGAAGTTCGACACCTGCGTCTGCTTGCCGAAATCGCTTCGCTCGCGTCACCGAGGTTGTTCGACTGGCCGAACTTCGCCGGCGAGATGTCGCACAGAGTCGCAGACCTTGTAGCCGCCGCCACCGGGCAGCCGGCTGTCGGTGGGCGCCGTGACGCAGAACGAATTGAAGTCCGCCGCGGACACCGCGCAGGTTGTCCGTCACCCTGAAGTTGCCGTACCAGTTGCGGTAGTAGCCGACGGTCATCGACATGTCGCGGCCGATCTGATGCTGCACCTCCGCGCTCATGTCCCAGTTGTACGGACGCACGCCGTAGCCTTTCAGCACGGAATCCGACGTAGCGCGTCGTGACGACCGGGTTGCCGAAGTTCTGGTTCTGCAGCGGCCCGCACTCGCCGTTCTGTCCGCGGTTGGCGAGGTCGCAGTCCGGGAGGAAGTTGCCGTTCGTGTCGTTCCACGAGCGCGTCACCTGGTTCACCGACGCGACGATCGGATTGTTCGCGTTGGCGATCTCGACGACCGAGCGGTTCACGTACCGGCCGAGCGACGCCTTGAGCGCGGTCTTGCCGTCGCCGAACAGATCGTAGGCGCCGCCGATGCGCGGGTTCAGATCCTTCCACAGCGGCACGTTGTTCACCTGCGTGTAGCTGCGCTCCGGCAGCCATCCGTTCGGCGTGGCCGCGACGTGCTGCGCGGGGACGTAGCCGTTGAAGTAGTCGTAGCGCAGGCCGAGGTTGAGCGTGAGGCGGCGGATCGCCCACTGGTCCTGCGCGTAGATGCCCATGTCGTGGCGGAAGCGGTTCTGCAGCTCGTAGGGCGTCGCGTACTGCGTGAGGCTGACCGGACGTCCGCTGCTGAACGTGTAGCTGACGTTGCTGGACGAGGCGACGCGATACGCCTTCAGTACGCCCTGCTCGTCCTGAAAGCCGAACTTCAGCGCGTGCGAGCCGGTCACGTACGACAGGGAGAAGCGCTCGCCGAAGCGATCCTGCACGTTCGGGTCGTCGTAGGTCTCACGCGCGTTGAACCTGACGCCGGTCGTCTGCTCGAGGATCGAGATCGTGTCCGGGGTCACGCCCGGCTGCCTGAACTCGGGCCAGTGATTGATCGTGGCCGACCACGCGGCATCCATCAGGAGGCGGCTCGTGAGCGGCGCGGTCCATGCCGTCTGGTAGAAGCCGGTCGGCCGGAAGTGATACGCGCGGATGGCTTCGGGCGCCATGCCGACGCCGGAGCTGATCGTCCCCGTGCGGCAGATGCACGCATCCTGGAAATCGCCGAAGAAGCTGAACTTCTGCTTCTGCGTCGCCTCGCCACGTCACGCGCGCCGCTTTCGATTCGAACCACTGCGTGCGGTTCGCCGGACGCGACGGATCCGGGGTGTAGAAGGGCGTCCCCTGGGTCTTGTTCCAGTAGAAGCCGGCAAACAGGTAGTTGTTGCCCCATTCGCGCGCCGACGCGAAGAACCACACTTTGTCCTTCTTGATCGGCCCGCCGAGCGTCGCGGTCGCGTCGTAGACGTTGAGCGGCTTGTTCACCGACGTGAGGCCGCGCGCCTCGAGCGAGCTCGTCAGGTTGTCCGACGCGAGATGTTTGTTGGTGTAGAGACCTGAGAGCGTTCCGGCAAACAGGTTGCCGCCGTCTTTCGGCACCATGTTGATCAGCACGCCTTCGGCGTTACCCTCCGCGGTGATGCCGCTCGCCTGCAGCGTCATCTCGGAGACGAGCGCGGGTTGAGCTGATAGCCGGCGTTGCCGGTCATGTTCTGCACGCTCATGCCGTCGAACTGCGTGCGGGTGCCGCCCTTGCCGTGGAAGTTGCCGCCGACCTGCGTTGCGTAGATGCCGCCGACATCCGCGATGCCGCTCAGGCCGAGCGTCAGGCCGATGAGCGCGTTGGGGTTCTTGACGCTCGTCGGCAGCAGGTCGAGCGTTTCGCTCGAGACGACCGTCTGTCGCCGCACGTTCTGCGTGTCGACGAGCGGCGTCTCGCCGCTGACCGTGATCGTCTCCGCGATGGTGCTCACCTGCATGTCGGCGTTCACCGCGGCGGTGAAGCCGGCCGTCAGCACGATGCCTTCGCGGCGATAGATGCTGAAGCCCTGGAGCGTGAACGTGACGGTATGCAGGTTCCGGGCGGCAGGTTGACGACGTTGTAGCGGCCCTCGCCGTCGGTGACGGCGACGCGCACGCGCTCGATCAGCGCGGGACTCGACGCTTCGACGGACACGCCCGGCAGCACGCCGCCGGACACGTCGCGCACGGTGCCGGCGATGCCGCTCGCCTGCTGCGCGGACGCGATTCCCGACATGAGTGACGCGAAGAGCGTGACGGCAGCAGCCAGGGATCCCGAGAAGCCGCATTAGTCCTCCCAACTATTTTTTTCTTCGGCCGCGCGTGCCGCGCTGAGCATGTGCTCCAGGCCCAGATTGCCTTCGTGGCACGCGTATTCGTAGATGAGACCGTCAATCCGGTTCCACGGCAGCTTCGCCGTCCACGGACGCGTCCACGTCTCGGGATCCGACACGGTGAACTGGTAGTCGATCGTCCGGTCGCTGACGCGCGTGAAGCGCTCGACGAGCGTCATGTTCTTCGTCGCGTACTGGAACGTCGAGCCGCGCGCTTCGTCGGTGAAAGTTGGTCGTCTCGACCACCAGCGTAGTTGCCTCCCAGTGGCCGCGCGAATCGCCAAGCCACTGCCGGACGGTCGCAGGCAGATGCGGGCCGGTGCCGACCGGAATGATCCGCGTGTCGTGCATCTGTTCCTGCATGATGGCGACGTAGCCGGGCGACTGCACGATCTCGTAGTTGTTGTTGTAGCCGGTGGAGAGGCGGGGCAGCGCCGAGCGGATGATGCATCGGCTGTAGACGTCGAAGTCGAGCCACGACGCCGCGGTCTTCTCGCCGTCGCTCGCGCGCGCGGTCTTCATCGCGCCGCTTCTGCGCCGCCGGCGTCAGCGCGGAATCCGGCCGTCGGCCGGATCGACGATGAGCGAGGTGCGGCGGTCGGCGACGATCTTGTTGCCACGATCCCACCACACCTGGTTATAGGCGAGATTGACGTCCTGCACGGTGCCGGGCTGTCGATTGTCGACGTCCCCGGCCGCCACGAGCCGCTTCTCGTAGGCCGCGGCCTCGGCCTCGGTGAGCACCGGCTTGTCGGCGAACTCGCGCGGGCGCTCGAGCGGTGTGAGCGTCTGGTTCGACCACGTGCCCTGCAGATCGGATCGCCCCACGGCGTCTTCCACTGAGTTGCGGCCTCGCCTTCGCGCTTCGCGCTTCGGTGGGCAAAGCCCGTGGATTCTGTGGGCTCTGTGCCCCGAGGGACACGAGAGCCAGGACACATAGCGTCGCGACTGCAGCTGCGCGCATCACGCCCTCCTAATTCTTCGCGTCGTTGCCGACCGAGGATCCCATGAACAGCTTGCGGCCATCGGCCAGCGTCATGTCGCGGCCGTTGGCGCGCTTCGCGCCGTCCCGCGCCTCGCAACCGTCCACGACAATCATGGAGCCCACCGGCAGCGCTTCGCGCGTGAAGCCGAGGCGGAAGAGCGTGTTCGGCGTGCCCGCCTCGATGCCCCACTCCTCGGTCGTGCCGTCCGGCTTCTTGACGTCGATGTAGATCCACGTGTGCGGGTTGATCCACTGCACCCGCTTCACGGTGCCCTGCAGCTTGATGGGCTTGTTGACGTCGAACTCCGCCGCGAACGAGTGGTGCGCGAGCGCCGCCGTCGCGGTGACGCACAGCGCGAAGCGCGGCGAGCGATGGCGATGTGTGTCGTGCCTCATTGCTTCCTCAGGTGGCCGTAGATCAGTTCTTCCGAGAACGGGACGCACTTGAACTTCGAGGAGCTTGCGCGTTCTTCTCGAGCCGCCGGTAGAGCGGCAGGCTGATCTTCCACGGCCGTCGTGAACACCTTCGGATCCGTCATCGTCGCTTCGTACTGAATGACGTTCTCGCTGACGGGCGAGTAGCGCTCGACGACGTTCAGCTGCTCGCTGTGGAAGTTGCCGGCGCGGTCGAACCACGTCTCTTCGATCTGGTTCGTCACGTTGACGACGAGCGTGTCGCCTTCCCAGCGGCGCGCGACCATCCCATCCACGCGTCAGCAGGACTCTCGCCGACGTCGGTCATGTGGATGATGCGGCTCGCGCTCGCAAACGGATAGGCGATGAGAATCTGGCTGTTGCCCTGGATGATCTGAAACGGGAACGGCATGTAGGTGGCGCGCGGCACGCCCGGCATGTAGCACTTCGCCTCCGGATCCTGCGTTCCACCGGTTCTTGAAGTTCTCCTTCTGCTTCTCCGCCGCCCACGGCTGATAGGGGATCTCGTTGCCCTCGACGATGCCGACGCCGGCGGGTTCGGCAGAAGAGCGCGCCGAACTCCGAAGGGCCCGGCGCGCGCCGGTGCGCGAGGACGTCCCAGTTGGCCTCGGTCATCGACTGCCAGATGCCGTTGAAGTTCGGTGTCCCCGCAGCCGCGGCCCACGCGCGGCGGCGGTCTGACCGGTCGCTTTGGATGGCCGTAAACGCGACTGTGAGAGACGCGACGAGAGCGAGCTTCTCCCATGGGTCTCCTGAAGGGCGCCTCTAGATAACTCCAACCTCAGTAGGAGTCCAGCGGAAATCAACTCCCAACTCCCAAGCCCAACTGTCCGCGGATTTGAGGACTTGGGGATTTGGCGACTGTGTCTCCTTTAGGGCTGGTTCTGCGGATACAGACCGTTTACGCGACATTGCGGACCTGCTCTGAGCGCGCCCGCGCGGCGAGCGAAGCTGCTCGAGGCGATTGACGCCGATCGCGCCATTCTCGACCTGCTTCCCGCCGAGGAGAGCGGGCGCCTGCTGCGCGCCATCGACCGCGCCAACAATCCCGACAACCGCACACGCCGCCGGCAGCTCAAAGCGATGGCGCGCGAGGCACGCGCCGCACGCGTGCAGAAAAGACGACGACGTGCTGCACGCGACGGGAATCCGGACGCTGCGCCGCAAGCCGGTTTTCACGACACCCAACGTGTTCCCGCCCCGAAAATTTCGAGCCTCGCGACGTGCACGAGCCCAGGTCCCGTTGGGAAGTGTGGAAGTGGGTTGTGAGTCGAAGTCGGCGTCGGCGAGTTCGCAGGATCTCCAGGCATTGCTACTGCCGCAAGCAGAGCTATACCGAGATCCATCACTTTACGATCAGATGTGCTCGGCCTGCGCCGAGTTCAACTCTCGCGAAGCGGACCGAGCTGGCGGATTTGAAAGGCCGCGTCGCGCTCGATGACCGGCGGGCGCGTCAAGATTGGCTACCAGGCCGGCCTCAAGCTGCTGCGCTGCGCGGCGCGCATCTGATCGTGACGACGCGGTTTCCACGTGACGCCGCGATCCGCTACGCGCAGGAGCCGGACTTCGACGAGTGGACGCGATCGCCTGGAGATCTTCGGACTCGATCTGCGGCACACGCCGAGCGTCGAGGCGTTCTGCCGCGAGACTGCTCGCGACGCGCAGCCGTCTCGACTTCATCATCAACAACGCGTGCCAGACCGTGCGGCGTCCGCCGGAGTTCTACGCGCACATGATGGCGGCGCGAGACGCGGCGCGCTCGAGCTAGGCACGGCGCCGTCCGGCGCATCGATAGCGTCCAGCGTCAGCGTCGGCAGTTGTCGCAGGTCGCCGCTGCTGCCCGAAGAGCTCCTGGCGCAGAACGGATCTGTTTCCACGCGGGCCGGCTCGATCAGGACCTGCAGCAGGTCGATCTGCGCGGCCGCAACTCGTGGCGCCTGCTGCTGGCCGAGGTGTCGTCGGTGGAGCTGCTCGAGGTGCAGCTGGTCAACGCGATCGCGCCCTTCATCATCAACGCGCGCCTCAAGCCGCTGATGCTCCGCACGCCCGATCGCGACAAGCACATCGTCAACGTGTCGGCGGTGGAAGGGCCAGTTCTACCGCAACTTCAAGACGACGCGGCATCCGCACACGAACATGGCGAAGGCGGCGCTGAACATGATGACGCGCACGGCGGCGACCGACTACCACGCCGACGGCATCCACATGAACAGCGTCGACACCGGCTGGGTGACCGACGAGGATCCGGTCGAGATCGCGGCGCGCAAGACCGCCGAGCAGCGCTTCCATCCGCCGCTCGACATCGTCGACGGCGCCGCCCGCATCGTCGACCCGATCATCACGCGGCTTCAACACCGGCACGCACGTCTGGGGACAGTTCCTGAAGGACTACCGGCCGACGGACTGGTAGCCTGTCGATCTTACCGGGTCCAAGAGGGACCCGGGCTGCACTCGTTATCGTTCGGGCGATCAGGGACCAACAGTTTCCGAGAGCTGTTCATGCGAGCGCAAGTAGCCATCGCCCTGCTCGGCGCAGGCATGCTGCTCACCGCGGGTCCCGCGCGGGCGCATCACTCGTTTGCGGCGGAGTTCGACATCAACAAGCCGGTCACGCTGCAGGGTGTCCTCACGAAGATGGAGTGGGTGAACCCGCACGGCTGGATCTACGTGGACGTGAAGGCGTCCGGACGGCCAGGTTCAGCACTGGGCGATCGAAGCGGGCGGCCCGACGCAGCTGCTGCGCCGCGGGCTGCGGAAGAGACGATTTCCCGCCGGCATCGAGGTCACGATCACCGGCTACCGCTCGCGCGACGGCAGCTTCACGGCCAACGGTCAGTCCGTGAAGCTGAAGGACGGGCGCAACTCTTCATGGGCTCCGCGACGACGCCCGGCGGCGACGCCGGCGATCCGCCGCGATAACGATCGAGGATTCGAGGATTGAAGATCGAAGTAGGTACGAGCGACCTTCGGACCCGCCTTTTCTCTTGCCACGAACGCGAGCGCGATCACGCGGCCTGCGCTCTCGTCCATTGCGACCGCCAGTTCCCGTCTTCAGCGCGAAGCAACTCGACCCAGCGAACGGTCCGCGCGTTTCGGATTGTGGAAGCCTGTGCAATCGTTCCGCCTTTGAAGAAGTGCGCCTGCCACGGGCCGAGGTGCACGGTCGGTTCTCCTTCCACGACGGAGATCCATCGGGCGCGTCGGTCGTGCACGAAGACGTGCCACAGCGCCTCGGGGTGACTGTGCAGCGGCCGCGTGTCGTTGGCGGGAATCTCGACCTGCGCGACGCGTGTCTCTGGTTGTTGTCGAGGATGCGCGTCACCTTGACCTGTGCGAGCAGCGGCGCAGGAACCAGCACCAGCACCAACACGGCGAGGTCTCAACATGTCTATCTCCTCGTGGCCATCGCGGAGATTGCGCTGGCGTCTTGCGAACGCGGGCTCGATCGCGAGCGCCTGCCTGAACTGATCGACGGCTTCATCCATCCGGCCGAGGAGGCGAGCGCGATGCCCGAGATTGTTGTGCGCCTCGACCGACTCGGGATTCCATGTCAACGCGGCGCGGAGCTGATCGATCGCGTCGGGGTAATGGTGCTCCACGAGGAGATCCGTCCCGCGCTGGTATTTCTCGACGAACGACGGCCTTCAGGATGGAATCGAGTTGCGCCGATCGCAGGGATGACCGCCCCAAGATACCCGCTGCCGGCAATCGGACGCGTGCCCGCACCGGTCGCCACGGTCTGCGCGCGGCGCGATCGGCGGCGCGGTGTAGGCGAGGTTGAGCAGCGCGAGATACGTGTCGAGCCCTTCGACCGAGTGGCGCGGGCCTTCCGCCGACCAAGCAGGTCGGACACCAGGTCGGCGACGCCACTGACCTCGACAATCGAAGACGGAATGCGTTCGTCGTAGGCGAGCAGCGACTCTGCGGCCGTATTCCTGGATTGGATGATCGTCGGTCACCGGCGCTACGTCCCGCGTCGCGTTCGCGAGCGTCTGCGACGAGGCGACGAACATGCCGGCGATGTCGCGCGGCGTGCCGAGGTCGAGTCGCTGCAGGTCCGTCTGCACGGCGGGCGCGCGTCGCCAGCGCGAGAGCCAGGCGATCGAGGTCGATCTCGTTTCGCGCATCGTTGCGCGCCGATCAGCAGCAGGTTCGATGACGCGCCGGACAGGAGCACGGCGTTCGGGAAGACGTCGACGAACGAGCGGACCATCGACAGGATCATCGACTGCGGAACGCCAAACGCCGGCAGCCACTGGCTGATGTAGCCCTTCGGCGTCAGCCGCGTCCGCGCCGCGCTCGTAGAACTCCGTGGTGTAGAGCGCCGCGACGCCCGCGTGGACGATCGGAGGCGGCTCCAGCGTGATGAGGTCGATGACCGGTCTCAAGACCGGCTCGCCATCTGCAGGTGATGACGGCCATCATTGATGAACACCGCTTACGCGTGGATCGTGCAGCACGTCGCCGTTCACCTCCGTGAAGCATACGACGAGTGCTCGAGCGACGTGACGCGAGAGATCGACGACATCGACCTGCCTGACGGTACGGATGCAGCGTCGCCGCGCGCGCAGTGTTGCCGACCACCGTAGCAGAGGACGAGCACCGCGTTCGGGATTGTCGATCGCGAGCAGCGGGCACGTGCGCCATCGCGCGCATGTAGCGCTGCGAGAGCAGCTCGGTTGACGACATCGGGTGGCCGTTGGTCACCGAGCACGCGTCCGCCGTCAGGACCATCGGTCACCGCAATCAGCTCCGGTGACACCTTCGCTGATCGTGTAGGCGCGCTGCGGAGGAAACAGCAGCGCGCGCGAGAGGATGTAGTCGGAGGAAGCATCAGCCACGCAGCCAGCGCTCCAATTGCGAGCAGGGTCGCCGCTCAAGGTCGGCAAGCCGGACCTACCGAGTCGGATCGCGGAAGGTCCGCCTGAAGGCGGACCTCACCGGGCAGTAGGCCGGGTTCCGCCGACGGCGGTGCCCGCGAGGCAGACCCGGCAGATCGGCTGACCAGCGCCGCAATCGCCAGCCCTGCAGCCACCATCAGCACCGTCGCGCTCCGCTGAATCCCGAGCGTCGGCAGCAGCAGGAAACCGGTCGCGAGCGATCCGCAGACGGCGCCGAACGTGTTCGCGAGATAGAGCGCGCCGCGCGGCGCCCGACGACGGTCCTCCGTGCGCTGGCACGATCGCGTTGGCCAGCGGGAACGCGAATCCCATGAGCACGCGCGGGCAGTGCCGGCGACGAGGATGATCGGCCGCGCGTTGAACCAGATCTCGGTGACGGCGCGCCAGGTCGAGCGCCGCCGACATGCGGCAGCGCCGCATCGCTGATCGATCCGGCGTTCCGCCGATCGCGAGACCCGGGAGCGTCGCGGCGACGAACATCGCCTGGACGACGATCAGGGACTGAGCTGGATGCCGCGATGCGTCTCCGCGATGCGCGCCGGCCAGCGAGCCGGCGCCGATGCCGAGCAGGATGATCGCGAGCAGCAGCGCGAAGACGGCGCGGAACTCACCGAGCAGGATGCTGAAATGGCGGAACCAGAGGATCTCCATGCCCATGCCCGCGAATCCATCGCGGCCAGGGCGACGGCGGCTGCCACGATCGGGATCCGGGATCCGGGATCGCTTGCCCGAGCGGAGTCGAGGGGGATCCGAAGGTTCTTTGGGATTTGGGATTTGGGATTTGGGATTGGGGATTTGCTCAGCGGACCAGCAAGAACGCACCTGCAGCTGTCGCGAGATTCAGCGCAACGGCGATCGATCTGCGTCGCGCGCAGGCCGATACGCGGGCACGAGCGCGAAGTCGGTCAGGCAGACAGCCGGTCGCCGCACCGAGCGTGTTGATGCCATGAGCAGCGCAATGCGCCAGCCGCCGGCACCGGCAAGGTCGGCACCGCGCCGGACGAAGATGACGGATCAGCACGGTCAGTGTTCCACCCATCAAGAGCGTGACCGGCATGAGCAGGACGACCGCGATCGCCGTCCGCGCGCGGCATAGCGAAGCGAACGACGAGCACGTACCACCCGTCCGGCGCCGCGCGCGTGTAGGAGGAGACGCTCGCCGAGAGCTCTCCGAGGTGCGGCAGGAGGGTCGAGATGACGAAGCCGAGCAGCGCCGATGGCCAGCTCGAGCGATGCAAAACGTAAAGCATCGAATCGGGCGCCTCGACTGCGCTCGGGCAAGCGACGCGGTGACCGACGATCCGCGAGCCTACCGGCGCCGTAGCTGCCGATGCCCAGGCCTGAGCATGAACACGGCGGTCACGATCGAGGCCGAATAGACGGTGTTGCCGAACACGTTGGCGAACACGCGGACCCACACCACCTCGTAAATCAGGGCGCTCGCGCCGGAGCCGAAAAACAGCAGATACAGCATGCCCGCGGGGAGGTTACAGTCATCTGTATCTCCTTGACAAATATCGGCTAATGGCGCAACGTTCTCGCGTTTTCCCGTATACGACACCTCGGTGAGATGCAAGGAGAGCAGCAGGATGCTTGGCAAGGCTTTCTTGTGTGGCGGATGTGTCGCCTCGCGTTCGCGCTGGCTCTCGCGACGATGATCGGACTCGCGCTGCCCGCGCGCGCGCAGGTCGTCGGCCATGATTCAGGCGCACCGTGACCGACGCGCAGGGCGCCCGTGCTGCCCGGCGTGTCGCTGACATCTACGCAACACCGAAAACGGCACCGTCGCGCACCACCGTGAGCGAAGGCGACGGCCAGTACCGCTTCGCGGGACTTCAGCCCGGTACATACGAGCTGAAGGCGGAGCTGCAGGGCTTTGCGACGGTTGACGTCGCCAGCCTCACGGTCACGATCGGATTACAGCTGCGGCAGGACCTCAAGATGCAGCTGCAGAACCTGCAGGAGACCGTCACCGTCACCGGCGAGGCGCCGGTCATCGAGGTGACGCGACCGAGGTCGCGCAGGTGATCACGCAGGAGCAGATCGACACGCTGCCGATGGCCGACCGCCAGCCGGCGAGCCTCGTGCTGCTGCTCCCGGGCACCAACATGGACAACACGCAGGTGCGCCGCTCGCAGGCCAACATCGGCGCCGGCGGCATCAACAACCAGATGAACGCGTATTTCCTCGACGGCGCGTCGAACTGGTCCACCAACTCCGGTCAGCAGCACGCCGAGATGCCGCAGCTCGCCATCCGCGAGTTCCGCGTGAACGTCGCGCAGGCCTCCGCCGAGCATGGCGGCAACGTCGCCGGCCTGGTGAGCATCGTCACGAGGAGCGGAACGAACCGCTTCAGCGGCGAGGCGCTCGAGTATTTCAAGAATCAGGTCGATGCGTGGCGCGCGACAAGAACGCGGAAGACGTCGGCGCTCCGAAGCCCGATTACAAGCGCAACCAGTGGGGCCTGCGCGTTCGGCGGACCGATCGTCAGGGACAAGGTCCACTTCTACGGCGCGATCGAATACCAGACGGAGAACAAGTCGTTCACCGTCAACAGCGGCCAGCCGCAGTTCTACAGCAAGCTCGAAGGCGTGTTTCCGACCAACTACCTGCGCCACAAGTTACTTCGCGCGCGGCGACTGGCAGGCCACGCAGTCGCAGTCCGTGTTTGTCCGTTACGGCAAGGACTGGGAACACATCGACTGCGAAGGTGCGGCGGCACCAACGCGGCGTTCAATCAGAGCTACGTGGAATCGCCTGCGCACCACGAACGTGGCCGGGCACACGTGGGTCGTCAGCAACCGCGCGCTGAACGAGTTCCGCGTGCAGTATCCCGGCGGCCCTCCACAGCACGACTGGACCTCCGGGAACGTCGCTGTGGGATCGTCCGGGCGAGTTCCCGGCCGAGCGCTTCAACGGCTACTACGCAGGTCTACAACTTCCCGAGCATGCACTGGGGTTCGAGCACGGCCAGCCTGAACTTCACCAAGCGGTTCGAGCTGAAGGAGGACTATTCGTATTCCGCGGGCAGCCACCAGTTGAAGTTCGGCGCCGAGTACGCGCGCTACATCTCGCCGGAAGACGTCATCGCGAATCTCGGCACGTGGACGTTCACCGCCGACCAGTTCTTCGACGGCACGGCCGCGTCGATCGCCGCGCTGCGGAGTCCGACGACGTTCACCGCCGTCGTTCCCGAACGTGGTGCGCAAGCTGCAGAACTACTGGATCAACGGGTACGCGCAGGACGAGTGGAAGCCGCTCAGCAACGTGACGCTCAACCTCGGCGTCCGCTACGACCTCCAGTACCACTCGTTCAACAACCAGCTCAACTTCGCCGGCCGCGAGTCGCTGAAGCAGCTCGTCGATCCCGACCAGCCGTCAGGACAACAACAACATCGGTCCGCGCGTCGGCATGGCGTGGGACGTGCGGAACGACACGAAGACGCTGGTGCGCGCGGCGCTACGGCCGCTTCTACCAGTACTGCCGCAGGGCGGCCTGCGCAACGAGCTCGGGACGCTGCTGCAGAGCAGCATCAGCATCACGAACCCGACGTATCCGGATCCGTACGGCGGCCGATCGCCGCAAGTCGTTCGTCACGGTGAGCGCGCGGCCGAACGTCAACACCCTCGACGACCGGATCCACAACATGTCTGGAGACACGGTGACGGCCGGCGTCTCGCAGCAGCTGATGCCGAACCTGGCGCTGCACGTGGACGGTGTCTACACGAACCTCCGTGATTTCGCGCGCACGCAGAACATCAACCAGCCGAACACCGGAATCGACACGGGTTCGCTCGATGCGGCGACCGCAGCGCGGATCGCCGCGTTCACCGCGGCGCAGCTCAACGCGCTGCGTCCGATGGCCAACTGGGGCAACGTCACCCAGTTGAGCGCCAACGGCTGGAGCCGACTACCGCGCGCTCTACGTGCGGCTCGACAAGCGGATGTCGAACCGCTACATGTACCTGATCTCGTATACGCGTGACTGGACCAGGAACCAGGTGTCGAACGTGATCCGACTTCTATCATCCGGAGCTCGACGAGGGGCCTGATGGCCGCAAGCACACGCTCGTCGCGAGCGGCACCGCGCGGCTGCCGTTCGACGTGACGCTCGGCGCGGTCTGGACGATCCGGACGGCAGCTGCCGTACAGCGCCCTCGCCGGCGTCGACCTGAACGGCGACGGCGTGTCGAATACGGACTACGTGCCGGGGACGACGCGCAATCTGGGCGGGCGCGACAGCGAGAGCACCGCGAAGGTGCTCGAGCTGGTGAACGCGTGGCGCGCGGTGCGCAACCGCGCGCCGATTCCCGCCAGCCAGCTGCAGAGCAGCAACTTCAACCGTTTCGACATCCGTCTCAGCCGGTCGATTCCGATTCCGGGCGGCCGCAGCGCGTCGACCTGGTCGCGCAGGTGTTCAACGTGTTCGGACGCGATAACCTGATCGGCGGCACCGGCGGCACGTTCATCAACAATGCGCTTCGGACTCGTACGGCAGCACAGCGATCGCGGCGCCGCGGCAGGAAGCGGAAGTCGGGATTTCGTTTAAATTCTGAAGTAGGTGGCAGGGGACAGGTCGCACCTCGCCACCTGCCACCGCCTGACCGACGCTAAGGAGAACATGACAGGGACACGTATCGCAACGTTCGCGCTCGCCTGCCTGGCGTCAGCCGCGCTTGTCAGCGCGCAGACCGCCGGCCCGGCGCCAGGCGAGTCATTGAGCCAGAGCTACCGCGGCAGCCAGGCGCGCAACGTCGAGTATCAGAAGATCGCGCCGTTCAAGGTGATGGACAACCTGTACTACGTCGGGCCGGGCTCGGTCGTCGGTGTGGCTCGTGCCGACCAGCGCGGGGTTGATCCTGATCGACACGGCGCAGGAGCCGTTCGTCGACTACCGTGATCGACAACATCCGCAAGGTCGGATTCGATCCGAAGAACATCAAGTACATCCTGCTCGACGCACGGCCATCTCGATCACTTCGGCGGCGCCACGAAGATCCAGAAGCTCTCGGCGCGCGCGTCGCGCTGTCCGAGGCCGACTGGAATTTCATGGCGACGCAGCGAGGCCAACGCAGATCAAGAACGGCCGCAGCCCGAAGCCGGGTGACGAGGCGCCGAAGAAGGACATGGTGATCAAGGAAGGCGACACCGATCACGCTCGGCGACACGTCGCTCAAGGTCTACATCATGCCGGGTCACACGCCCGGCTCGCGTGACGTACGACGTTCACCGCGTGCGACAACAAGAAGCCGTACAAGGCGCTTCGTGTTCGGCGGCCCCGGCCCGCGCAACGGCGTCGACGGCGGCACCGAGTTCCTCGCAGAGCATCGAGCGGCTCGAGAAGGAATTTCGCCGACACGCAGGTGGCGGTCAACGTCCACAGCTACCTGAACAGCTATCCCGTATCCGCAACGACATGGGGCATCCTGGAGCTGCGCGACGTCAAGGCGAAGAACCCGAACGGGCCGAATCCGTTCATCAACAACGCGCTGTGGCGTGCAGTGGCTGAAGGAGGCGCACGCGGGCGCGGTGAAATACATCGCCGACGAGAAGGCGAAGGCTCAGAGAGCGACAGACGAACTAGCTTCGATACAACGCCCATAGCCAACTCCCAACTCCCAGGGAGCTGGCTGCAGCTGGCAATCTCGAGCTTCATTGGGCAGCTTGGCCCGGAGAGCTCCCCTGAAGTTGAGGCCGCCTGTGGTTTCGCTGCCCACTCTACCTCCGTTTCAATCGCTCACGCGTCGGGACTACGTCGGATTTCGTCACCGGTCTCGTGAGGAGGACTCTATGTCAGCGCGTGTCGCCGGTACGGTTCAGGCCGTCTCTCGTTGTCGCGAGCGCTTTCGTCTACCGTCCCACCACGGCGTCCGCGCAGGATGCCACCATCACCGGCACGATCACCGATGCGACGGGCGGCGTGCTGCCTGGCGCGTCACGGTGACGGCCGTCAACGACGCGTCCGGGAACACCTATGAGAGCGGTGACCGACGCGAAGGGCGTGTTCCGCATGCCTGCGCGTATCGGGAACTACAAGATGACTGCGGTCCTGGCAGGCTTTCGCCGACGCCACCCGCCTGCGGCTGCCGGCTCGCCGTCGGACAGACGGTGACGATCAACCTGCAGCTGGCGACCGTCAGGCGTGCAGTGAGTCCGTGACCGTGACGCGGCGAAGCGCCGCTGATCGATGTCTCCACGTCGAGCCTCGGCTCCAACATCAGCCAGGCGCAGATGGAGGAACTGCCGGTGAACGGCCGGAACTGGCAGGATCTCGGATGCTGGCCGTCGGGAACAAAGTCAACGACGTCTCCGGCCTCGGGAATCGCCGCGGTCGGTGCCGGGACCTACCAGGTCAACGTCGACGGTCAACAGATCACGCATGAAGGTGGCACCGGGAACGTCCAGGCTTCGCATCAGCCGTGATGCGATCGCGGAGTTCGAGTTCATCTCGAACCGGTTTGACGCCACGCAGGGCCGCTCGTCCGGCATTCAGATCAACGCCGTCACCAAGGCGTAGCACCAATACCCCGTCGGGTCTCTTCGGCGCCTACTTCCGCGACTCGAAGCTCAATGCGGCCGACCCGGTGCTCCACCGGGTGCTTCCGCATCGGATCAGCAGCTCAGCTGCGCTCACGGCGGCCCGATCATCATGGACAAGCTCCACTACTTCGCCAACTACGAGTTCGAGCGGGAGCCGCGACCTTCACGTGGAATACGCCGTACCCCGCGTTCAATCTTCTCGTTCACCGCCCCCGCAAGAGAACAAGCGGCGGCGGGCGCCTCGACTATCAGCTCTCGCCCTCGCTGAGTGCGTCCTTCCGCAGCACGATCTGGAAAGAGTTCCAGCCGGAGGACTCGACTTCCCGCCGACACCGACCAGGCATACGTCGCGCCTGACCCAGGTCACGCGGAACAGTAACAACGAGCTCTTCACGCTGACGAAGGTCCTGGGCAATCGGGCCGTGAACGAGTTCAAGGGTGGGTATGCCTTTGTCGACAACGCAAGAGATAAACCGCGTTCCGTGGAAGAACCATCCGGCCGCGGCGTCAGAGCGGCATCACCAACGGCTCGCCGATCATCAACTTCAGCGGCTTCACGGTTGGTCCGGACGGGAGCATCCCGCAGGTCATCAAGCAGCATACAACGACTCGTTTCGAGATGACTTCACGATCACGGCCAACAAGTTCGGACGTCACGACACCTGAAAGTGGGCGGGAATACATCAAGAACCACTGGCGGCTCGACGATCTGCACGGACCTGCTCGGGCACCTGACGCCGCGCAGGCGGCTGGTGTGCTGATTCCGTCGCCTGGCGGCGATGCAGGCGATCTTCCCGGCCTGGAAACGACCCCGACACCTGGAACTTCAACGCGTCCAACGCCAACATCACGCAATACCAGTGGTCGGTTCTCGGCAATTTCAACTTCGCCGTCGATCGACAGCGCGTTCGCCGGCTGGCTCCAGGACGACTGGAAGATCTCTCCCAGAAGATGACGCTTCAACCTCGGGATTCGCTACGACGTGGCTCTGAATGCCTTCGGAGAGAAATTCGCCCTCGAACCGTGGCTGGAAGGCAATCGTCCCAACGACACTGAACAACGTCGGTCCTGCAGCGTCGGCTTTGCGTACCAGTTGAACTGACCGCGACGGTGCTTCGCGGTGGATTCGGCAAAGCATTTCTCCGAAGTCACCGACATGTCGGCTCATGGCACGATTTCCATGGCAGAAGATCGTCATCCTCCAGGTCAACAACTGATGGCTCGGGCCGAACTTTGGCAGCAAAACCCGCTTCAATTCTGCACAGCCGGGAGTGCCGTACCTCGACGTTTGAACAGGCCGTGAAGCTGACCTGCTATGCACCAGAGCGTCAACCAGGGCGGCAGGAAGCCGGGCTGCATCCAGAGGAGCATCAACAACCCTGGCAGTCCGGACTCCCAGTTTCCGTGGGCATGGCAGGGATCGTTTGGAATGCAACGTGCAGCTCGGCGCGACGATGGGCCTTCGAGGCTGATTACGTCTACAGCACCAGCTTCGACAACATCAGCTGCCCGGAACCCCAACACGGCGTACTCAGCCCAATGGATTGCCGTTCGACGTCACGTCTGGTCAACAGGCTGCCGTATCCCGACTGGGGGCGCCATCTCCATGCGGATCAACAATCGAGGCCAGGATGGCATCTCGCACACACTAGCAGGCAGGCTTCACGAAGCGTCTGAGCAACCGCTGGCAGGGCTCAGCCACCTATTCGTATATGGCCGGAACTACACGACAGATCAGCTCCCGTTGAACCCGGGATGCTCGCAGCCCGTGAGCTGGAACGCGGACTTTACCGCCTGGTCGTGCGACACCCCGGCCGGGTCAACTTCAACTCGTTCAATTTGCCGGTCTACACACGAGCTGGCACCGGACGGGCGACCAGCGGAATCGGGCTGGTCTTCAACGGCATCTACTCGATCTTCCGTACGCCTTTGAGCTGAGCGGACTGTATCTGTATGGCGACAACGGATATAGCACCGACGACCTCCGGCGTGGATGTGCTGGGCGTCGGCGGCACCGTCGCGCAACCGCACGCGCGAACGGTACGATCATCCCGCGCAACAACTTCAAGGGACTCCTCTGCACCGCGTGGACCTGCGGTTCTATCGCAGCATCAAACTGGGCGGCCGTGCGTCAATCGAGCCCATGCTGGAGGTGTTCAACCTGTTCAACCGGGACAACTTCCACAGACTGGACCTTGAATGAAAGCAGCTCGCGCGTTCGGGCAGCCTACGACGTCAACCTTGACCGGCTATGCGCCGCGCGTCATTCAGCTCGGATTCAGGGCCAAGTTCTAGGGGGCCCTCGGCATTCGAATCGCTGCACAACGTGGCGGCCGGGCAGGAGTGGAATCCTGTCCGGCCGCGTTTCGTTCACACCGCAGTACGCCGTGAGGTGATGGTGTATGAAGAAGCAGGTATCTGGTCGCATGTGCGATCGCGGTCGTTGGTTGCCGCGTGGTCGGCTGACGCGCGCGCGCAGAGGGGCGGCGGCGCAGGGGCGGCGGCGCTGCGGGCCACAGACCGCTCAGACAAAGGCGGCGCAGGATCTGATCGCGCAGGCCATGGCGATTGCGAAGGACGACCTGAAGGCGGAAGCCACCGACGCCTGCCTTCCGGGCGGTCCGGCGCGCGATCCCGACCCGCGGCCGATGCAGAAGGTCGAGACCGCTCAAGGTCTTCGACAACCTCTACTACGTCGGCTTCGAGCAGGTGGGCACTGGACGCTCGACACGGGCGCCGGCCTGATCCTGTTCGACACGCTCAACAACCCGCAGGAAGCCGAAGAAGTGCTCGTCCCCGGCTTGAAGCAGCTTGGGCTCGACCCCGCCAACATCAAGTTCATCGTCCTGTCGCACGGGCACGCCGATCACTTCGGCGGCGCGCCATACTTCCAGGAGCACTACAACACGCCCGGTGATGATGACCGCGGCGGACTGGGATCTCATCGCGCGTCCGCCGCGAGGAAACGCCAACGCGCGCGGCGCGCGACGCGCGTGCTGCCGAAGCGCGACAAGAGTCATCAACGACGGCGACACGCTGACGCTGGGGAACACAACGATCAAGTTCGGCATCTACCCGGGCACACGCCCGGCACCATCATGTTCAGCGCGCCAGTGCTCGATCACGGCGTGCGCCGCGTCTGCTGGCTTTCTCCGCCGGCGGCGCTGCAGGTGCCGAACAAGCGAGTCGTGGGATGGCGTTCAAGCACATCATCAACGACTACTTCAAGGCGGACACAGCCGGAGATGGTGTTCAACAGCCATCCGCTGACGATGAACGACGGGCTCGCGAAGATGGCGGAGATCCGGAAGAACCCGAACGGACCGAATCCAGTACGTCCTCGGAAGGCGAAGACGGCGCGCTACCTGGACATCATGCTCCGCCTGCCGGCAGGCGTGGTCGTCGAGAAGCGATCCATCCGCGCTCTGATGCGCGCGGATGCGCTCGCCGCGCTGATCATCGCGGCGGTGCCCGCGATCGCGGTCCGCGCAGACCGTGCAGTGGATCCGGCAATCCGGGACGACAGGGCACGATCGCGCGGCGGCGATTGCCGTCAACGCGTCGGGCGTCTACGTCGCTGGCGGGACGGAAGGCACGCTTCCGGGTCAGCGCAGCGCCGGCGCGGTCGACGCGCTTCGTCGCCAGGTACGACACCAGCGGGGTCGAGGTCTGGATGCGGCGATTCGGCACCGGCCGGCGTCGATGCAGATTCTGGCGATCGCGGTCGATGGCACCGGCATCTACGTGGCAGGCGATACACAGGGCACGTTGAGCGCTCAGAGCGGCGCGCCGCCGGGAGCTGCACGCGTTCGTCCGCAAAGTACGATCTGAATGGGGACGGAGGCGTGGACCCGCGAGTTTGGAACCGGCCACACCGACGAGGTGCTCGCGCTGGCCAGCGGCGCGGCCGGGGTCTATGCCGCAGGCGACACGACCGTGACCGCTCCGCCGCACGACGATGCGTTTGTCGCCACGTTCAGCCGCCGGTGGGAAGAGCGGGTGGAGCCACGGGCTTGGAACGGCCGCCGTCGATCGCGCGACGGCCATCGCGGTGAATGCGTCAGGCGTGTATGTGGCCGGCGCGACGCACGGGGACGCTTCGGGGCTGACCGGCGCCGGAGACTCTGATGGCTTTCTACGCAGAATGCGACATCGACGGAGCCGAAGTCTGGACACGCCAGTTCGGCACCTCCGAGAGCGACGAGATTCTCTCGATGGCGATCGATGCGTCGGGACTCTATCCTGGCGGGCGCGACCACCGGCATCGATGGCCGGGCAGACCAGCGCAGGGTCCGCTCGACGCGTTCGTGCGCAACGTACGATTTCAATGGCGAGGTGGTCTGGACCAGGGCAGTTCGGCACGACGAAGTATGACGACGCGCTCGGCATCGCGGTCCGCGCGCGTGGCGTCGTACGTCGCCGGGAATACCACGGGCGCCCTGCCTGGGCATACGTGAATGCGGGCGACTACGACGTCTTCGTGCGCAAATACGATCTGAAGGGCGGCGCGGCGTGGACGCAGCAGTTCGGCAGCAGTGCGCACGAGCGAACTGCTCGGCATCGCCGTCGACGCGTCAGGTGTGTATGCCGCCGGTGTGACCGAGGGCGCGCTGACCGGCCAGAGAAGCCAGCGGAGCCGACGACGCGTTTGTCGTCAAGCTTGCGGATGGCGCCGCCGGGACGCCGTTGAAACAGACTCCGTGAATCACGACGTCTCGGTAGTGCGGCGCATGCAGGCGGTGACCGCGCATGGTATCGTTGCGGGGCAGGGTGTTCATGAGAACGACGCTGCTCATCGTGCTGCTGGGTGCCGGCCTGTTGCTCGCCGCCCGTCCGGCGCGCATGCGCATCACTCCTTTGCCGCGGAGTTCGACATCAACAAACCGGTCACGCTGACGGGCGTCCTCACCAAGATGGACTGGGTCAATCCTCACGGATGGATGTTAACGTCGACGTCAAAGCCGGCGGACGGCACCGTGGAGCACTGGTCAATTCAAACCGGCGGCCCGACGCAACTGCTTCGGCGAGGGTTCGGGAAGAACGACGTTCCCGGCAGGCATCGAGGTCACGATCAAGGGTTACCGCGCCAGGGGATGTCAGCACGACCGCCCACGCTGAGCTCGGTCACGTTGAAGGACGGCCGGAATTTCTTCATCGGCGAGATCCCTATCGCGTAGACGCTGATTCAGGGCCTGGGAGCGCTGCTCCACTTCCGAAAGTCCTCAAACAACGATGCGATGCCGGAGACTTCGTCTCTTCCGCGAGCGCCAACGCAAATGTGGAACTGGTGTTTTGCAGGAGACGTCGGTGGATGTCTTCGCCGAAGCGCTCGGCGAGCATACCACATGAACAACGCGCCACCGTTAGTAAGCATCCGAGATCTCAGGCAAACCATCCCGACAACAGGCGAACCATCCCTGATTCGTGGCCCCGACTTCGCGAAGTCGTCCGGCGACGACAGTCCAGGTTGAACTCGTGTGCTGTGGAAAATGCGTCGTATTCCTGAAGACCCTGAGAACCCATGAAGGGGCCGAGTAATACCGCCATCCTCCTGGCTGGGTTCGCGCATCCTGCACCGCGACATGAGCCAGCGCGATGTATTCAGAAACGATCACCTTCGCGTGAAAGTTGTCATCGAACGGAAAACGCAGACTCCCGTAGTTCGGTCCGTGGCTTCCATGCCGGGCGCCGAGGCGCGAGGTAATAGATGGTCGCAGCGGCCCGGATGTTACGGTCTGGGCCTGTCCGACGTCGGCATGTTCATTGGGTTCGGAATACAGGTAGAAGCCGACCTGGTAGCCGGTCGCCGGCACCTGGATATTTAGCCTTCATCAGGTCCTCGGTTCGCATCAGCCACAGCCGCGCGAAATCACGGTCCGCCTCGTATCCCTTCTCATAGAAGATCGTCGCCCGAGGCGTCTGCGTCTGAATCCAGTCTGGTGGAGCAGCGGGTGCAACCAGAAAAGTAGCGATGACGGAAGTAAGCGCGACCTTCATGAACGCCCGACAAAAGGATAGGCTTCTCGGGAATGAACGTCCATATTTCAGTGGCGATCGGCCGCGGTTCACGAACGGCCGACTGCGAGCGACGTGATCTGGCGTCAGGGCGATAAAACGAATCCGAAACAGTGACAGCGCGCAGCTCACGGAGCTGCGCGGATAGAAGAAAGCCAGGCGGAGGATTCGTTTTCCACGTCGTCGAGCCTGGAGGCCGTGAGTGAATACGCGGCCGAGCGCCACGGTCCGTGAGATGGCCCTGGGGCTCCGAGCGAAGACACGTATGCGGAGATCTCAATCGCGTCGTCCTCGGTCAGTTTCTGACCGATGGCTTCATCAGCGCGGCATTCGCGCCGCTTCGCGCTCCCCGCTGGAAATCGTAGAGGGCGCGGCCGATGTAGCCTGGCTGAGCGGCCGGCAATCGGCGGCACCGCGACCTTCCTGCATCATCATCCCGCGCAAAGGTCGGCGCCGTGGCACGTGCCGCACTTGCCGCTCGGTGACCAGCGCCTCGCCCTTCTTGATGCTCCCGGCCGGCGCGTACGCGACGAAATCCCGATCGCGGATTGCGCAGGATGTTGGTCTGATACGTGTCTTCCGGCATCTCGACGATGCGGTTGCCGAGCGGCATCGTCTCGTTGCCGTCTTCCTTGAGGAAGAGTCCATTCACGGTGGCGGTGAACTTCGGCACGGTCTCGGATTCGACGACCCGCACCCATTTCGTGTATGCTGACCGATGAGAAATACTCGCGCGGCCGCCTGCATCTCGTCGTCGGTGAGGTTGCGCGCGATCGCCTGCATCTCATAGCCGTTCGCCTTGTTCGGATCGGCGGTGTGACGCTTGCCGGCCTTGAAGTCACCGAGCTGCTGAAGGATGTAGGCGCGCGGCAGGCCCGAGACGCTGCCGTTCTGCATCAGCCCCTTGCCATTCGGCAGGTGACAGATGCCGCACGCGCGCACGCCGTTCGCCTCTTGCCGTGCGCGACGATGTCCGGCATCGGGGATGGTCGTTGAAACCAGTCGGCCGGGTTGTAGCGCGCGTTGATCTGCCCGACGCTATAGGTGCGGTCGCTGCCCTCGAGCGTCCTCGGCGTGTTGCTCGGATCGGTCGGAAGTCCGCCCGGCCTGTCGCACGGGTCGGCGCGCTCGCCCTGGCATTTCATCGTGTAGTCGCCCGGCGTCGCGGAGCAGCGTGACGTAATCCTGGCCACGCCCACGAAGCGGCAGCGTGGTCATCTGCGCGCGGGCCACCGCTGACGGCGCAGACACGGCAAGCACGAGCAGAGCAGCGACGCGCGTTTTCAAGGGCAGGCAGTCTAACGCACGATGGACCATGATTCGGGCGCTTCGGGGAATGGGATTCGGGATTCGAATCCCGGAGTCCTTGAATCCCGATTCCCGAATCCCCAGGCATGGACGACCAGGACATCTACCCGGCGATTGGCGAAGAAGGCTTCACGCGCCTCATCGCCGCGTTTTACAAACAGGTGCCGGGCGACGACGATACTCGGCCCGATGTGATCGGCCGCTGATCTCGCGGGCGCAGGAGCAGCGCCCCGGCTGCGCGACTTCTCTCGATCGGCCGGTTCGGCGGGCCGCAGCGCTACATCCAGCGGCGCGGCCACTCCGCGGCTGCGGATGCGGCACATGCCGCTCGTGGTCAACGCGGCCGCGCGCGCGCGCTGGCTGCAGCTGATGACGAAGGCGCTCGACGAAGTGCAGCTGCCCGAGGATGTCGACGCGCTGCTGCGGGGACTTCGCTTCGCCGGCGTCTCGGGCCATGCTGGTCAGATCGGCCTGGGTAGCCTTCGCGGCCGTCTGCCGATCGACCGTCGACCGTCTACCGTGATGAAGAAGACGCTCGACGATCCGCGGAGCGCGCGTCGCGCCTCGTTGCGCGGTTACATCCGGCTCGCGCCTCGACAGTCCGCGCCGGTGGGGACGCATGACCGCGCACCAGGCGGTTCGTCACCTGAGCGACCCGTTCCGGTCGATGATGAGTCCGACTGCGCATCGCTCGGTTGCGACGCCTTTCTCGAGAACGGTCATCAAATGGATTGCCCTGCAGGCGCCGATGACGTGGCCGCATGGCGTGAAGACGCGCCCCGAGGTCGACCAGGAAATCGGCGGGACCAAACCGGTGGAGTTCTCGCGCGATCGGCGCGTGCTCGAAAGCGCTCATCGAGGAGTTCGCGGCGCGACGGCGGTGACGACTTCCAGCCGCACCCGATGTTCGGCCGGCTGACGACCGGCGAGTGGCACCGCTGGGGATGGCTGCACACCGATCATCCACTCTCCGCCAGTGTGGCGTGTCCGGCGTGGCGAGTGGCATTTTCGCCGCGGACCTGGCGCGCGGCGCATCGCGCGAGGGCGGCCCGCTGCGGACCCGGCGGGTCATAATGTCGGCGATGAGCGACGATCGTCTTCGCGAACAACTCCGTCCGCCTGCTCGACTGGGAAGAAGCGCCAGCCCGTCGGCTTCGACAGGCGGTCGACGGCCTGCACCGCCGACGTAACACGCGCGGCGCTGCACCGCCCGGCTCTCTTGTAGCGCGTAGCGACGTGAACGGAGCTGCTCGAGCACATGCGCATCTGCGCAGGAGGACATCCTCTGACTTCAGCGTGGAACCCGAAGCACGTCCACCAGCCGAAGTGGCCGGATGACTACTGGCCGAAGCATCCCGCAGCCGCCCAACGCCACCGCGTGGGACGAGGCGATCGCGTCGTTCAGGCGCGAACGGGACAAGTTCAAGACGCTGGCGCGACGCCGCCGGATCTCTATGCGCTCTGTCTCCGACGGGAAAGGGTAATCAGACGTGCGCTCTCGCGGCATCCTGCCTCGTCGCGGACCACAAACACGTATTTCACCTCGGCGGTCAGCTCGCTTCGCCGTCCTCGCCGCGCGCTTGGGCGCGTGGAAGCGCAGGAAGACCCGTGACCAATGGCACATGCCATCTCTCATTGAACCGTGGACGATCGCTGGACGATGCCTATCGTCAGTGGGCCGCTCATTCCTGCCGTCGGTGCATTCACTGCTGGACTCGCACTCGGCGCGGCCGGCAGCGAACCCGCCGCTGATTCCGCTTGGCGCAGTGATCACGCGCGGCTGGTCCGCCGCGGACTGGTGGCGGATCTTCACGTTCACCTTTCTTCACTTGAACTGGCTGGCACCTCGCGCTGAACACGGCGGGGCTGCTCTGGCTCGGGCGGATCGTCGAGCGAGCGACTCGGCCGCGCGCGATTCACCGCGATTTTCGCCGCGGGCGGAGTGACGTCGTGGCGTCGCCGGGCATGCTGCTTTCGGGCCGCTGCTGCCGACGACCGGCGCCGTTGGAGCCTCTCCGGCGCCGTGTGCCTGGCACCTGCTCGCGGCCGCACTGCTAATGGCGTTCGCCAAGCAGGAAGATCCGGGGCCTGCGGCGCCCGCTCATCTGCCTTGGCGTCTTGCTCGCCATTTCACTCGTGCCCGGCGTCAGCCTGGCCGGCCACCTGGGCGGCCTTGTAGGTGGGACTCTCTCGGGCTAATATGCTGCGCGCCGCGCGTCATGCTTTAAGTTTACTGGAACGAGTTTCTTGACCTCGTCAGGCCAGCGCTCGACGACGACGATCGCAGGTCCCTGAGCCGGTATGAGTAAGGTGCGCTGTCGCCGGATCATGAGGAACCGTCGGTCGTCGGACGGAGACGTCAAAGGTGCGGGACGCAGAAAGCCCCCAGGGTTGAAGAATTTACGCGGCCCGTCAAACAATTTCCGGGACCCCTGCGGTCCATGTATTTGGGACCAACGGCCACGCGCATCAGGGCTTCACGCGATTCAAAAAAACAGCTCGTGTCCACTGTGCGCGAGAAGAGGGACGCGTGCCGCCCGCCGTGGATACCTGCCACTGGCCTGAACCGACGTCGAAACGGCCGGACGTAGACCTCTCGTCCTGTCCCGACTGCGTCGAATTGTGCGCCATCCATCGGCCGTCCAGCGACGGCGGCATTTTTGCTCATTGAACGGCGTGGCGAGGAGCGGTTTCGCGGCGGCGTCCCCTCAAGCGACACCACGTCGATGTCGCCGCCGCGTGTGACCAGCACCTGTCGTCCGTCAGGCGACACGCCGGTCGCGACGATCGCGGCCTCGGTTGCGGCAGCGATCATCTCGGGCCCGTCCGGTCCCGTCGGCCGTTTTGCAGAACAGGGAGACGCTCGCATCTCGCGATCGAACACCAGCTTGCGTCCATCGGGCATCAGATGGGACGCCACGATCGAAAACTTTGTCAAACGTCAGCCGCATCAAGGTGCCGCTACCGCGCCAGATTCCACACCCAGATGTCATTTTCCTGGTCGCGGATATCGACCGCGACGCGACCCGTCGGGGAGGCGGGGATAGACAGTAACACATGGCAGCGCCTTGATAGGCTCCTCGTGCCCCTGACGATCGACCCAAGCGAGCGTTCGCTGCGCCTGCGGCGAAGCCTGACACCGGTAAATGGGCCAGCGTGCCCGGTCGGCGACACGTCGTAAAACGCAATCTCGTTCGAAGCGCCATTAGCCCGTATAACCGCCGACACCTTCGAGGACTGGCACGGCCGCGCCGCGCACCCTGCCAGCGTAAGCCGTATCGAACGCCGTTCCCCAGATTGCCCCTTCGCGCGAGAAAATCAGATGACCCGCTCGACTGCGTAGCGCGGGCCACGTTACCTTACAATCAGCATCCGCAGCTGCTGGGGGCATATCAGCGTGACGATGCCAATCTGGTTCGGTTGGCCGGGCGAACTTCGACGAACAAAACGGTGCGGCCGTCGGGCAGGAAGGTCGGGTTCGCGTGCGTGGCACCCGCCGGCTTCGTCAACGGTTCCGGGCACGCCGCCCGTGTCGGGGACGCGCGCATCAGGCCGGGCGCATTCGCCGAGGCGAAGACGATGGTGCCGGTTGACCCCCAGGCTGCGCGAAAACCACCGGCGGCGCGAGGAACGTCGCACACCGTCGCCGGCGCGCCACCGCTGACACGCACCTTCTTCGGTTTCCCTTCGGTCGTGTCGTTATCAACCGAGCCATTCGCCGTCTGGCGAGAGGAACACGCTGCCAAGGCCACCCTCGACGCGAAGCGGCACCGACTCAATTGGTCAGGCGACGCTCGAGATGGCGCGTTCTGCCCGCGGAAATTCCCTGGTAGAAGATCCAGCCGTTGACCATCGCTGGGACAGCGTGAGCAACGCTGTAGCGTGTTGGTTGAGAGCCCGACGCCTGCAGGGAGGTTTATGCCGAAGCGCGTCGGCGTTCTCGGCGGTTCGGGACGCGTACTGGTAGCCCCACGCCGCAAGGCCCTTGCGAGGAGCCGCGCGCCGAACAGCGTCGCGGCGGCAACCGGTGCGACGCGCCGCCGCAGTGATCGCGGAGCCGCGATTGCTGATGGCACTGCAACCGGCCCCCTCACGGCTCTGCATCCGCCTCATCGATGTCGAGCCGCGCCGCCGTTGCATCGGAAATGCGGTTTCCTGCGGTCAGCTTCGTCAGGCAGCGGCGCGTGGCGTAAATCCGGTTGAAAGCGCCGGCGGCGTAATCGCCGGCAATGCGTCCATGAGACATTCGCGCTTGGTTGCTCCGCGAGAATCTCTGACGCGTCCTCGCCATCGAGACGCGCGCCGGCCTGCGAGGCATCTCATTACGCACGCACCCGAACGCCCACATGTCGCTTCGCTTGTCTGCGGCTTTACCCGCTGCCTGTTCCGGAGCCATGTGCGCGGCGGTGCCGAGCAGCATTCCCACGCCGGTCAATCATCGACGCGGCGGTGAGGGTCGCGGAGACATGGAGAGATAGCGCTGCCGGCGCCCATCGGTCCGCCAACGGCTGACTCCGGGACAGCTTGGCGAGGCCGAAGTCAAGGACATGACGGTCCGCCTTCGGGGCGTCACCTTGATGTTGGCGGAGCTTGAGATCGCGATGGATGACACCTTGCTCGTGCGCCGACTCGAGCGCGCGTCGGCAATCTGGTGCGCGATCAGGGAGCACCTCGTCGAGTGGAACCGGGCCGCGCGCGATGCGGTCCGCCGGTGTCTCGCCTTCAGCGAGCTCCAGCACCAGCGCGCGGACCGGAGCGCCGCCGGCGCCAGACCGCGATTCTTCGAGGCCGTAGATCGCGCCGATGTTCCTGGCGTACTTCAGCGCGGCGAGCACCTGCGCTTCGCGCTGAAACCGCGCGAGCCGCTCCTGATCCGTGGCGACGAATCGGGCAGGACTTTTAACGCGACGTCGCGCCCAAAGGCGCACATCCGCGCTCGATAGACTTCGCCCATGCCGCCCGCACCGAGCAGCTCCGATCTGCATGCGAGTGACGCGCAGGCCCGGAGAAAGCATGTTGGAGTGGCCGGATTATGACAGGGCTTTCTCGGTGATCTCGATGTCTCAGTGGCTGATCCTACGTTGGGATTTGGTCTTTGGATTGGGGCTTGGGGGTTTTTCTAGGCGGCGATCGGGCACGAGCCACGTCAGCACCTTGGCTACATAGAGCGCGTAAACAATACGTAGC